>Ga0302324_100004014_pt1 | contig 32870 bp, 29 predicted proteins | sample Palsa_T0_1_FD_201949 | JGI IMG/M metagenome (GOLD analysis project Ga0302324, IMG submission 201949) | Peat permafrost microbial communities from Stordalen Mire near Abisko, Sweden - Palsa_T0_1 | ecosystem: Environmental > Terrestrial > Soil > Palsa > Peat permafrost | place: Sweden: Abisko... | reverse complement strand
CAAGGTGCTGAATGTATTCCACACGTACGCCTTCCAGGCCTATGGCGGTTACACGTTTGTGCGTTTTTATGCCTTTCCAAACTTAGCGGCGAACCGGAATGGTGTTGACGTTTCGATGTCGTATTTTTTCCGAAAGGGATTATTCGGAGTCGAAGGAGCCGTGACCGGCACCTTTGGCTCGATCGGCGGGGAGACGTCTGATTTTGCCTTCGTCGGGGGAGGGCCCCGCGTCCGTTGGTCCGCGTGGCGAGGGCTTCAAATCTGGGGGCACGGCCTTGTGGGGGACAGCCATTTCAGCCCCCAATTTGCAAATCTTACGAAGGACGGGCTTAGCTACGAACTCGGGGGCGGCGTCGACATTCCGTCCCACTGGCGGCGCTTCATGTACCGAGGCGAAGTAGACATGATCGGCAGCCGCTTATACAGCACCACGCAGTACAGTCCCAAGGTATCCGCCGGAATCGTTTTCGAATTTTAGAGGCATCGCTGCCGAAAGCAACCTGCATCGGCCTCAATTCATCTCCGTTATTCGATGGCCACGTGACCCGGGCGGCGACGCACGCGCTGCAGCGTGAAAGCAATCGGAATACAAGCAAAACACAAGAGCGCCAGGTAGCGGAAGTCGTCCACGTACGCCCACAGTTGCGCCTGTTGCGACATCGTCAGCTCGATCAGTTTGCGCGCGCGGTTCACGGCTGTGACCGGGTCGGCGTGCGCGTCCATCAGCCGCGTGGTGGATTGCAGCGCGCGTTGCAACGCGGGGGATCCGGCCGAAACCGAGTGAACGATTTCCGATTGGTGCACCTGCGCCCGGCGCACGAGCAGCGTGTTCACCACGGAGATTCCGATGCTGCCGCCGACATTGCGCAGCAGATTATAGAGGCCCGCCGCATTTCCCACCTGTTCTTTTTCGAGTTTTCCCATGGCCACGGTTACGAGCGGCACAAAGACGAACCCGATGAAGAACCCGCTCAGGATGATCGCCCAGAACATCGAAAACTCGCCTATCTGGGTATCCGCGTTCCCCAGCCAGAGGGTGCAGGCTCCGACACCGGCGAACCCCGTGGCGATCAGCCAGCGATTGTCGAGCCGCTCCGTTAAGAGGCCTACCAGAGGCATCGCGAAGATGGCCCCGATCCCGCGAGGGCTCACGGCCCAGCCGGCCGCGAGGGCGGTGTACCCGAGGAGCGTCTGAAAAAACAGCGGCAGGAGCGTGACGATTCCATAGATCACCACGCCGAACAGAGCAATCAACAGGCAGCCGACGGCAAAGTTGCGGTTTTTGAATATCTTCAGGTCGACCAGAGGCTTCTCGCGCGTCAGCTCCCACGCAATGAAGGCGATGAAGGCCGTGATCAGGATAACAACCGCCCATCGGATCCAGGTGGCGCCGAACCAATCGTCCTCCTGGCCCTTGTCGAGGATGATCTGCAGCGCACCCAGCCAGACGGTGAGCAATCCGAGCCCGATCGCGTCGAGGCGGCCTGGCTTCGCATTGCGAATGTAAGGGGGATCGTGGACGAAACGCGAAATGAGAATTACCGCAAGGATGCCGATGGGGACGTTGATATAGAAAGCCCAGCGCCACGTGTAGGTTTCGGTGATCCATCCGCCCAGGGTCGGTCCCAGCACGGGCGCTACCACAACACCCAGTCCGAACGCGGCCATGGCGATTCCGCGCTTCTCGGGCGGGAACGTCTCCAGGAGGATCGCCTGCGACATCGGTTGCAGTGCGCCACCGCCAGCTCCCTGAATGGCCCGCGCGATCAGGATCATAGCCAAGCTCGTGGCGGATCCGCACAGGAAGGATGAAATTGTGAAAATAATGATGCAGGTGATAAGAAAACGCTTGCGGCCGAACCGCAGTGAAAACCATCCGCTGGCGGGCAGCACCACAGCATTCGATACCAGGTAACTCGTAAGGACCCAGGTGGCTTCGTCATTGGTGGCGGAAAGGCTGCCGGCGATGTAGGGGAGGGATACCGCGGCGATGGAGGTATCCAGAACTTCCATGAAGGTCGCGAGCATTACCGCGATCGCGATCACCCAGATCATGGCGCCGGTCGGGGCTGCGTCGAAGGCTTCCGTTTGGCTCTGGTTTGTGAGAGTGCCAGCGGCGCTGCTCATCTATGGGACCTGCATAAAATTTCCAACGTCAAAAATTCCGCGACACGTGTAATACAGCCGTCCTGCTCCCTGAAAAGTAGATTCAGCATCCTACTTGATAGACTCACGTAATTTTAAGTGCTAGGGTGAATTTGGGAGCTGGCATCGCCCCACGCTGTTGCTTTCTGCGCAGAAGCAGGAGCCCATCGAATGGATAACACACCGCGGCCGAATCCAAAAAGCAAAAAGAAAAGCCGCACAGAGGACAACGATCCCCCAGAGAAGCTCGATATTGTCGAAGAGGCTTCCGAGGAGTCCTTTCCCGCGAGCGACGCTCCAGGCTGGACCTCCGGCCCCGAACCCGCGCAACCTCCGAAGTAGATTTGCCCGCAACTCTGGATTGTTCCACGACATCAAATGCCCGAAGGCAGGAGGAGTTCCAGGGAGCTTTCTCATGGACCTGTTCGACGAATTGAAGATTCGCGATGTGACCCTGCGGAATCGCATTGTGGTTTCTCCGATGTGCCAGTATTCGTCCCCCGATGGATTCGCCACCGATTGGCACCTGGTTCATTTGGGGAGCCGCGCGGTGGGCGGCGCCGGACTTGTGCTCACCGAGGCATCGGCAGTGACGCCGGAAGGCCGAATCAGCGCGTGTGATCTCGGCATCTGGAAGGACGAACACATTGACATGCTGGCGCGCATCGCGCGGTTCATTCGCGCGCAAGGCGCGGTTCCAGGCATGCAGCTAGCCCACGCGGGCCGTAAAGGGAGCACGCAGAGGCCTTGGGAGGGTTCCAGCGGAGTTGCGGAATCGGAAGGCGGATGGATCCCCGTGGCGCCTAGCGCTCTCCCTTACAATTCGAAATACCCGCAGCCGAAGGCCCTCGACGAAGCCGGTATCCGGAGAATCGTGGACGCGTTTGCCGAAGCGGCGCGCCGGGCCTTGCAGGCGGGGTTCGAGGTGATTGAACTGCACGCCGCGCACGGCTACCTGATCCACGAATTTCTTTCGCCGCTTTCCAACCAGCGCACGGACTCCTATGGAGGCTCGCTCGACAACCGGATTCGATTTCTGGCCGAGGCGGTTACGGCGGTGCGAAAGGTGTGGCCCGCAAGTCTGCCGCTGTTTGTTCGCATTTCGGCTACCGATTGGGTCGATGGAGGCTGGGACGTAGACCAGTCGATTTATGCAGCTAAGAGAATTGCGCCGCTCGGGGTGGATTTGATCGACTGTTCGTCAGGCGGCCTCGATCCGCGGCAGAAAATTCCGGTACAGGCTGGTTACCAGGTGCCCTTCGCACAGCAAATCCGCGACAGGGCCGGCATCCTCACCGGCGCGGTCGGCATGATTGAAGTGCCGGAAATGGCGAGCGAAATCCTGCGGACGGGAAAAGCCGACGTCGTGATTTTCGCGCGGGAATTTTTGCGCCGCCCGTACTGGCCGCTCGACGAGGCGCGCAACCTGGGAATTCTGGCGTCCTGGCCGGTGCAATATCTGCGGGCGGCTCCCGATGGCAGCCACGCGCGTGAGGCATTGGAGCCGGTTGTATCGTCTCCGCAGAGTACGCGAGCGCAGAACGTCAAAGCGGAAGTTTCCTAAACTCTCACCGGCGCATGAGGCGTCCTAGCAATGCCTGGGCTTCTCCGACCTGAAGCAACAAGGCAGCCGCGAGATAAATCATTCCGTAGGGAATGAGAACGACAATTCCTACGAGAACCGGCGCGTGCGCGCGGAAAAAATGATGGATCAGCCAGCCGATCGCGGCGGCTGAGGCAGCCGCGAGCCAAAGCCTGGCTAGGTAAGCGGCCGGGATTCCCGTGCGCCCTATCCGGCGATTCAATGTGTGGCGCAGGAGCGTAAATTCCACCCACGACGCGATTCCCGCGGAGATGGTGAGTCCCACGACGCCCCAGCGCGCGTCAATTCCAAGCAGGCGCGGCAGCGGAATCGCGCCCAGATAGCCGAGAATGGTCGTCAGCACGACGCGAACGATGGCGAAGCGCAGCGGCGTCTTTGTATCGCGCAGGGCATAATACGCGGAAGAATAAAGGCGTCCGAGCGTCGAGGAAAGCAGCCCGACCGTTGCCCCGGCGAGAATTGCCCAGACGTAGAGGGCATCGCTGTGGGTGAAGCGCCCGGTCTGATAGATGGCCCCGACGATGACGTCACCCAGAACCAGAAAGGCTACCACCGAGGGCAGCACGAAAAATGCGATCTGGCGAAGGCCGGGGTCGAGGCGCGCGCGCAGGGCCTCCGCCACTTCCCGGTCATCGCCGATGGCGCCGGACATGTGAGGAAGCTCGGCGGCGGAAACCGACATGCCGAAGAGGCTCACAGGCAGAGTGAAAAGGATCTGGGCGTAAGAGAACGCAGACAGCGCGCCGGTGCCGAGCCAGCTTGCCAGCCACGCGTCCACGTATCCGCTGATCTGAACGACGCCGCGGCCCATGAAGACGGGACCGAAGTTGCGGACAACCGTTTTGACATTGCCCGTCTGATAGTTCAGGGAAAGTTTCAGGCCGCCTAGGAGCCGCAGTACGACAGGCAGCTGCACGGCTACCTGAAGGGCGCTGCCCACCACCGATCCCCAGGCCACGATGGCCGCGAGAGGGTATTGCGCGTAGCGCCCGCCGAAGCCCCAGAGGGTTGCGATCATCGCCGCGTTCCAGAGCACCGGGGCGGTGTAGGAGAGAAAAAAGCGCCGGTGGCTGTTGAGGATTCCTAGGCACCAGGCGGAAAAGACCAGCAGCCCCGCGCCGGGGAAGAGAATTCGCACCAGCCGAATCGTCAATTCGCGCTTCTCGCCGTGGAATCCCGGGGCGATCGCGTCGATCAGATAGGGAGTCGCCACGAGGCCGATCAGCACGAGAATCGAGGTCGTCAGCGCCAGTAGAGCCGCAACAGCGCCGGCGGTTCGCCGGGCCTCTTCGTCGTCTTCGCGAGCGAGCAGGCCGGCGTAGACGGGAATGAACGAAGCCGAAAGCACTCCCTCGCCAAACATATTCTGGAGGAAATTGGGGATGCGGAAGGCGGCGTTGAAGGCGTCGGCCGCGTCGGAATTGCCGAAGTAGTGCGCGAAAATCCGCTGCCGGACCAGCCCGGCGATACGGCTCAGGAATATTCCCGAGGCTACGAGAAATGCGTGGCGCTTGGACGCGCCGTGTTGCGCTTTTCTCTTCCCGGAACTTTCCTCGAGCACAGTGGCGCTTTCATTCCGCATAGGCAGGGAATCAATTCATTACAAGAGTTACTCGCGGGGATGTCAACCGGGATTCTGGCGGCTGTGCGTTGGTGAACAGCGGAAGTGGGGAGTGCGTGCCCCGGAGCCGGTATGCGGATGCTTGGGCGTCTTGCGGAGGCTATTCGCGAAGAGTTGCGTGCAGGCTCAGCTGGCTGTCCTTCAGGACTTCCAAATCACGCTCCCAGGTTTGCCTGCTTTGGACGCGCACTTCCACATGATGCGAACCCGCCGTGAGCCGGATGGTCGAGGGAGTCTGGCCCACGAATTTGCCGTCGATGTAAATATCGGCGTCCGGCGGTTCAGAAGTAATCGCCACGCTCCCGCCCTCGGAGCTGTTCTTTTGCTCGCCGGGGCGAAGCGCTTCCGCGGTGACGGTAGGCGGACGCATCGGTCCAACGTTTCCGTATGTTTCGCTGGACGCGCCATTGCCGGAGGAAATTGCCTCGAGCTTGATTTCAAAGTGATCGGCCTTCAGCAGGAAGTAGTTGCCGCGGTGGCGGCCCGTCACAGCGACCCATTCGAAGGGGCCATTGGTCAAAGTGACCTGCTGCGCCAGATATCCCTCCTTGGAGATGCGTACGGTGAAGGCGTGTTCGAGTCGGGCGCTGAAAGCCGTGTGGGGCTTGTGAAAATAGCTGCTGGGATAATCAATGTGGTACGGCGTTGTGCCGGCGACGGCTCCATTGATTTCAACCGTTGCGCCCGGCGGAGACGTCGTGATGGTAAGCGATTCGGCGCGCGTCGCCGCGGCCAGCAGGGAAGACGCCAGCAGGAGAAATGCCAATAAACAGGGTTGCCTCGACGGCCGCATCGGAGCCCTCCGAGGAATTAGACGGGAACAATGGCACCGGCTGCCGGAAATGTCAATTGCGGGATTCGGGCTTTCTGGCCGGAAAAGGGCCACGGGAAACGGGCGATACAGGCTATTTGATTATTGATGCGCGCCGGCTTCGTTGACGCGCCTGAGGGCGGCAGATATAGTGGGCAAGTAAAGCGCAACAACCTCAACAACCGCGTCCAATGGACTCGCGACTCCTGCATGAACTGAAGAAACTGCTCGGCTCTGAAGGCGTTCTCCACGAGCCTGAAGACCTGCTCTTGTACGAATACGACGGTTCGGTGGAAGTGGCGAAGCCGGCCTGCGTCGTATTTCCGCGCAATACCGAAGACGTGGTTGAGATTGTGAAGCTGGCGAATCGCTACGAGACTCCTCTTGTCGGGCGCGGCGCCGGGACCGGACTTTCCGGAGGGGCTCTCGCGCGACAGGGCGGGATCGTGGTGGTGTTTTCGCGCATGAACCGCGTGCTCGAAGTGGACGTGGAGAACCAGCGGGCGACGGTTCAACCGGGCGTCGTGAATCTGGATTTGAGCATCGCCGTGGCACACACAGGACTTCATTTCGCGCCCGATCCATCCAGCCAGAAGGCTTGCACCATCGGCGGGAACGTATCCGAGAATTCGGGCGGTCCGCACACGCTGGCGTACGGCGTGACGACGAACCATGTGCTGGGCATGACGGTCGTGCTGCCAACGGGCGAACTCGTACGGCTGGGCAGCGCGGCGGTCGATTCGCCGGGGTATGACTTGACCGGCCTTTTCGTCGGTTCCGAGGGAACGCTTGCGCTCGTGACCGAGATTACGGTGAAGCTCACGCGCCTGCCGGAAGCGGTGAAGACGCTGCTGGCGGTTTTTGACACCGTGGACGACGCCACGGAAACGGTGGCTGAAATTACGCGGCGGGGAATCACTCCCGCGGCGTGTGAGATGTTCGATAGTTGGACGATTCGTGCTGTCGAGGACTACGTGCATGCGGGCTACCCCGTGGGCGCCGCGGCCGTGGTACTGATTGACGTGGATGGACTGCGCGAAGCGGTGGAATCCGAGGCGGAGGAGGTGGCGGACATTTGCCGCCTGCATCATGCGCCCGAGGTGCGGGTCGCTCGCGACGCGGCCGAGCGTGACCTTCTGTGGAAAGGGCGCAAGAACGCGTTCGGAGCGGTAGGCCGGATTTCGCCGACGTACTACGCCATGGATGGCGTGATCCCTCGCACGAAACTCGCCGTTACACTGCGGCGGCTGGCCGAGATCGGGGCGAAGTACGGCTTCGAGATCGGCAACATTTTTCATGCGGGCGATGGCAATCTGCACCCGCTGATTCCTTTCAATGGCCGCGATCGAGATGAATTCCGCCGCGCGATTGCGGCGGGCACCGAAATTATTCGCTGCTGCATCGAAATGGGCGGGGCAATTACCGGCGAGCATGGCGTCGGGATGGAAAAGGATCATCTGATGCCCTATCTCTTTAGCGCGTCCGATCTTGAGCTGATGCGTGGCGTCCGGGATGCGTTCAATCCATCCGGCTTGCTCAATCCAGGGAAAATCTTCCCGACCGCCAAGGCTTGCGGCGAGATCTATGCGCGTCCCGCGGCTGAAATGAGCGCCCCTCCCGCATGAGCATCGCCAGCATGACCGCGCCCTCGCGCCTGGCGAGCATTAGCGGACCCTCTCACGTCGTTAGCGAGTCGCCCGAACTCGGGGCGTATGAAATATGCGGAAAAAGGCCGGCTGCGGTGGTGCGTCCCGGATCGAGCGAGGAAGTTGCCGAGATCGTGAAATTTGCCGCCACGGAAAAGCTGGCGGTCGTGCCAAGTGGCGCGCGAACGAAGCTCTCGATGGGCCTGGCTCCACGCCAGTATGACGTCGCCCTGGACATGACGCGGCTGGACCGCGTGGTCGCGTACGATCCGGCCGACCTGACGCTGGGCGTTGAGCCCGGCATCCCTTTGCAGAGGCTCGCGGCGGTGCTGGCTGAGCACAAGCAATGGCTCCCGCTCGCGGTCCCGTATATGGAACGCACTACTGTTGGCGGCACGATCGCGTCCGGTGTGGATACTCCGTTGCGGCGGATGTATGGGACAGCGCGCGATTACGTCCTCGGAATGGAATTCGTGACCGGCCAGGGCGTCACAGCGAAAAGCGGCGGCCGCGTGGTGAAGAACGTGACCGGCTACGACATGCACAAATTGATGATCGGCGCGCTGGGAACGCTGGGCGTGATGACCAAGATCAACTTCCGTACGTTCCCGCTGCCTGTTGACACGCGCGGATTCGTGGCCAGCTTTGCGAGCGCCGAGCGGGCGCTCGAACTCAGGCATGTGATTGCGCATTCGCCGCTCCGGCCGCAGGCGGTTGAAATTCTCAGTTCCGGCGCTGCCAGAATTCTTCGCGGGGATGTGGCGGCGAGGATTGCTCCAGGTCCATCTGCCAGCGAGGTATTTTCCAAGGTGCACTGGACCTTGGCTGCCGACTTTTCGGGCAATGAAAAGGTTCTGGATCGTTGCGAGCGCGATTTGCGCCAGATGGGCGAAAAATGCGGCGGCGAGAGCTTCGTCGTGCTGTCGCCGGATCAGATGCTTCCCGCAGCCTCGCGCAAACGCGAATTTATACCGATTGCGCTGGCATCTTCGCCGGCAGCAACGATTGTGAAAATGGGCGTGCTGCCCACGCGCATGAACGAAGTGCTGGCGAGCGCCGCGAGAGCCGCCGAAACCAATTCTCTGCCGTGGGCCGCCATCGCGCGAGGGGTGGGCGTCATTTACTTCACGCTCCTTCCGAAGGACCGGAGTGACGAAACGCGCCTTCGAGTGATCCAGGCTACCGATCAGATTCTTTTCGAATGCGCGGGGCTCGGAGGCAATGCAACGATTCCGTGGAGTCCGGCGGAATGGAAAAGCTCACTGAAGGTGTGGGGTCTCGAACGAGGCGACCTCGATCTGATGCGCAAATTGAAAACGCTCTTCGATCCTTCTGGAACCGTCAGCCCGGGCCGCTTTGTGGGAGGCTTGTAGGCGATGGGTCCGCCTCCGATGGCGCCTGCGTCGCACGAAGACGCGCCTGTCGATGTCGCGGCGGGCCCGAGCGGGTTTTCAGGCCCCGACAAGCCCGAATACTCCGTCTATTCGCACTGCGTCCATTGCGGGCTTTGTCTCAATCATTGTCCTACCTACCGCCTGTGGGGGCAGGAAGCCGATTCGCCGCGCGGGCGTATCCGGCAGATCGAGTTGGTGGACCAGGGGAAGCTGGAGCTGGGCGATTCGTTCGTCGAGCACATCGACCGCTGCCTGGATTGCCGCGCGTGCGAAACGGCGTGCCCGTCGGGCGTTGAATATGGGCGCCTGATCGAAACGGCGCGCTCGCAAATCGAGCAGCACTACAAGCGCCCGTTGGCTTCGCGGCTGGCGCGCGATTTTGTTTACCGGCGGCTCCTGCCATATCCCTCGCGGATCGCGACAGCGGCGCGATTCCTGAAATTCTATCAGCGCTCGGGACTGGCGGCGCTGGCTCGCGCGACGGGCATCCTGCGCTTGCTGGGACTACAGGATCGCGAACGGCTGCTGCCGCGCATCGATTCGGAGTTTTTCTTCACGGAACTGGGCAAGACGTTTCCTGCTCACGGTGCGCGGCGCGCGCGCGTTGCACTGTTTGCCGGGTGCGTCGCGCAGGTGACGTTCAGCGAGCTCAATCGCGCCACGATCCGCGTCTTGCAGGCGAATGGCTGCGAAGTCGTGGTGCCGGAGGGGCAGGTCTGCTGCGGAGCGCTGCCCAATCATGCCGGAGTTCGCGATGTGGCGCGGGACCTCGCGCGCAAAAACTTCGGCGCATTTCCGGTGGACGAGTTCGACGCGATCGTCACGAACGCCGCCGGGTGCGGCTCAACGCTCAAGGAATTCACGCATCTTTTTACGCCGGAAGATCCCGCGTACGCGCAAGCCGCGAAGTTCACAAAAAAGATGCGCGACGTTACCGAGTTTCTCGCGGAACTCGGGCTCACTGCGCCGCTGCGGCCCGTGCCGCTGCGGGTCACCTATCAGGATTCGTGTCATCTGACCCACGGGCAGAAAATCCGCGAAGCCCCGCGTAAGCTGATTCGCGCCGTTCCCGGGGTGGAATTAGTGGAAATGCCGCTGGCCGATCAATGCTGCGGTTCGGCAGGCGTTTACAACGTGACGGAGACCGAGGCGTCCCTCGAATTGCTCTCCAGGAAGATGGACTGCGTTAAGCAGACCCAGTCGCGGGCCATCGTCACCGCGAATCCCGGCTGCATCCTGCAACTCCGCGCCGGCGTCAGCATCCATGCAACGGATCAGGAAGTTCTCCACGTCGTTGAGCTTCTCGACCGCTCAATCTCTGCAGCTTAGCTCTATTTCTCACCGACTAGGTAGCGGCAGCCGGTCGCGCCCATCCGTGCGGAATGGACGGCGCCCGCGGGAACATCGCAGCGCTCGCCTATGCGGTACGTCTGCGACTGGCCATTCATCGTGAGCGCCATCTCGCCATCCAGAATGATGTGCGCGGTCAGCCCTGCGTGCGTGTGGTCGGCATAAAGCGCGTTCGGGCCATCCTGCCAGACGAACGTGTGGGAGAAACCCTCGGCTTCGAGTTGCTTGCGATAATCCTTCTCGCCGAACTTTGTGTTCATACCAGCGCTCATAACAGGCCGAATTATAGCAGCGGAACATCTGAACGGGATTTTCTGCTGAGAGAAAAGGGGGGCTCGCGGGCGGAGCGTGGTGGGGGTGTCCGCCCGCGAGTACTGCGTACTACGGGATCAATCTCAATTTTGCGGCGGCGGAGGAGGAGGGCCCTGACCCTTGCCGCGGAATCCCATTTTCCCGCCCGCTTTCAACGTGTAGTCCGATGGAACCTGGAACAGCGACGCGTCCGGCTCGGTTCGAACAACATTGGTAAGCTGAAACACGTTGTCGCCGGTCCGCGGATCGCTGCGCTTGATCAACACGTTCATCTGCAGGTCCGGCGAATACCAGCGCTCCACGGTGATCACAATCGGCTTTTCGTTGCCGATGGCTCCCGCCGGAATCGTACGGGTGGTGAGCGTCCCTTGCGCGGAGATACCATTCACCATCTGAGTGCCGAGCGATGTAGTCGCCGCCTCGTTCTGGCCGAATCCTGGAGGCGGTCCGCCGCCTTCCTTGCCGAACCGACCGCCGCGCAACGGAAGCTTGCGCGCTATTTTCTGGTCCGGTTGCAGAATGTAATTCGCCGATGCCACGGGATCCTTGATCAGGACCACATGCGGCGGGGTCTTGCCCGAGGTAGCCCAATCTCCGATGGCTGGGAGCGTCATGTCCCGGCGGGTGCGGCCATTGCTGTCGCGAGCAAGCGTTCCGTTCGTCGTGCGCTGGATATGGTTGCCATCGGGGAATACCTGCGTCGTCGCCTGCGAGAAGGCGGCAGTGAAAGGAGCGCCGGTGACGGTCTTCCCGCCTCCCAGGCCCGCTTCAAAGCCGACAAATCCCATGGCATCGTCTGGAGAAAAACGGCCCGGACCTGGCCCAATCGGCGGAGGCCCGGCTGGCGCGGATTGGGCCCATACCGTGGCGCCCGTCGCGAGCGCCAACAGCATTACCACCGAGCATCCGGCGAATCCAAGCTTGCCTCTCACTGTCATTTCCATGTGCCTCTCTGATTGAGTCAACGTCTGACCCATTCAACTACTGATCCAAATTTGCTTGCGCCACCAGCCGGATGGCCTGTGGCGCGCCATCCTCGCTGAGCACGATGTCCGCCGGAACCTGCTCGGTCGCGCTCACATCTGCCACTGGAAGTCCCAGAGAAGCGAGCGCCGAACGCGACAGAACTACCCGCACCACCGCGCCATTTTCGAGCGTTGCGGGATCGGCGGCGTAGGGCAGCGAGACGAAAGCCGTTTCATCCGGGGAGTCCGGCAGCCGGTTTTCGGCGACTTCGACGGGCGACACGATAGTCGCAGCTCCATTCGCACTGGTCTCCGGCGTCGATTTGCCATGGAATACCGAACCGTGACGCAGGGACACGCCAAGGGCCAGGAGAATCGCCGCAGCGACGCCCAGCGCCGCAAGCCGCCTCTGCATCCTGCGCCGGGAGGCTGCGGCATTGTGCACCCTGAATTCCTTGAGCAAATGCGCTTCGATGCGCGGCGGAGCCTCCAGATGAGCCTCGCGCAAAGCGATGGTCTGGAGCGAAAAATCCAGCGACTCGGCGTCGGTCATCAACTGCGCGCAACGGCTGCACGATTCCGCGTGGACGAGGGCCACCTCCCGGAGCGCCAGGCCCCGAGTACCGGGCCGGTCGAGATCGTGCAGAACCTCTTCAAACTGCGAGCAGTCCATCGAGGTTACCTCTTCGTTTTCGTTCATTCGCCCACCGCCGATGCGCGCCGCGCGGGTTGCGCGTCGCGAAGCTTTTCAAGCAATATGGCCCTGGCCCGGTGCAGCCGCGAGCGGACCGTACCTACCGGGCATCCGAGCGCCGCCGCCGTCTCCTCGTAACTCATCTCCTCGAGCTCGCAAAGCACCACAACCTCGCGGTAATTCTCAGGCAGCGTGTTGATGGCCTTTCTCACGCGGCTCACGGCTTCCATCGAGGAAAATTCGTCCCGGCTCGTGGGCACCGCATAATGGCCGTTCCCATTTCCGTTGCGGCTATTGGTGTGGTGACCGTTTCCAGACGCCAGAGGCCCGAAGTCATCCGCATCCCCTACCAGAGGGACGAGCCGACGGTCCTGCTCCCAGCGTTTGCGGAGGTGGTTGCGCGCCACCCCGAAGAGGAAGCCTGCCACGGAGCCGCGCGCCGGATCGTACCGGCTGACATCGCGAATCAGCGTCATGAAGACCTCTTGGGTCACGTCTTCCGCAACTGCCGCATTTCCACTCATATGCAGGGCAAAGCGGTAGATAGAAGGGTGCCGGCGCTTATAGAGGAGACCAAAGGCTTCTTCGTCTCCGGCCAGCAAACGCCGTACTAGACCGTCATCTGTGAGTTCAGTGGTGCCGGTCATCTCACCCTTTGGACGGCCAACCCTGCTTCCCGTTACATATTCCGGCGGCCAAACGGGATAGTTCCACTGATTTGAGGGGGCAGGGCCGCTAGAAGACGTCTCCACGGGCCACCACGGTTTCCGGTCGAGCTGCATAGAAATGGAATGCGACCAAAAAGGCCGCCCCCGCGAGGTAGCTCAACGCGAAGGCGGGAGCGGCGAAAAGGCTAATCACGGTTTCGATCCCGCGCTCCGTGATCCGAAAGGCATGGATCAGCCCCACGCAGGAGAGCCCGGCAGCCGCGAGCAGCCAGGCCGCGGCCGGGAGGAACCGGCGGTCCAGCATCAGCGCGATTGCCGCAGTCCAGATCATTGAGACAAGCAGGGCGCCCTGGCTGAGCGCGATCAGGCCGTAAATGGGCAGTTGGTCACCGAAGAGCGGAGCACCCTGGAGAAAATTCGAGCCCCCCGTGCGCAGTGCCAGATCGATCAGCCCCACCGCCCAGGAGGCGAGAAGCGGCACCAACCCGAAGGCCACAGCGATGGCATGGGATTTGGGCACTTCCGTGAATGCCTGCGCGACCATTACCAGCCCGAACCACACGACGATCATCGCTACTACTTCCATCGGCACGACGCGCAGGAAGGGAACTACCATCCCGGAAAGACACAGGAACATAGTCGCCGTGCCGCTGAGGATCGAATAGCCCGCTCGCGCCCCCAGCGATTTGTGTGCCATGTGCCCGAAGTAGAGCGAGGTCGGGAATGGGCTGCCGAACAGGGCTGCCGCTACGGTCGCCAGGCCGTTGACGAGCAGAGACGGCATCGTGGGGTAATCGTCTCCGGCGACCTGAACGCTCTCGAGCACCTGCAGGGAAACGATCGTGTCGAGCGTGCTCATCGGAAGGATGATCGAAAGAAACTTCCATCCCTCAGACTGCCGCAGAAATGTGAACAGATTCACCGGGTGTGGCAGATAAATCCCCGGCGATATAGACGCTTGCAGTACCGGCAGGTGGTAGAGGTGCGCCCACTTCAGTAGCGCTGTGAGTATCGCCCCGGTGACGATGCAAACCAGGCCACCCGGAATGCGAAAGGGAAGCCGTATGCGCGCGGAGAAAACCGCGAGCACGATAATCGCGGGAAGCAGCGCGAGTTCCGGCGTCTGGAAAATCCTCAGGACGAAGCCCAGGCAGAGGAAGGCCATGGCGATGCCCGCCAGCGGACAAAGCAGCGCCGCCCGCGGCGTGTGGCGCCGCAGCCAGTCCGTGCAGAACGCGCCCGCTGTTTGCACGATGCCGCTCAGGAAAGACGCGAACACGCCGGCTTGCCACGCGAGCGTGGAGTTGTGCGTACGCTCGTACACCGGAAGCATGATCAGAAAAATATAGGCGAAAATAGTGGGGGCGTTTACGCCGAAGGGAATCGCGGTGACGTCATCGCGCCCGGTGCGCAGTGCCAGCTTGTGAGCTTGCCACGCATAGAAGATATTCCCCGCGAAGATAGAAAGCGCGACGCCCGGCAAAATCCGCGTGGTAACCATGCTGGCGGGGAAGCCGCAAAGGGGAGCCAGACCGGCAATCAGGAGCAGATCGGGTAGTCCGCTGAAGAACAGCGCGAAACATCCATCCCAGTCTCCCGGCACGAACCACGGCGTGGAAGTTTTCGCGACGGCGACAGCCTCGGCCATGATGTGTGCTCAAGCCGTCCCGTACCGCAACCCAATCTTCTTCAGCCACTGCCGGTAAGCGATGGCGGCGCGGTCGGAGGTCAAATGCAGCTCCGCCTGCAAATCGAGAGGCAGAAGCTCCGGCCGTTGCGACTCGACTACCGGCACGTCCTGCGCGGTGACGACGTCCTGAAAACGCCGAAGCTCTTCGGCGGGAACGTCATGCCCGTAGTTCAGGGCCATGATCAGCCAGATGCGGCTTTCGCATTCCGCCACAGGCGTGATCGTCGAAAACATCGCGAAGCGATTTTCGCCGTTGGCCTTCATGAACGACGCGGTCAACGGACGCTGCACGTGGAATGTGTAATGCACTTCCGCCGAGCGCCCCGTGCCATCGGGATCGGGCTGCCAGACCGGAATGTCCCGGGCGACCAGGCAATCCGGATACACGTCAACTTCGTAGTCGCCGATTTCCGCGCGCGACGCGTCTCCCAGAAATCCCGCGTGAACGAAGGGGAAATGTCCCACGTCCAGAAAATTCTCGACGACACGCGGGCCGTTCGCCCGGTAGAGATAAGGGCCGGCGGGTATCTTTCGGAAAGACGAATCGTCCCATTCGGGGAACGCCGGAACATCCTTCGCCGGCTTGCCTAGCGACATCCACACCAGCCCGTATTTTTCCTGCACGGGATATACCGTGGCGCGCGCGCGCAGCGGCGGGGGACGGTCGGGATGCGCGGGAATGCGAGCGCAGCGACCCGAGGAATCGTACTGCCAGCCGTGGTAAGGGCAGGCGAGGCAATCGCCGGCGATCCGCCCGCCGGAAAGTTTCGCGCCCCGGTGGACGCAAAGGTCCTGCCACGCGTGCATCCCGTCTGCATTGCGCCACAGAACCACATCATGATCGAGCAAGCGAGCGGCAAGGGGGGCGGCGCCGGTGACCTGAGTGCTCCAGGCCACGGCGTGCCAATCGTGCAGCAGAATAGGATCGTCGATCATCGGCAATCGCGGAGGCTATGCGGCGAGAATCGCGTTCGGCTCGCGGCCGCTAACCGCCCGAATGTATCACGGAATTAGGGACGGATAGTCCGGGCGGCCGATGCATTATTCCGCTCAGCCGGATTCATATTGTGAATCTTCTCCAGAGAAAGAGGACCCCAAAACAGAAGCACCCTCGCCGGCATAATCCGCGAGGGTGCTTCTGCGCATTGCTGCGGTTGAAACGTTGCTTATGGCATCGGAGGAGCGTCGGCCGTATAGCCATTTGGATAGAAGTGGACGCCGGTGACGATCCTTACGGCGCGGCTCCCAAACCAGAGCGTGTTGTCGTCGGCTACGCGGAACTTGTTGATGCTCTGTCCCGGCTGCGGCATCGGGACGTAGCTGAACTTCCGCGTTTTCTGATCGAACTTGACGACCATGTTGTGAGCCGCATCGCCCATCCAGACGTTGTCGTCCTTATCGGGCCACGCGTCGTAGGGCTGGGCGCCGTTATAGGGGATTTTGTATTCGCTGAGCTCGCCCGTTTCAGGATCGAGCCTCGCGAGCAAGCCGCTGGTGTACTCCGAGGCCCAGATGATGCCTTTGGAGTCCACGCCGATGCGGCGAATCTGTCCCCACGCGTGCGGCACGGGATATTCCTTCACCGCTTCGGTCTCCGCATCCCATTTGTTGATGGTGCCCTTCTGCCAGCCGGCCGCCCACATGTTGCCCTTCTGGTCGATGACCATGCCGTAGAGCCCGTTATCCGGCGTCGGTGTGGGATACATGTGGATCACGCCCGTGCTCACGTTCAACTTGCCAAACAGCGCGCCGTAGATCAGGTCGAAGCCGACGTTGCCATCCTTATCGACGACCGCTTCATGCAGAGCCCCGGCCTGTTCCGGGAGCGAGTAGCGGATCTGCTTTCCTGTCGCCGGGTCCAACTCGCCCAGCCTACCGGTCTTCAGCTCGGCCCAGAAAACATGGCCGCGCTTGTCTACGCCAATGCCGTCCGGGTGAACGTAAATATCGCCCTTAATCGGATAGTTCTTCCAGCGGTCGGCGCTGCGCTGCTTGGGGTCGAGTCGGAGCATCGAGCTGGAAGTACGGGAGCTGAACCAGATGTTGCCGTCCACGGGAGAAATAAACGAAGAGCCCATGTGATGCGTCCGGCCCTCCTTGGGGTAGGCAAGCTGCTCGATCACGCCGTTGATCATCGGCGCGCCTAACTTGTCTCCGCCCGCCGAAATCGGGAGGTCTTTGGGAATGTCGTAGGAAACGTAAATCGCCTTGGAAGCTGCCTCTTCGTCAAGCTGCACTGGATCGACGCGAAGCCTCTTTTCGGTGGTTCCCGGGCCGAAGTTCTTGGCCAGGTAGTCGGCCATCAGGTCCTTCTGCTGCTTGGTGAATTGCGTGCGGCCGAGCGCCAGAACGAAGGCGTTGTATCCGGGACCGGTTTCGGTCATTCGCTCGATGCCCTTGAGGAAGCCAGCCTTGTCGTAGTGATACGCGCCAAAATTGCTGAACAGCTCGGCGTGGCAGCCGATGCAGTTGGCCTTCAGCAGGTCGAGCGCGGGGCCGGGAGGATACATGTCCTCCATGCTGGCGACATACTCGATCTTCCAATCCTTCTTCGGCCCGCTGCCTTCTTCGCCGCTGCCCGGCTGTGGCAGGTCCTTGTGCTTGATGGCGAAGTCAGCGGTCTTGCTGTCGCCAGGACCGAGTTGCAAGGTTGTTCGCGGCGAGTCATAACCTGCCATGTCCACGAACATTTCGTAATCGCCGGGGAGTGCCTGCGGCACCGTGTAATGGCCCTTGTTTGTGAATACCGTGTACCAGAGCTGAAGGTCCACGTTGTGCGCCTGCACGCGGAAACCGATCACCTTGCCCTGATCGGCTGTCACTGAGCCGGTGATCGTCCCGCGTTTGACGTCGTCCGCGCTGGCCAGCGGCGAATAACACAAGAGCGCAGCAGCGAGCGCCAGGCCTGCCGCGAGAAGCCTCGACATGCCTTTGCTTTTCGTGCCATGCATATGTTCGTTTCCTCTCAACACGTTCTTATCCGCAAGTCTCATCAGGATTTTCTTTCCCGGCCGCAAGCCGAAACCAAAAACAGCAACCTATATCACAGTTGCATTTCGCTCAGAAGCGTTTTCCGGAGCAAATAGGTAGACGGGCGGGATACAGTTAGCGTTTCAGAAAGGGCCCATCGGGTTATCCGGAGCAGCAATGCGCCGAGGTTGGAAGCAACATGTCAATCGGACCAACCTTCTGGGTTTGTTCTGAGCGAGAGACTTGGGGAGGCTACTTGGCGGCTGAGAAGCCCATGCTCAGGCGATTGCCGCTCGCTTTTGGCTGGTATTCGACGGCGTCCGCAAATTGGCGAACCAGGCGAATGCCCTGGCCGCCCACGCGAGTCTCCTCATCGGGACTCAGCGCGCCCAGCTCCGGCGCCTCCAGCGGATTGAATGGCTGGGCTTCGTCGTCGACGACAAATTCAAAATAGCTTTCGCGCGGCATCGCAAAGCTCACCAGCACGGAGCAATCCTCCGCTCCAGCATATCCATGGCGAATCACGTTCGAGACCACTTCCTCTAAACACAGTTCGATGGCGAATTGGACGTTGCCCGGAATTGCGTGCCGTGTGGCGAGGCTTTCAATCCAGGGAGAAAGCTGCGTCATGTCGGAAAGGCGGCTCCGCAGAGCCAGCTGATCCTGCATCTGGCCGGTGCCGTTTCCAGTCATAGAGAGGGCTGGTCCATGAGGCATACCGCGAGCGCGCTAGGTCAGTTGCAGGGCGTCCAAGGCGCTCTGCAGCTCGTGATGTACGGGAATCAGCGTGTCGGTTCCACTGGTCTTCAAAACTTTTTCGACCATCTCATTGGGAGCAAACAAAACGATTTTGCCGCCGCGGCCCTTGATAGCCCTCGCCGGAGCCACGAGCGCCCGCAATCCCATCGATCCCAGAAACGAAACGTTTCGCATGTCTACGAGGACAGCCTTCCGGCTGCCTGCAATGATGTTCATCTTCAAATCGATGGCGGCGGCTCCCTCGATGTCAAGCTTGCCATCGAGGATCACCCGCATGACTCCTCCCGCCAACTCTTCTGTTGACATAGCCATATCTTTTTATCTCCCGATCTGCTGGTACGTATTATGGCCGGCAGAACTTATGTCACCGTTGGAACACAAGGCAGTTCGCCCGATGACCATACCGGGCGGAGGTTACAGGAATGTTACAGGATCTCGCCCAGGTGGAGTTCGCAAAATTGGCCCCCCTGGCTTCGGAGCATCTGCACGCGTCCATTCTCAAAATGCGAGCTCGATGATCGAAACATCGTCTTCGAACTGATCGCTGCCGCGGGCCGCGCGGATGGCTGTGATCGTGTGCTGCAGCGGCGTTTCGGAACTCCGCTTGGAATCGACGAGGGTCTCAAGAAACTCTTCATAGGTGAGAATGGTGTCATCGGGCCTGGTGATCTCGTAGATGCCATCGCTAAAAATGTAGAGACGGCTGAACTCGGGTAAATTCTGGGAGCCTTCTCCGAAGTTCATCTCCGGGAAAGCGCCGATAATGGCGCCGCGCTGCGATAACTCCACTGGTGTTGCGGTCTCGCGGGTAGCTCCCGCCATCAGGATTGCGGGAGGATGGCCGCCGTTCGCATAGGCAAGCCGGCGCTTTTGTTTGTCGTAGACGCCATACCACATCGTGAAATACATATCGTTGTGCCGATCCATCTGAAAGACCTTGTTGAGCGCCGTCAGCACCTGGGTCGGCGAGCGAAAATCGGTGGCGGGCAATGTCTGATTGCGCACGACGTTTATTGCCGAAATGGACAGCAGGGCTGCCTGCACGCCATGCCCGCAGACATCGAGCAGATACATCGCTAGGTGATCGGGATCGATCCAATGATATCCGAAGGCGTCGCCTCCCAACGCTACCGACGGGATGAACAGCCAATCGGTGGTGATCTCGCCGCTCAACCGTTCGGGGAACAGTGAAATCACATATTTCGCCGCCTGCGCCAGATCTTCCGCGAGCCGCTCCTCGCTTTTCTTGAGCGCGGCATAGGCTTCGTTGCGCTCGATGAGCGCGATGTAACCCCGCGAGTGATGGCGGATGCGGGCGGTCAGCTCGATCGGATCGGGCAGTTTGACGAGGTAGTCGTTCGCTCCGAGCATGAAGGCTTCCGCTTTTACCTTAGGCTCTTCTTTCGTGGAGAGAACGATGGTGGGAATTTCTCTGGTCGCGGGATTCGCCCGATAGAACCGCAGCATCGTCAGGCCGTCAATCTCCGGCATGACGAGGTCCTGAAGAATGACCGTAGGATGAAATTCCGCGGCGGCTTCCATCGCTTTCGTAGGATCGGCGCAGTAAGCGAAATCGACATCCGTCTCGGGCGCGAGCATGCGGCGGACGGCTTCGCCAATCATGGGCTGGTCGTCAACGAGAAGCACGCGAACGCGGCGCGGTTGCTCCGCAGCGACGCGTTTTGTGGCGGCAGCCTGCGTCTGATCGGTCATGGCGAACTCCTTTTGCGGGCCTTTTGTCGCGGCCGCGAAACGCTTGCGGCGCGATTGATCGCTTCGGCGATCAGTTCCAGAGGAAGAATCTCGACGGCTGCATCGATCTTGGCCGCGGCTTTCGGCATGCCATACACGATGCTGGTGGCTTGATCCTGGGCGATGGTGTGCCAGCCGGCGCGCCGCATTGCCAGCAGCCCTTTTGCTCCGTCCGCCCCCATGCCCGTCAGGAGGACGCCGACGGCGGTAACCGGCCACCAGGCCACTACAGTGTGGAAGAAGACGTCGACCGAAGGGCGATAGGAATAGTCCGCCGGCTCCTTCGAGTAAGCAAAAGCCAGTTCGGGCGTCAGCAAGAGATGGTCGTTGGTGGATGCGATTTTCACGACACCGGCTTCCGGGTGGTCGCCACTCGAGATCGGTCGCACATCCCGTGAGGATTCCCGCCCCAGCCACGTTGCAAGCCCCGGCGCAAACACTTTGTCCACGTGCTGCACAATGGTGATCGCGGCGGGAAGCGAGGGCGGCAGGGTGGAGAGAACCTGCAATAGCGCGGCGGGTCCGCCCGTGGAGGCGCCAATGACAATCAGCGGAAAACCGGGCTGAGGAGTAACGCCCGCCGCAGCAGGCATTTGCGGAACCGCGAGTTGCCCGGATGGTTTGCCGATAAACTTACGGAGCATGGCGATCTTCGCGAGCAACGGAGAAGGGGGAGCGGGTTCCCCCGCTTTATCGAGGACGGGCGTGTTGACGGCATCAAGCGCGCCCCACCCCATCGCTTCGAACACCTTCGAGGAATGTCCTCCGACGGTGGCCGTGACGATGAGAATCGCGCAAGGCGAGTCGCGCATGATGATGCGCGAAGCCTCGGCGCCGTCCATCCGCGGCATCATCAGATCCATCAGAATGAGATCCGGCACATCCGCCGCACATTGACGGACCGCCTGTTCGCCGTCCGTGGCGATCCAGGCAATCTGGTATTCCGGCACGCTGGTGACCACGCGCCGCAAAGCCTCGACGGCCATCGGAACGTCGTTGACGATGGCGATTCTCATTCGCCGGGGAGCCCGATCAGCTCTGCGACAGCGGAGAGAAGCGTTTCGTCGTGGAAGCTGCTTTTCGTGAGGTAGCGGTCGGCGCCCGCGTCGAGGCCGCGCATGCGGTCTTCTTCGCGGTCCTTGTAGGACACGATGATGACAGGTAGTGTGTGCAGTTTCGGGTCCGCCTTGATCTTCGAGACCAACTCGATGCCGGTCATGCGAGGCATGTCCACGTCGGTGATGGTGAGGTTGTAGGAACCGGCACGCAGCGCGTTCCAGCCGTCGATTCCGTCAACGGCGACCTCCACGACGTATCCGCGGTTCTGCAGAAGGGAACGCTGCACCTCCCGCACGGTGACGGAGTCGTCCACCACGAGGATGCGCTTGTGTTTCAGCTGAGCGATCTCGCCGCGGCCGAGCCCGCGCAGGCGCCCCCCGTGCAGCAGAGTCTCGACCGATCGCGCCAAGTCATCGACGTCCACAATCAGCACGGGCGAGCCGTCGTCCATCAGCGCCGCCGCGCTGATGGAAGGAACTTTTCCCAGCCGGGGATCGAGAGGCCGCACCACCATTTCGTATTCGCCGACGAACCGGTCGACAGCCAGCCCGTAGCGCGTGGCGCGATCGCCCAGAAGCACCACTGAAATTTGTTCGCCCCAGTTCGGCTTGCCCGGAATGTCGAGCACTTCGAGAGCGGAAACCACGCCGATCCGCTCGCCGTCGAGCGAAAAATACTGCTGACCCTCGAGCGTCGAAAGGTCCGACCGATTCACCTTGACGACGCTGGCGATGCGCGTCAGGGGAAACGCGAACGGCTCTCCGCTGATTTCGGCAACAAACGTCCGCAGCACCGAAAGGGTGAGCGGCAGCTCGAGTTGAATTGCTAGTCCCTGGCCCGGGCGCGTCGAAATCGACGCCAGGCCGCCCACCGACTTCGCCATTTCCTGCACGGCATCGAGCCCAACGCCGCGTCCCGAGATGTCTGTGACAGATTCGGCCGTGGAGAAACCAGGCAGGAACAGAAACTCCAGGAGTTCGGCCTCGGAAAAACTAGCCGCCATTTCTGGAGCCGCGAGCCCCTTGGCGATCACGGTAGCGCGCAGGACTTCGATGTCGACTCCTCGGCCGTCATCCGACACCGTCAGTACGAAGAGCCCGGCGCGGTGGCGAGCCTCGAGCTGGATCGTGCCGGACGGAGGCTTTCCCGCCGCGATCCGCACCTCGGGGCGCTCGATGCCGTGGTCCAGGCTGTTGCGGATCGCATGATTCAGAGGGGCTTCGAGCCGGTCGAGGATTTCCCGGTCGACCTCGGTGTTCGTGCCCAGGATCTCCAGCTGCGCTTGCTTTCCCAGTTGCCGGGCAAGGTCGCGAACCAAACGCGGAAAACCCTCGACCCCGTCCCCGAACGGCCGCATCCGGCTCGCCACGACCTCGCGATAGAGACGGTCCGAGAGTCCCGCCGAACGAATTCCGAAACCATCCAGCTGCGCATGGCGCTCCGCGGTCCACCGCCGCGTTTCCTGCAGCTTTCGCCGCGCTTCCGCCAGCATGACGCCCGCTTCCGAAGAGCTTGGGACTGAAGACTGCAATGATTCGAGCAGCCGGTTGATCTCGCTGTACCGGTGCTTCAAGCCAAGCAGGGATTCGGAGAACGGCTCGAACCAGCGGCTCTGCACCAGCGATTCTCCTGCCAGGCCCATCAGGCGGTTGAGAGTCTGAGCGGTCACTTTGATGGCGCGGTCCGTGCCCCCGGCGCCGCGGACGGCACGGTGAGGAGGCGGGGCGGGCGCCACCGGCGTCGCGGCCTGCGCCGGAGCGATTGGAGCCGGAACGGGGGCATCAGCGCTCGGAGTCTCTGCCTGAGGCGGCGCGGCATTTGCCGACGCGACGGCAGGCGGCGGGGCTGGGGTTGGGGCGGGAGCCACAAATTTACCGGCGCGCACATCGGCCAACTGACTCAGGATCTGCGCGACCGAGGCACTCTGCTCCTCCACCCACGCCGGAACGGCTGATTCCTCGAGCGTGCCGAGTCGCGCCAGCACGTCGCCGGCATGGAGCAACACGTCGATGGCTGCAGGCTCCAGCGTTAGGACGCCTTCCTGGGCCGCGACCAAACAATCCTCCATCGAATGCGCGAGCTGCACGGCCACGTCGAGACGCACAATCCGCGCGGCCCCCTTGATCGAATGCGCGGCGCGCATCGTAGCGGCAAGATGCTCTTTCGCGGAACCGCCGCCTTCCAGCGCGAGCAATCCAGCGGTAAAGTCGCGCATCTGCGATTCGACCTCTCCGCGGAAGAGGTCCCACATCGAGAATGCGCCGAGATTGCTCACGCGATCTTCTCCGCCACCGCGCCAAACAGGAGGTTCTCGTCAATGATCGCAACCGTTTTTCCGTCGGAGTGGAAGAGCCCCTGCGTATAAACGACGGCCACGTTGGTGAGCGTCACGGGCAGCGGCTCGATGTCCTTGACCGTGACGTCGTGCATGCCGTCAACCTGATCGACGGGGAAAACCCAATCTTCGCCCTCCCATCGAGCCACCAGAAATCGCGCCGTCCGGGGACGGTGCGCGGCCAGTTCTTCCCCAAATAAAGTATGAAGAGACACGCATGGGTGGAGTTCACCCCGCACATTCACCAGACCGAGCAGAATCTTGCGAGGACGGTGCGGCACGCTCCGGACCACGCTTGGCTCGGTGATCTCGCGAAGACTGCTCGTGGAAAACGCCAGCCACGCCTGCCCCACGCGAAACACGAGGTAAGGCGCGGTTGCCGTTTCGGTGGCAACTTTTTCCTCCGCCAGGATGGAAGTCCACGATTCGACGTAGTCCGCCGGAGCCGGCCGGTCGAGCAGACGCCGCCCGCTGGCGGCGTACACCTCGCAGTTGCGGCAATGGGCAACGCGCGGAAGTTCGGCGCACGAGCCGTTGCCCCAAACCCCAATCTGGGTCCAGCAGCTGTTGCCTGCGACGGGCGTGTTCAGGGTGGATTCGGTCATGTGTTACTCGGTTGTCAAATCCCTGGGAACGCGACGCGCGCGTTCGCGCAGCAGCGCGGCGCCCGATCCGTCCCCACGCGCTTCCTGCTTCAACGCGAGGTGCAGCAGGGCGTCGCGATGAGCCGGATTCAGGTAGAGCACCTTGCGAAAGGATCGCGCGGACAGATCGTCGTGACCCAAAGCATCGTGAAGCACGCCCAATAAGAAATGTCCCTCTGCCGAACCGGGAACGCGCTGCAAGTGTTCGCGGCATAGCCTGAGCGCGTCGTGCAACTGACCGGCATCGCCCATCTGGCGGGCGATCACCAGCAGGGACAGATCCGCTTCCTGCGCGCCGCCGGGAGTGTCGGGAGGTGCCGGGGGCGAAACCGCCGCGCTGGCGTGCGAACGCGGCGTAATGCCTGGTGGCGTGCTGCGATGTTTCGCTGCCGGCGCCTTCGGCGCGACTTTTGTCGCTTGCTTGACGAAGGCGAACGCTCCCGCGGGTCCTGTCTGCTTGAATCCGTGTTCGCGGGCGAAAGCCGTCTCGGCATGCCCCACCACGAGAACGCCATGCTCGGCGACCAGTTGCCGCAAAGCACTCATGGCCCGGAGTCGCGCCTCCGGATGAAGATAGATCAGCAGGTTGCGGCAGAAGACCGTGTCGTAGGGCGAAGCATCCTCAAGAAAATCGTTCAGAAAGCCGGGCGCGATGAGATTCCCTCGCCGGAATCTGACCTGCGTTACCACGGACCTGCTCAGACGCCAGCCATCCTCACTTTCGGCCTCATCGAAATAGGGCGGGCGATACCACGGATCGTGATTGCGGAACGATCGCTTGCTGAAGATTCCGGCTTGCGCGGATTGTAGAGCGCGAGAACTCACATCCACCGCGTCCACGGTGAACGACTCGGGCGGAGCACCTGCGTGTAGCAGCACCATCACCAGCGAATAAGGTTCTTCGCCCGTAGAGCAAGGGCAACTCAGAATACGCAGGACTTTCCCAGAGGCCTTCTGCGCGCGAGCGCGAGCCAGATCGGCAGCCAACTCAAACGGCGCGATGTCTCTGAAAAACCACGTCTCGGGAATCACCACCCGATCGACGAACGCATCCCATGCATCGGAATTACCGGCAAGCATCCGGGCGTACGCGGAAGGATCGGAGAAGCCGGATTCCTGCATCGACCGCCGCACAACCGCCTCGACCGCCTTTTGGCCAATGCTATGTATATCGAACCCCAGCCGATCGGCGAGGAGATTCTCGACGTCCGTGAGATTCACGCCGGATTCCCCGCGAACAGGCGTTCCCGCACTTCGTCAGGCAGCAGGTTTTCCACCTTCACATACTGAATCACGCTGCAGCCGCTAACGCTGAGTCCTCCGAGATAGGGCGCTTCGGGCACTGCCACGCCCGAGGACTCGGGCTCGGTCCCGGCGTCGTCGAGGCTGTCGGTCGCCCGCTCCGCGAGAAGCCCAAGGACTCGACCTATCCCTGTCGGCCCCGGATGCTGAACGAGTATGATGCGAGTGCTCAGCAACGCTTTCACGGGCGTTCCGCAAATGAGTTGGCTCAGATCGATGACGGGAACCATCGCGTCACGGTAGCGGAACACTCCGGCAACATATGCGGGGACATGAGGCAGCGGGTGGAGGCGCACGTAGGGCAATACTTTGATTACCTGCGCGATATCGAGGCCGTATCGCCGGCCGCCCACTTCGAAAAGCAGCGCTACCATTGGACCTCTTATCCCACCGCGGCCAGTTCTCCGATGAGATCCTGCGGCACGGAAGACGACGAGGTCGGGGTATTCACATTGAACCTGGAGACTTCCCGGTGCAGCACGCGCGCGGCCTGGTCGAGCAACTCGATCGCGCGGACAGCATCCCGCTGCGTTTCCGCCGTGTTGCGCGTGGCCTCGCTCAGCTGGATCATCGCCTCGGTGATCTGGCGCGCGCCCACCGACTGCGACTCCATGCCCTCATTCACCGATTCAAAGCGCGGCCCCAGCCCTTGCACCTGTTCGATGATGCGCGCAATCTGCCCGCTGATGTCGTTGACCTCGCGCACGGCGCTCTGCACTTCCTGGGCGAACTTTTCCATCCCCATCACGCCCGACGAAACCGAGGATTGCATTTCCTTCACCATCTGCTCAATGTCGAGCGTCGCGATGGCCGTTTGATCGGCAAGCCGCCGGATTTCCCGGGCCACAACGGCAAAGCCCTGGCCGAATTCTCCGGCCTTCGCGGCCTCGATGGCGGCGTTGAGCGACAACAGGTTCGTCTGATCGGCCACTTTATTGATCGTCGTTACCACGCTCGTGATGTTGGTGACCTTCGCATTGATGTCTGCAAGCTTTTCGGCGATGGCCGTCGATGCCGTAGCCATCTTCTCCATCGTGGTGCCCATCCTCTGCAGGCCTGTTTGCCCGCTTCCAGCCGAAGTGGCCGCTTGCTGGGAAAGAACCGATACGTCCGCCATCGTGCCGACGAGCGTTTGGGTGGTGGCGGCAATTTCCTTCGCGGACGAAACAACCTCGTTGGTGGAAGCCACCTGCTGCGTCAGCGTCGCTTCAAGTTCCTTCGAAGAAGCGGTGAGCTGCGTGGCGGAAGACGTCACCTGGATTCCGGATTCCTGCACGCGCTTGATCAACAGCAGCAGCTTTTCCATGAGCGCATTCACTTCGGCGGCGATCATTCCCACCTCGTCGTCGCTCGTAGCCAGCCGCTTGGTCAAGTCCCCCTCGCCTTCAGCGATTTCATGGAGCTGCCGGCGCACATTGCCCAGCGAATGCGTGACGGTGCGCAAGACAGTCCACCCGATGAAAATAGAAGCGGCCAGGCCTATGATGAGAATCGCGAGCTGGATGGTTCGCCCTCTTCCATAGCTCGCCGTCAGATCCTGAAAATCGTTCCGCGCCTCGCTCTGCAGCGTCTGGTAGAGCAGGTTGAGCTGGTCGCTCAAGGGATCGGACACCGCATACCAATTGCTGGCGATGAACTTCCGGATGCCCGCTTTGTCGCCGCGCTGGAGCATCCCCGTCAGAGTTGCTACTTCCGCGTCCGCGCCCTTCATCAACGTTTCGGTTTCGCCGGCCATCTGCTTGTCGGCGTCCCCTCGCTGAAGGCTCACAAAACGCGGCCACGTCTTCTCGATCTGGCTGGTTGCCGTCTTCACTGCATCCAGCGCGTCCTGAGCGCTCAACACGCCGTCCGAATACTTGTTGGCTGCGCCGATGATCTGTACCGTGTAGGCCAGTTCCACGTTCTTGAGGTAGCCGATCGAGAGCACGCGATCCGTGAAAATCCGATCGAACGCGCGCTCGCCACTCGAAGATTGGATCAGACCGACCACACCCACGGCGAGCCCCACGAGGCTCATCAGCCCGATCAGAAAAATCAAGCGGGCCTTGATGGTGAGCTTATTCAGCATTTCGTTCTCTCCGATTACTGACACGACCTGTAAGTACGCGGAATAGCCCTGCTCCCCAAAGACCAACGCGCCGCAAAGGCTAGTTGTCCAGGTTGAAATTGACGGGAATCGTCAGGATCACCTGAACTGCCTGCCCGTTGACCAGAGTCGGCTTGTATTCCCATGCACGCACCGCTTTGATCGCCGCGTCGTCGAGTTCCTTGATGGAACGAAGAACCTTGATGTCCTTCACTTTTCCGTTAGTGCCGATCGTCGCTTCGAGAATCACCACACCCTGAATATGGGCTTGAGCGGCAAATGACGGGTAGACTGGCGCCACATTCTTGGTCTTCAGCGGCGGCTTGATGTCCCCGCCGACGTGAACCGTTTGCGGGGAAGAATCGCCCTGCGGAGCGGCATGAGCGGGCAGGGAACCAGCCGCGAGGATCCCGCAAAAAATTAGGGATGGCCATCTCATCGTCGATGAGAACCTCTCGCCGGTAAGATTTCAGCTGGTCGATTCGAGCCGAGATTATATGGAATTGGGTCCTCCACTCGCAAATTATGTACGACCCATGCACGATTCAATTTCTCAAGCCCCGATGCACGGTCGCGCTGCCAGGCAGAAAAAGGCATGCAGTTCAGATGGACCGCGCTCCAAATGGCGGGAGGCGCTCAAACGTCGCACTACGTCGTCGAATCGGCTGCCGTCGGACAAGACCGACAAGTCTAGGTTCGAAATGTGAATGCCATGTTAACGAGACATCTGGGCGACACGAAGGACAGTCTACGAAACTCGACCAGTGTTTGATGTAGCGTGCGCAGAAGCGCGCGCTGTACTGGAGGCAAAATCCAGGCGAGGAGGTCCGGCGCCGGCCGCCAACTCCGTTTCATGAGACGGCCGGTCACAGAGCAAATCCGTATCGAGGCGCTACCGGCCAGGCGGCGTGTAGGTGAAGCTCGCTTCCGCCGCTTTATCGAGTTCTTCGGCAGTCAGCAGAACGGTCGTCGTCAGCATGGCGGCGCCACTCGCGTTGACCGCCAAACAGATGGCAGCCACGCTGGAAGTATCGGGAATGTCCGCAATCATGTAAGCGTCGTGTTCGCCGAATGCGAAGTAGAACGCTTCGAGTCGTCCTCCTGCGGCTTTCAGTATGTCCTCGGTCCGCTTGCGGCGCTTGGAGCCACCGTCTTTCAACAACCCTCTGGCGCCCTCAGCCGTGTAAGAGACCTGCCACAGATATTTAGCCATACGAATCCTCCTCCGGTGCGTTTGAGATGGGGCCTGGCTGCGCCACAGGACGGTGAATCGAAATCACAGGGATTCCGCGCTCGTCCCGGACAGTCCGTCGGACCGGACCGCCGATCGTAACTTTCAGCTCGCGTATCCTACCCTTCTCCGGTCTGCCGATACAACGCATTTGCCGCGGACAGGTCATGCCGGATTATCGGGAGCCGAAGCTATGTTTCCGCGGACTTGGGTTGTCGGGGCACAAATCGAGGGATGGTTCGTGAGCAAAGGCAGCAGAATCGGCGGGAAGTCTGGAAATTGGTGGAGCCGATGGGATTCGAACCCACGGCCTCCTCGATGCCATCGAGGCGCGCTCCCAACTGCGCCACGGCCCCACCGCGAGCAATTATTGATTCTCGTTTTTATACCATCTGCGGCACGCGCGGTCAAACGAAGCCGCTCCGACTCGCGTAGTCGTAACGCTTGAGCAACGTGGATAGCTGCCGGAAATGTCGCATGAATGAGCTGGCCGACTCGCGGAGGGCGTTGCCGGTTCCAGGTGTCCAGTGTAAATTACTGGACGGCTAGATCACAAAAGCACCGAAGCATGGAGAGGAAAATAGAAATGGGCGCAATGCGGTTCATTACACTTTTTGCGGTTCTGGCGGTACTAGGGAGTGGATGCTCGTTTGGAAGGCGGTCGCAGCAGGCACCGCCGCCGACGCCTGGGCTGTCGCTGAGCACGCCGGCGTTTGACGATGGGTCGGTCATTCCGGGCAAGTTCACGCAGTCGGTTGCCAGTCCGATTTCGCCAGAGCTGAAATGGGCCAATGTGCCGGCGAATACGGTGAGCTTTACTTTGACGGTGCGCGATCCGGATGGGGCGCCCGAAAAGAAGGTCGCCGATGTCCTGCATTGGATGGTTTTCAACATTCCCGGGACGGCGCGTGGGCTGCCCGAGGGGTTGCCGTCCACTCCGCAACTGCCGGATGGAACGATTCAGGGGAAGAACACTCGCGGAGCCGTGGGATATCGTGGACCGGGCGCAGGCGCGGCGGGGCCGTATCATCACTACACGTTTGAACTCTACGCGCTCGACACGAAGCTCGATCTGGGGCCGGATGCGACGCGCGCCGATGTGCTGAAGGCGATGGACGGTCATATTCTGGGCAAGGCGGCGCTGGTCGGACGCTTTCATCGGTAAAGCCCGCTAGCTACTCAGCAGGCGTCTTGTGTTCTTATCTGCAAAAATCCAACGAAGGATATCCAAGATGAAGACGGTTCGAATTCTTTTGATCTGTGCAATGGCAACCGCGGGGCTTACGGTGCGCGCGAGCGCGCGACAGGCGGGGCAGGGCGCGGCTGGCGGGCCGCCATCGAAGCCGGGATTTACTATGGCGACCACGGCATTCGACGACGGGGGCGTGATTCCCGCGAAATACACCCACGCGGTGCAGAATCCCGTGTCGCCCGCGCTGGAATGGAGCAATGTTCCGGAGGGCACGGTCAGCTTTACGCTGATCGTCCATGACCTCGACGTGGCAATCCAGAAAGGCCCCGAGGATGCGACGCACTGGCTCGCCTTCAACATTCCCGGCACGTTGCGCGGACTTCCCGAAGGCGTGCCCTCGAGCCCGCAGCTTCCCGACGGCACGGTGCAGCTGAAAATCATTCGCGGATGGGTCGGCTTCTTCGGTCCCGGCGCGCCTCCAGGGCCTTACCACCACTACACGTTTGAGATTTACGCGCTCGACACCAAGCTCGATCTGGGGCCGGATGCGACGCGCGCCGACCTGCTCAAGGCGATCGACGGGCACATTCTTGCGAAGGCGGTGATGGTCGGCCGTTTCCACCGGTAGGTCTGAAACCCAGGAGGTTTCCATGTTGAGCCGGCGGGAGTTTCTTTCAGCCGCGACCATAGGTGCGGTGACGTTGGCCCGCGGTCCGAGGGCATACGCAGCGGCGAGATACGACTTGATCATCCGGGGAGGGCGCGTGATCGACCCCTCCCTCCGGCTCGATTCGGTGCGCGACGTCGCGATCTCGGGAGGCCGTATCGCGGCCGTCGAAGCCACCATCGCGGACGAAGCGGCCGAGACCATCGACGCGCGCGGAAAGCTGGTCGTCCCGGGTCTGCTCGATATCCACACCCATACCGCGCGCTCCGCCGACGGTCCCGGCCTGGTGCTGCGGGACGGCGTCACGGGCTGGATCGACGCGGGAACGCAGGGAGCCGACCACATCCAGAACACCATCGCCATAGCGCGATCGTCTCCGCAGCCGGCCCGCGTTCTGATCAATATCGGGCGCGCCGGCCTGCTGACCGAAGGCGACACGATAGACCTCAAGCGCGCGGACGTGGGCGCGTCGCGCGCGGCGGTCGCGAAAAACCGCGACTACATCGTGGGCGTGAAGGCCAGGCTGTCGCGGGATGTGGCCGGCCCCAACGATTACGAGGTGCTTCGGCGCGCGCAGGAAGTGGCTTCTTCCTTCGGCCTGCCGCTGATGATCCACATGGGGCAGACGATCTCGCCGCTGCCCAAGCTCATCGCTCTGCTGAAGCGCGGCGACATTATCACCCACCTGTTCGCGCCGCCGCCCAACAGCATCATCGACGACAGCGGCCACATCCTGCCCGAAGTGCTGGCGGCGCGGCGCCGCGGCGTCTGGTTCGATGTCGGCAACGGGCAGACCGGGCATATGAGGTGGGACAACGTTGCGGCAATCATGAAAACCGGTTTCTGGCCCGATACGTTCTCCACGGACTGGAACACGAACGCCCATGAGACCGGGGTGATCGATCTGCCCAACTGCATGTCGAAGTTGTTTGGCTACGGCATGACGGTTGACGAGGCCATCGCACGCGCCACCGTCAACCCCGCGCGCATTTTCCCGGTGTTCAACGACCGGGGCACGCTCAACGTGGGCGCGCCCGCCGACGTGGCGCTACTCGAGTTGCGCGAGGGAAATTTCGAATACCTCGACAACTTCAAGAACAAAATCACCGGCACCCGGAGGCTTTTCCCCAGTGGAACCGTGCTCGGCGGAAAGCAGGTTCCGCGCGCGTAGGCGTGGCGCGGGGTGGAGCGCAGGAAGCGCGGCCCGTGCGCCGATTTTTGTGCGACTATGTCCGCGGAGGCGAAAGGGGTCCGGTGACCTTCGTGGCCTTCAAATCCGCAGCTTCGTCCTGCCCCAAAAAGCACCGAACTGCAACGCGCTGCAAATCCAAACGTTTAGTGGGATCGTCATTGCATCGTCGCGCGTCGAAACGCATGAAACCGCAAAACGAACCGACACCACAATAGCACCGCCCTTACCGCTCACGGGTCAAATTAATCCAGCGAATCATGGTGGCAATGTCGTGGGCCCAGAAGAGAGTAAGACCTCTCTCTTGCGCGTTCAGGAGGTTACGCGTCTTATAAACTCCACTCAAAACAGCCGTTGGAACTATGTTCGCGCGGCCAAATGCTTGCAGCCAAACCTCAGCTTTCGCAGCGGCATCATTGTTCAACCGTTTAACGGAATTCGTCGCCGAGTTAGAAACTTTGCATTCAATAGCCATCAATCTTTGGTCATAGAGCCCAACGATAAAATCGGCTTTTCTAGTTCCAAGCAGGCTTTCTCCACAGAACTCACCAGGTTGCGGCGCCTGTGCGGAAGTCTCGATTTTTCTGTTTGGGACTATCGTCATTCCCGCGCCCACCAAGGAGTCTCTTACGAGGGCTTCTTGTCTTTCTTTACCTACTGACCTGATGGAGTTTTTGTACCACGGTGTGTGAGAGAGTTTATAGCACAACCTCCGTCCGAAGGGGATTTGCGAATGGCGGATCGCAGGGAGCCGAAGGCGACCGGAGAGCCGCCATTCGCGGCGC
>Ga0302324_100004013_pt1 | contig 32871 bp, 26 predicted proteins | sample Palsa_T0_1_FD_201949 | JGI IMG/M metagenome (GOLD analysis project Ga0302324, IMG submission 201949) | Peat permafrost microbial communities from Stordalen Mire near Abisko, Sweden - Palsa_T0_1 | ecosystem: Environmental > Terrestrial > Soil > Palsa > Peat permafrost | place: Sweden: Abisko... | reverse complement strand
CCTGCACGATCTGCCACTTCTCTTCAGGGGTTCGATCTACGCGTGGTCTTCTACCCATGTTGCCTCCTTTTGGGGAGGCCCTGATCTTACCTAACTGAGGTGTCCAGTTTTAACGGGGAGCAATACACATTCCAGCCGTGCCACTAAAAAAGCCGCGAATCTCTTTGACGTTATCGTTAAAGGTTCTGGCCGCTAATTTGATGCTCTTTTTCTTAGGCACTCGTAAAATACCCGTGAAAGGTTATCTCTTTTGGCACGCCGAACTCAAGGGACTACTCATTTCAAACCCTCCTTCCCCTAGGGAGTAAGTATATGATTCCCGGTAATGCCTGTTGACGGCTGGATGTAAACTGCGCTATACGAACGAACGGATATTTGTGTGCTCGGCGTGTGGTAATTGAGAAATCAGCTACCGGGTTGGCAATATCGCCAGCCGTTTCGCGTGGTTGAGTGAATTAAAAGGAGAAGCGTCGTGAGAGAGAAAATGGGACGAGGATTGGCGACGGCGGTACTCTTTTTGGGTATGTTCGCCGGGGTGATGGCCATGGGCCGCGCGGCGGCCCGTCCTGCTCGACCGGCTGTACCGGCTCAGGACGCAGCGAGCCAGGTCTCTGTCGGCGCTACCGATATCGGCGGAGTCGTCACCAGCTCGAATGGCCCCGAGGCGGGCGTTTGGGTGATCGCCGAAACCAACGACCTGCCCACCAAGTTCCGCAAGATCGTCGTCACCGATGACCACGGGCGATATCTGATTCCCGATCTTCCAAAGGCTCATTACAAGATTTGGGTGAGGGGATATGGCCTGGTGGACTCCGAACGGGTTGACGGCGCGCCCGGAAGCACGCTCGCGTTGAAGGCGGTGGTGGCTCCCGACCCGCGCGCGGCGGCGCAGTATTATCCTGCCAACTATTGGTATTCCCTGATGCAGGTTCCTCCCCGGACCGCTTTCCCGCTCAAGACTTCCGGTGCAACGCAATCGCAGGCGGGTTCTCCGTACTACACGCCGGGGTTTACAAAGACTCAGGCCGATTGGATCGAGGGGCTGCATTCGGGATGCGAGATGTGCCACCAGGTGGGCGACAAGGCGACGCGCGAACTTGAGCCGGCCTTGGGCAAGTTCGATGCGAATACCGACGCGTGGGCGCGACGAGTGATGTCCGGCCAGTTCGGCCCGCTCATGACCGCGGAGATGAACGGCACGTTCGGCCACGACCGCGGGCTGGCGACGTTTACCGACTGGAGCGACCGGATCGCCAAAGGCGAAGTGCCTGCCGCACCTCCGCGCCCTCAGGGAATCGAACGCAACGTAGTGCTGACGATGTGGAACGTCGGGACGGATAAAGCGTTCCTGCACGGCATCCTGGCCAGCAACAAGAGAAATCCGACGCAGAACGCCTACGGACATGTCTACAACACGGATTGGGAGGCCGCGTCGGTAATCATCGTGGATCCCAGCGAAAGCACCGTGCAAACGGTGAAGATTCCCCTCCGACACGAAGAGGAACGCGCGACCATGCCCCACGTGGAGCCCTACGTGAACGGGGCGCCGTCGCCTTACTGGGGCGATGAAATCGTGTGGCCGGAGGACGCCGTAAATCCGAAAAATCCCCAGATGGACAGCAAGGGCCGCATGTGGGTCGGCATGCAGAATCACAAAGACAATCCCGCTTTCTGCAAGTCGCCCAATAATCCGTATGCCAAGAATTGGATTCCACCCTATGAGGCTGGCTGGGGCGTGGACATTTACGATCCCAAGACGGGCAAGTTCGATGCCGTGGACCTCTGCTTCGGCTTTCATCATTTGATGATCGGCGACGACAAAGACGAAACGGTGTATTTCAGCCTGAAGATCGGTCAAATAGGCGGAGTGGGCTGGGTCAATTCGCGGGTCTGGGACCAGACGCACGACGCGGAAAAAGCCCAGGGCTGGTGCCCGTCGATTATCGACTATAACGGAGATGGGAAAATCGGGCCGTATACGCGAGCGCCGCAGCCGCCCGATCCGAAGCTCGACAGGTTCGTCGACGGCACGCGGGGCTATGGAATCGGAGTGAACCCCGTCGATGAGAGCGTTTGGGTTGCGATTACCAAGCCCATGCCCGGGAAACTCCTGCGTTTTGTTCCCGGTCCGAATCCGCCGGCCACCTGCATGACGGAAATTTACGAACCACCGTACACCAGCGCCGAAGGCGCCAAGGGCGGGGATAAGCTAGGCTACGTGCCGCGCGGTGTCGATTTCGATACGAACGGCCTTGTGTGGACTGCGCTCGGTGGCAGCGCGCAACTAGCCAGCTTCGACCGCACCAAGTGCAAGGTGCTGAACGGACCCACCGCGACGGGCCAGCATTGCCCGGAGGGCTGGACGCTGTATCCGGCACCGGGTCCCACGTTTAAGGGCGAGAACGAAGCGAAAGCCGACTGGCTATATTTCAACTGGGTCGACCGTTTCAACGCACTCGGCATGGGGAAGAACGCCGTGGTCGTGACGGGTTCGGGTTCAGACTCGCTGCTGGTGTTCCAGCCCGCAACGAAGACGTGGACGGTGATGAGAGTCCCATATCCCCTGGGATTCTATTCCCGCGGCGTCGATGGCCGTATCGATGACGCGAAAGCCGGCTGGAAGGGGCGCGGGATTTGGGCCGATAACGATACCCGCACAACCTGGCACGTCGAGACAGGCAAGGGCACCCCGAGCGAATTGGTGCATTTCCAGGTGCGTCCCGACCCGCTTGCGAAATGACGATTGCAGCGGGCGGCTGCCGATTCGACTGATCGGATTTTTCTGCAGTCGGTCAGGCCGGGGAAGTATCAGCCACCGGCAGCCAGACCTGGAAGCGGGTATCGCCCGGTTTCGAATCCACCTGAATCGTTCCGTGGTGTTTCTTCACGATTCGCTGAACCGTATCGAGGCCCAGGCCGGTACCTTCTCCCACTCCCTTCGTGGTGAAGAACGGTTCGAAGATGTGCGCCTTCACTTCGGGTGAAATTCCCGGGCCGGTGTCGGCGATTTCGACCACCACGCAATCGTCCTCGCGGTAGGTGCGCACTCGAAGGTTTCCTTTGCCGCCCATCGCGTCAATCGCGTTGTCGATAATGTTGGTCCACACCTGATTCAGTTCGCTTCCGAAGGAATTCACGAGCAGAGGAATGCGCTGGTAATCGCGCTCGACGACGACGCCCCGCTTGAGCTTGTGATTAAGAATCGTCAGCGTGGTTTCCAGGCTCTTCACGATGTCGACGTTCTGCACGGGAGTCTGGTCCATGTAGGTGTACTGCTTAATGGCGCCCACCAGATCGGAGATGCGCGCCGTGGCGCTCTCGATCTCGTTCAGCAGCGTGGCGATTTCCACCGAGGCCGCGATTCTTACAAGGGCGGCCCGCGCGGTCTCCGCCGGCAGCGAGGCGAACAGCGATTCCAGCGCCTCCGGCTTCACGTTCTTGCGCGCGAGGTCCGCGGCCAGTTGCCACAGATCCTCCTGCCCGTGACTGCGAAGCAACGAGTCAATCTGTTCTTCCAGGTCGCTGATGGCCAGCGGATCGGGGGGAGCTTCGTTGCTCTGGACGAACGAGGCCTCCATTTTTTCGATTTCCGCTCGCTGCTCGGGGGTGAGGACCCGCCGTCCGAGTTCGAGGCTGGCGTTGCGAACTCGTATCAGGATGTCGCGCAACTGGCTGGCGGCGCGCTTGGCCGCGGAAGCGGGATTGTTGAGCTCGTGAGCCAGCCCTGCCGAAAGTTTTCCCAGGGAAGCCAGGCGATCGCGCTGCTGCTCCATCCGGGTGGTTTCGCGGATTCTGTCCGACATGAGGCCCACCAGGCGCTGGGCCAGCTCGGGCATCTTCTGCACGAGCTCCGGAAACCAGGAAGTAGGAAAGCGCAACACCCGGGAATCGGTGAGGACGCGCGCGCCAACGGTGAACTGCTTCATTCTGGAAAAGGGCAGCACCCCTGTGACGTCACCCTCCTTTAAGGCAAACACAACGGTCTCTCCACCGATTTCGCCGCGCAACTGCAGCTGCCCTTCCAGGATCACAAACATTGCGTCCGCGGGATCGCCCTGCCGGAAGTACGCCTCCCCCGCTTTAAGACGCAGTTCTTCCGAGTGGGCGATGAACCAGGAAAGCTGATCGTCCGGCAGACCGGCGAACATGGGTACGCGAAGCAATTCCGAATTTTCGGCCATTACACCTTGCTCAGATATTGATGGATGAACTGCACGGCCACCGACCCCTCACCCACGCCGGACGCCACGCGCTTCACCGAACCGTGCCGCACGTCGCCCACGGCGAAAATGCCCGGCACATTCGTCTCGAGCAGGAAGGGATCCCTGTCGAGCGCCCAGCCTTTCGGCCGCTGGCCTTCCCGGATGAGATCGGGGCCCGTGAGGATGAACCCGCGTTCGTCCCGCTCGATCACATCTCCCAGCCAGTCCGTTTGCGGCAGCGCGCCGATGAAGATGAACATGGAGCTCGCCGGCACCCGTTCGATTTTTCCCGTGTCCGAACACAGGAAAGAAATCTCTTCGAGATGCGTTTCGCCGTGCGCCTCCGAAACACTGGCGTTCGGCCAAACCTGGATATTGGGAGTCTCTTTGATCTGGTCGATCAGATACTGCGACATCGTGCTCGAGAGGGAAGCGCTCCGAACCACGATGACCACGCGCTCGGCATACTTTGCGAAGTTCATGGCGGCCTGTCCCGCGGAGTTCGCGCCGCCCACCACGTAAACCATTTCGCCTTTGCAAGACAGCGCCTCCGTGGAGCCGCCGCCGTAGTAGACCCCGGCCCCTTGCAGGCGGCTGATCCCCGGCGCTTCCAGTCGCCTCCACTGCACGCCCGTCGCGATCATTAATGCGTGGCAGGAGATTTCGCTGTCATCGGCCAGCTTCAACATCCGGTACGGGCCTTCGATTCGGGCGCTCAGCGCTTCCTGCGGCGAGAGAATTTCCACTTTAAAGCGCTCTGCCTGCACCACCGCGCGGCGGGCCAGATCGCCGCCACTGAGTCCGACTGGAAATCCGAGATAGTTCTCGATACGCGAACTCATTCCGGCCTGCCCGCCGGGAGCCTCGCGCTCGATCATGACAGTGTGCAAGCCCTCGGACGCCCCATAGACAGCGGCGGCCAGGCCGGCGGGTCCTCCTCCGACGATCGCCAGATCATAGAAGTTGGTTTGTGCCCGCGTTCGCAAGCCAACCCGCTGCGCCACTTCGGACGGCACACCATCGAGAAGCTTTGTTCCATCCTGGAAAAGCACTACGGGAAGGTTAGAGGCCTCCGGCCCCAGCGCTTCGAGAAGGCGCTTTGTCTCCGGGTCATTCGCGGAGGCCTCCACATCGATCCATTGGTAGGGGACGCGGTTGCGCGCCAGGAAATCGCGTAGCTCGTACGAACGCGGCGACCAGCGCGTTCCCAGCACCCGGATTCCCTCAAAGGCCGGCCGGTAGGAAGCCCGCCAGTCATCGAGCAAATCGTCCAGCTGCGGGTAGAGGTGGTCCGCCGGGGGATCCCACGGCTTCATGAAAAAAAAGTTGATGTTGGCCTGGTTGATGGCGCTGATGGCCGCGTTTGTGTCCGCATAAGCGGTGAGGAGCGCGCGCTTTGCGTCGGGAAATATGCGCATGCCTTCCTGCAGGAAGGAGACGCCGTCCATGTGGGGCATGCGCTGATCGGCCAGCAGCAGCGCCACGCTGTCGTTGCGCACCCTCAGCTGCTTCAGCAGCGTGAGCGCCCCTTCGGGAGAATCGCTTCCAATTACTCGGTATTCCGCGCCGTAATGCGAGCGCAGATCGCGCTCGATGGCCCGAAGAACGTCGGGATCGTCATCCACACTCAGCAGGACTGGTTTCGCCATGGCAGTTCCAGTTTAGTACAGGACAGGATTTTAAGCTTTCGGGCTGTTGAAAAAAACAGGTTCGAACGTATCGAGCCCAGTGTAATGGTGCAAAAGGGCCAGCGCGGAGTGAAAGATTGGTCTGGCCGGAAGCTTTCTACCTTTCCTCGGGGCGGGTTTTCGGCAATCTGTGTCGCGGCGATGAAGGTGTGGCCAAATGCCGCCCTCGTCGGCAAAAATGCAAAGAGCCGGCTACAACCCGGGGCTGTGTCCGAGCGTATCAGTTAATCCAGCACGACCGGCTGGACCCGGCGGGGAGGCTCCTGGCGCTATGCCCTCGATAACCCGGAGAATCGCAGTCCAGCTTCTACTCTGTGCGGCCGTTATCTTTCGAATGCTGCCGCGTGCGCGGCGCAACAAAGCGCCGGCGAGCCATCCGGCACGGCTGCGAAAGAATCCCTCACCGTGGACCAGGTCGTCAGCCGCATGGAACAGAGAAACCAGGAGCGAGCGGCCGCCCTGCGGACCTACGAGGGCACGCGACTTTATCGCATGCAGTACCGCGGGTTCTTTGGAAGCCACGACGCCGAAATAGTGGTCGCCGTGAAGGCCTCGCCGTCTGAAAAAGAGTTCACCGTCGAATCGCAGTCGGGCTCGAAATTCATCATCGACCACGTCCTGAAGAAGCTGCTCGATGGAGAGAAGGAAGCCACCGACGACCAGGCTCGCAGCCGTACGGCTCTTAACTCCCGGAACTACTCTTTCACCCTGGTTGGTCTCGATGATTCCGCGGGCGATCCACAATACATCCTCAGCGTCTTTCCCAAGACGGACGAAAAATATCTCTACCGCGGCAGGATATGGGTGGACTCGAATGATTTCGCCGTCACGCGCATCGAGGCCGAGCCCGCCAGGTCTCCCTCCATGTGGATCAAGAAGGCCGAGATAAAACACAAGTATGAAAAAGTGGGCGACTTCTGGCTGCCGCAGGAAAACCGGACGGAGAGTTTGATACGCCTCGGAGGGCGAGCTCTTCTTTCCATCGACTACCGGGATTACAAAATAACGGAAGCGACATCTTTGAGCGTTTCGTCCCACCCCGTCGTTGGAATCGCCGGCCACTAGAACCTCGGGCGCAGGGCAGGAGCGATGGATAGGCCGGGGGGGCCGGGAAGTCTTTCGTGTACGAATCGTTTCTTTAAGAGCATCTCCCGGACGAGACAGAAAGAGTGGGAGGGGCCGAGTGTCCGGGTGCGTCGGCCCCTTCCTTGGTTCTTAGGCTTGTACTTGTTTGCGGCCGGCCACACCCAAAACACCCAGCAGGCCCATGCCGAGCATCAGCAGGCTGCTTGGTTCAGGCGTCCCAACCGGGCCATCGGACGGCGGATCGGACGGCGAGTCGGACAGCTGGACGTCGTCGAAGTCTGTCTGCTGGCCGGCGCTGGCGAGCTGAATGCCCAGCAGTCCCGGAGCGACAACGTCTCCGGTCGTGAACGTCAGGAATTCCTGTTGGAATGTTCCGGGCGTAATCGAACCGTTGGAGCCGGAGAAGGTGTTGAGAACGGTTCCTCCCGCGAGCAGCGAGAAGGAATAGTTGGTGACCTGGTCATCGAGCCTGTTCCCGATGTAGACCGACAGCGTGTAAACGGAGTCGGGCAGCAGGGAAACGGCCAGAGTTTGGGAAATTGTGCCGCCGTTGCTGTAGGCCATGACGGTGCCATCGGGCAACGGGCCGCTGTAATAGGTGGAGTTCAGCGTCTGCGATCCGTTCTGCCCGCCGGTGCTCTCCTCGGTATCTCTCCCTGCACGATAAAGATAACGAGGGCGCCAGAAAGGCACACTGGGCGGGTGGTTACATTTGGGACAGTACCAGCAGAGTAGTACCTGAAGAGAAGCTCTAGCGGGCCGAGCCTTTTTCCGGGGTCGCGCTTGATGGAGGAGTGATGCGAGCTCGCGCCTCCTTTACGAACTCCCTGAACCGCAGCGCCAGCTCCTGAATGCGCTTGGCCTGCTTGCGCTTAAGCGCTTCGGTGGGAATGAGTTCGGTGCCGACGCCGAGCGCGCTGGCCCCCGAGACGATAAAATCCTCGGCCGTCTGCTGATTCACGCCGCCCGCGGCGATCAACCGGATTTCGGGCAGCGAAGTTTTCAACGCCTTGATATACCTTTCTCCGCCAACCAGCGAACACGGGAAGACCTTCACGAAGTCGGCGCCCGCTTCCCACGCCGTGACGACTTCGGTGGGCGTGAGCGCGCCCGGCAGCACGGCGATATTTTCTTTGGCGGCGAATTCCACGATCTTCGGATTCAAGGAGGGCGCGGTTATGAAGCTTGCTCCCGAGTCCAGGCATAGGCGGGCGATGTCGGTGGTGAGCACCGTCCCGGCGCCGACAACCATTTTGGGGTGAGAGCTTACCAGTTGGGCCATCACTTCACAGGCATTCGGCACCGTCATCGTGATCTCCACGATGGGGATGCCGCCGCGATTGACGGCTTCGGCGGCAAAGCGCGCCTCCTCCGCCGAAGAAACCCGGATGGCGGGTATCACGCCAATCTTTTCGATCAGCGCGCACACTTCCTCTTTTTTCATCGCGGACCTTTCCCATTACACTCCGAAGCCGGCTATGTAGCTTCCGAGCCTTCGTGTTCCGGTAGCCGGTCACCTCTGCGCGCGAACCAGGTATAGAGCACTGGCAGCAGGAAGATGCTCATCACCAGGTCGGAGATCAACCCTCCCACGATCACGATCGCAAAAGGACGCTGCGAATCGGATCCGATGCCATGCGACAGCGCGGCTGGGAGCAGACCAAGCGTGGCCACCAGCATGGTCATCATGATCGGCCGAAGCCTCAGGACGGCTCCTTCGACAGCCGCTTCTTCGGGCGTATAGCCCTGGACGCGAAGCTGATTGATGTACTCCAGCATGATAACGCCGGTCTGCACGGAAACACCGAAAAGGGCCAGGAAACCGACGCCCGAAGAAACGCTGAAGTTTGTGTGCGTGATCATCAGCGCCAGCAGGCCGCCGATGCGCGCCATGGCTACGTTGGTGAGAATAAGAAGCGCCCACTTCACCGATTGGAACATCGCATAGAGGATGATAAAGATTACGAGAATTGTGACCGGAAGCACGAGCAGCAGACGGCGGTCTGCGCGCTTCGCGTTCTCGTATTCGCCGGCCCAGTCCAGCGTGTAGCCGGGAGGCAATTTTACCTTGGAATCGACGGCCTTCATGGCTTCCTCGACCGTGCTGCCAAGATCCCTTCCGCGCACGCTGTATTTGATCGCGACATAGCGTGAATTTGCCTCGCGGTAAATTTCGGAACCGCCGTCGGTCACAGTTACCTTCGTGAGCTGCGCCAGGGAGACACGCTCGCCAGTCGGCGCGAGCAGGCGGATTCTCTCGATGGCTTCCTTTGTGTCCCGATACTGCGGCTGATAGCGCATCACCAGGTCATACCGTTGCTCTCCCACGAGCACCTGGGTCAGCGCGTTTCCACCGACGGCTGTCTGAACGGCATCCTGCACGTCGGAGACATTGATTCCATAGCGCGAGGCCTGGTCGCGGTCCACGGAGAAATCCAGATTGGGCTGGCCGATCACGCGGAAGACGCCGAGGTCCTCGACTCCCCGAATGTTTCGCATCGCGCCGACGATCTCGTCGGCTTTCGCTTCGAGCGTTCGCAGGTCCTCGCCGTAGATTTTCACCGCCAGCGCCCCTTTCACGCCGCTTACCGCCTCTTCCAGGTTGTCGGAGATAGGTTGCGAGAAATTCCAGATCACCCCCGGCATCTTTTCAAGCTGATAGTCCATCGCGGCGATCAATTGTTCCTTGTCCTGGTGGAACACCGGGCGCCATTTTTCTTTGGGGAGCAGGTCGACGAAATATTCGGTGTTGAAAAAACCGGTCGTGTCGGTACCGTCGTCGGGCCGGCCCACCTGTGTGACCACCTGAGGGACTTCCGGAAAAGAGCAGAGTATCTGGCGGGCCCTTTCCATCACGCGCGATCCCTCGGCAGGGCCTGTGCTGGGCGCCAGCGTTCCGCGGACCCAGATGGCGCCTTCGTCGAGATGCGGAAGGAATTCCGATCCGATCACGCCGCCCACCGCCAGATACAGCGCGAAAAGGGAAGAGGCGGCCGCGACGCCCACCGTAATCCAACGTTCGTGGACCGCCCAGGCCACGGCGCGGCGGTATTGTGTCGTAAGGAATTCGACCACCGGGTTGTGCCATTGCTTCATGTTCGCGGGGAAAAGGAAACTCGCGAGCGCCGGGGCAATCAGCATCGAGAAAATCAGCGCGCCCAGCAGTGCGAAAGCGACCGTCCACGCCATGGGCCTGAACAACTTCCCTTCGACCTGCTGCAAAGTAAAAATGGGAAGATAGGCTGTGATGATGATGGCGATGGCGTAGAACACCGGCCTCTCAACTTCATGGGCTGCTATGCCCACCTGGTCCAGCACCGTGCCGTGATCCGGATCCCGCTGGTTCAGATGGCGCACGATGTTTTCGATCATCACTACGGCGCCGTCCACCACCATGCCGAAGTCAGGTGCTCCTAGAGAAAGCAGATTTGCGGAGATATGCCGCAAATCCAGGCAAATGGAAGCGAACAGCAGCGCAAAAGGAATGGTCAGCGCGACGATGAACGCTCCGCGCACGTTCCCCAGAAAAATAAAAAGGATGATAACCACGAGGATCATTCCTTCGGTGAGGTTATGCAGCACGGTGTGCGTGGTGTAATGCACCAGATCGTCGCGATCCAGGTAGGGAACGATTTTCACGCCCTGCGGCAGAATATGATCGTTCAGCCGGCGAACCATCGCGTGAATAGCGTCGAGCGTCGTCGCCGTATCGGCGCCCTTGCGCAGAAAGACGATGCCTTCCACCACGTCGTTGTCATCCACCACCACGCCGTCCGAGCGATGAATCGCCTTCCCGATTTGGCCGAGCCGGATTTTCGGGCCCTGCACGACCTCGGCAATATCCCGCACGCGCAGCGCCGCTCCGTTTTGCGTCTTGAGCACGGTTTTTGAGATGTCGTTTACGTTTGTGACCAGTCCGACGGCGCGCACGTTGATTTGCTGCGCCCCCTGCTCGATGAAGCTCCCCCCGGCGTTCGCGTTGGCGTTGGTGATCTGCTGCTCGACCTGCGCGATGCTCAGTCCGTAGGAGACGAGTTTGTCCGGATCGACGCGCACCTGATATTCGCGCGTGATTCCCCCGAAAGAAGAATCGTCCACTACGTCCGGCACGGACTTCATATATTTGCTGATCACCCAATCCTGGAGGGATTTGAGATTCATCACGTCATACGCCGGGTTGCTACTGGTCAGGGTGTACCAGTAGATCGAGCCGATCGGGCTGAAATCGGGGCCGATCTGAGCGGTCACGTTCGGCGGAAGCGTCACAAAGGAAAGGTGCTCGAGCACCTTCTGGCGGTCCCAATCGTTGTCCGACTCATCGTCGAAAATCAGATTGACCACCGAAAGTCCCGCCAGCGAGGACGATCGAACGTGCGAGAGATGCGGGATACCATTCATCTGAATTTCGATGGGTATGGTTACCTGTTGCTCCACCTCTTCCGCCGCGCGCCCGGGCCATTGGGTGATCACCTGCACCCAGGTGTTCGCCACGTCCGGATAAGCCTCCACCGGAAGTTCCTGGAACGCGATGGCGCCCCACACGAACAACGCCAGAGCGATCGCCAGAACGATGAACCGGTTATGCAGCGCGATGTCGACGAGAGAATCGATCATTGCTGTTCCGCGGTGTTTTGAAATTCGAGTGCATTGGAGATTACCTCTCCACCGGGAGCGAGACCCGAGACCACTTCCTGCAAGTTTCCGGGCAGCATCTCCCCGCCCACCACGCCGACCCGCCGGAACTGGTTACGATTAAGAGGTACGTAGACCCAATCGCGATCATGCAGGTGAAGAATGGCCGTAGCTGGAACCGCCGCACGCGTTTCGCTGCGCTGCCCGTGAAACGTAGCGGTGGCGAACATCCCCGGGCGCATCAGCCCCGGGTTGCGCACCTCGATGCGAACTTTCGCGGTACGGAGGTTGGGATCGAGAACTGGCCCTACGTTGCCGATCACGCCGGTGAATGCCTGATTCGGATAGGCATTCAGCCGGATATCGGCCTTTTCTCCGAGATGCACATTCGAGAGATCGTTCTCATAGACGTCGCAGAGAATCCAGACGTAGCTCAGGTCTGAAATGGTGAATGGATTGGGTGAGCTGAGGCCCTGCACCCCCGCCGCATTGGTAACCTGTTGGTCGGTGATCACGCCCGCCACCGGCGCGCGAATCTCGACGATGCCCGATGGTTGATCCAGGCTGGTGGCGCCGAGCACGCGGAGTTTTTCCGCAGCGGTCGCCACGTCCACCTTCGCCTTGGCTTCTGTATCCAGCGCAATCTGCAGGCCGTTCAAGGAGATTGCGCCGCGGTCGTAGAGGAGCTGGGCGCGTTCCTGCTGTGTGCGGGCGAGCTGCTCATCCGCCTGGGCCTTCTGGTAATCGGAATAGGCGCCGGCGATATCGGCGCTTTGCACGCGCAGGAGAAGCTGCCCCTTCTTGACGGTATCTCCTAGGCGCGAGTCGATTTCGATTACCCGTCCGGAGGCCAGCGAAATCACCGGGACGGTCCTGGAAATATCCGCACTCACCGTGCCAGTCACCTTCAGTTCGGAGTAAGCCGTGTGCGCGACGGCCGCCGTCAGAGGAAATTGCTCGGGATGATCCGTGCGAAAAACATTGGGATCGCCGGCAGACTCGACCCTCAACTGCGGAGACGCGCCCGCGGCGGGGTCGCTCTTGGCGTTCCCGCAGCCGGTCAACAGCATGTTAAGCATCAATAAAAGAATGGAAAATTCCTGGATTTCTCGCATCATTGCATTACTTCGGTGCAGTACCCCGCACAAAACTTCGGATAAATGCCCATCTGTGATCGATGTTTACGGCCTGCCATTAGACACGAGAAAGATGAACGCCGCGTGACCAACCGGCCCGCGACATACTACCATACCCGGATAGGGTATCAAGATCGACTGATGCGCCCGCACCTTCGCCCTCTCGGGGGCCCTCAAGATAGTTCCCCGTACTTCCCTCGAACGGCTCATAATAGAGTCCTCAGCAGAAAACGGAAAACGAGGAAACTCATGGCAGACACCCGCACGGCAACGCACCGGCATCGCACGCACGGCCCCGTGATTTTGTTGGAATCCACGGCGCAGTTGGGTAAGGTAATGGCGGTCCCACAGGGCGATGAAATGTGGGTAAAGCTGGTCGATCTGACCGAAGGCGCCCATCTGGTCACCAAGAAAGCGCCGCGCAAGGCCAGCGCGAAGGAACGCCCGACCTCCTCCGCGAATAGCAGCTATCGCGTTATTCGCGCCGTATAACGATTCAGCCAAGCGCAGTTTTCTGTCCCAGGCGAGGATTCAACTACCGGATTCTACCCGGTTTCCCGTGCCCGTTCCTCCCGAGCAGGCCTGAAGATACCTCATATATCGGGCATTCCGTGGATTGCCAGGCGAACCCGGCCGTCCTACTTTCGAACCCGGGCGATTGTGCGCCCTCCAACGAGGGGTTCCACGATGAGAGCTTTCCTGCTGGCGCTGGGTTTCAATCTCTTCCTCGCCATTCTTATGGCGCATCCCCGTCCGCTTCGCGCGCAGGCGCCAGTCCAGAAACCAGCCGAGAAAAGCGATGCGCCCTCAAATGCCGCCGGCATTGTCCGGACGGCGATGAAAAATGTCGACTTCCATCTCACCGACACAATCGTCGTGCACATCGCCACGCTGCAGGGCAAATTGGCGTCCGACAACGGCGGCATCCCGGTGTTTGACGACAAGAGCTCGTTTCATCTGGAAGTGGACTCGGCCAGCATCCAAGTGCAGCCTCAAGCGATGACCAACGCCCTCAACGAATACGTTTTCGCAAAGCCCGGCGCGCCGCTTAAGGATCTCGAGCTCACGATTCAGGGCAACGAAGTCGTGATGAAAGGCATCCTCGCGAACAAAGGCGGCATACATTTCGAGACCCAGGGAACCATGGCGGCCACGCCCGACGGCCAGATTCGCGTGCACACGCTGAAAGTCCGGGCGCTTCATCTTCCGGTGAAGGGTCTGATGGATCTGCTGGGCCTCGATACGGCCAAACTCCTTGACACCTCGAAAATCTCTGGAGTGGCAGTCGATAAAGACGATCTGATCCTGGACCCCCAACTGCTCCTTCCCCCTCCGAAAATGCACGGGCACCTAAGCAGCATTCAGATTCAAAACGGCCTGATCGCGATGACATTCGGCGCGCCGGGACGAAAGGAAACGATTGCGAGCCGCTGCGGCGGCCGCAATTTCCAATACTTCCGGGGCGGCACCGTCCGCTTCGGGAAACTCACGATGAACGACACCGACCTTGAATTGGTGGACGCGGACCCGGCCGATCCCTTCGATTTTTCGATCGACCATTACCTGGATCAACTCGTCGCCGGTTATTCCAAAATGACGAAGCAGGGCGGCCTGTGCGCTCACGTGCCCGACTACAACAAGCTCCCGCACAGTCCTCAACACCAAACGAAATAGCTGCACTTACGCACACACTTACTGAACGCAGCACCCCATCGCTTGCGGCGTTGCGAATCCCCGCAAAAGCGGGCGACTTTGTAATAATATGCGTGCGTTCGTATTGTGGAGATCGTGAAGCTCGGCGCAAGGGCGCCCGGTTCCAAGGCCCGTGAAGAAGGAGAGACGGATGGGGAATATCTGGACGAAACGAATTGCGGCACTGACGCTGCTGGCTTCTGCAATCATGATCGCCGCCGCAAGTCACCGCGTGGAAGCGCGGCAGGAAGCCGGCAGGTCCGCCCGACAGATCGCGGAGCAGGTGGCCATCGATCCCGACGATATCGGCGGCGTAGTGACCAACTCGAAAGGCCCCGAAGCGGGCGTGTGGGTGATTGCGGAAACCACCGAGTTGCCCACCAAATTTCGCAAGATCGTCGTCACTGACGACCGCGGTCGCTATCTGCTGCCCCAGTTGCCCAAAGCGACTTATAAGGTATGGGTGCGCGGATACGGCCTGATCGATTCGGGCGCCGTGATCGCTGCGCCGGGCGAGCATCTCGCTTTGACCGCTGTGATTGCCCCGGATGCCAAGGCAGCCGCGCAATACTACCCGGCCAACTACTGGCTGTCCCTGCTGCAGGTTCCTCCCAAGAGCTCTTTCCCGATGACCGTCGCGGTTCCCGCAGACAAGCTGCCTTACTCGCGCGGGGTGGGCAGCATGCAGGCGCATGACCCTGTGGGCGACGGGCCCATGCAGACGGGCGTAATCGACACCCAAGCCAACTGGGTAGCCACCATCAAGAATTGCGCCTCGTGCCACCAGATGGGCAACCGCATCACGCGCGAGATCTCCCCAGAGATGGGCGCCTTCGGTTCCAGCACCGAGGCCTGGGACCAGCGCATTCGCATGGGGCAGGTGGGAAGCAGCATGGTGGGGATGGTGAATCCGCTGGGTCCGTCGCAAGCCGACAAAATTCTCGGAGAGTGGACCGACCGCATCGCCAAGGGAGAAATTCCGCCTGCGCCTCCGCGGCCCGCGGGCGTGGAGCGGAACCTGGTAATCACGATGTGGGATGTCGGAACGCCCATCACCTTCGCGCACGATCTCTACGTCACGGACAAGCGGCACCCGGAATCCAATCCCTACGGACCCGTGTATCTAGGCGATTTCAATACGGGCAGTCTGCACGTTCTCGATCCGGTAAAAAATTCCGACCACACCGTTCCGCTGCCGGTTCGCGGTGACAAGAATGCCCTGATACGCGGCGGCCATGCCCCCACCACGATGGAAATTCCCTCGCTGTATTGGGGAGACGAGTTGATCTACGAAGAGCGACAGCAAACCGAAGTGAAGAATGTGGATACCAAGGGCCGCCTGTGGATGGCCACCACCTTCCGCCCACCGGATAATCCCGCGTGGTGCAAGGAAGGATCGAGCAACAAGTACGCGCAGTATTACCCCATACCCAAAAGCTACCGCCAGCTAGCGTATTACGATGGAAAAACGAAGAAGGAAACCTGGGTGGATACCTGCTTTGGCAACCACCACGCGGCCTTTGCCGACGACAAGGATCAGACGATTTATCTCGTCGGGAACGGAACGGTCGTGGCGTGGATAAAGCCGGGCGTCCTCGATAATGGCGGCACCGAAGAAGAGGCCCAGGGATGGTGCCCCGCCTATTACGACATCAACGGCGATGGCAAATACGAAAAAGACATCGACAAGCTGATGCCGGACAGCGGCTATTACGTGGCCTACAACCCGGTGGACAAGAGCATCTGGTACAGCGTCCCCAAAACGCCCGGCAGGATTATTCGCATGGATCTCGGGTCAAATCCTCCCGAAACCTGCCATGCCGAAGCCTACGAGCCCCCGTATTACAACGCGAAGGCTCCCGGGAAAGCCGGATACCTTCCGCGCGGCATCGATATCGATAGCAACGGCGTCGTGTGGGTAGGCCTGGCGGGAAGCGGGCAGTTAGCCACGTTCGACCGCAGCAAGTGCAAGGTGCTCACCGGCCCTGCGTCATTCGACGGCCAGCATTGCGTAGAAGGCTGGACGCTGTACGACACTCCGGGCCCGCAGTTCAAGAACGTTTCCGAAGCGGGCAGCGCGGATTTCTTATATGGAGATTGGGTCGACCGCTTCAACACATTCGGGCTAGGAGAAAATATCCCGATTGCCAACGGCACAGGCTCCGATTCGCTGCTGGCGTTCATGCCAGACACGCACAAGTGGGTCGTTCTGCGCGTCCCCTACCCCCTCGGCTTCTACACCCGCAATCTCACCGGCCGCATCGACGACGCCAAAGCCGGCTGGAAAGGCCGCGGCCTATGGGCAGGCAACGAAGTCAGGAACCCGTGGCACATAGAGGGAGGGAAGGGCACCCGGCCAGAAGCCGTCCACTTCCAATTGCGCCCCGATCCGCTAGCAAAGTGAGAGGCTGCCTCCAGAAAAACCGGCGGTGGCGTCAGGCGACCTGGTTTCCAGTGACGTTGCATCGCGGCGATCGGGAAGCGATTCTGCTGGCGGAAGCACCTCGGGTAGGCTGTGCTTGACACCCGCTTTCCTGGCTCATACCCTTAGCACATGGAAGTGCATTTAACGCCCGACCAACAGGCGTTTGTCCGCCTGGCTATCGAGAGCCGGCGGTTTCTGCGCGAAGAAGATGCGGTGAAGGAAGCTCTTTCCCTCTGGCGGGAGCGCGAGCGCACTCGCGCGGCAATTCTTGTCGCGGTCAAAGAGGCCGAGGCCTCTCTTGCTCGTGGCGATGGACGCGCGATTACACAGGACTCGATGCGTGAGCTAGCGGAGGACGTAAAGCGGCGTGGACGCACCCGCCTTGCCGACGAGGAACAAAAGTCATGAGCAAACGAAATTACACAATTGAGCTACCCGCCGCAGTGGGACAACGCGTTTATCGTGCCGCAAAGCGGGAGAAGCGGAATCCCTCCGACGTGGCAATTGAGGCTCTCCGCCTGTATTTCACGATTCCAACCGAGGTCGCCACCGTAGCGGAACTGCGTGCGATTCGGCGGGGTAAGGCTGCGTATCGAAGGGGCGATTACATCACACTCGATGACTACTTCCACTCCGTGGGAAATCGTCCTCGCCGGACCCGCAAGAAAGTCTCTTGAGCGCGCACCCTCGCCTTATCGCGAACGGATTGAGGCCACGCTCAGAGAAATGGCAGCCAACCCATTTCAGGGCGACTTGAAGCTCCTCAAGGGACAGGAAAGAACTTTTCGCCGCCGGGTCGGCGCGTGGCGCATTTTCTTTTTTCGCGTCCCGGACGAAAAGCGCATCGTTATCTCGGCGATTGAGCGACGCACCTCAACCACATATTAACTCCTCTCAGGCCGCTGGCTGCAGAGTTCGGACACTCGGTTATAATTCAAACACGACGGTCCTGGCTGGGAATCTTTGACATGTCGCGGTCTTACCGCGAGCCTTTGCCGCCACGAGAATCCTTAGGTTATGCCCTAATTGCCCTCGCCGGCTTTCGGTTTGTTTTTGTTGCTGCTGAGCTCGCGATAAATCGCCTCGACGAACATGTCGGTGGTCCAGGGTCCCGTCGTGGCGCCGAAGAGACCGTCATAATCGAACGTGACCTTCGCCGCTTTCACCTGGTCGAGCGTCATGCCCTTGTTCACCAGGTTCTGCACGCGGTCGCGGATAATCGTCACCATGTCGCGATAATCCACCACGTCGTTCCGGTCGCAGACGTGCCCGTGGCCGGGAATCACGTAGGTCCCGCCCTCTTCGTTTTCTTCAGGCTCGAGCATATCGATAATCTGGTTGAGCGTTTTGATCTCGCCGTTGATGCTGCCGCCTTCGTCCGCGCGGATCACGGGGTAGCTCGCCAGAGTTAGAATATCGCCCACGCTGATGACGTCCGAGCTCCGGAAAAGGACGTAACTGTCCGCATCGCTGTGGGCATGCTCGGGATGATAAATAAACACTCCCTCGCCGTTGTAAAACTTCCAGTCGTCGGTTTCGTAGGTGTCGGTGGGCAGCAGGGCGGCGGGAAACGCGGGTACATTCCCGTGCGCTTCGCTCATGCGCGTCGTCACATTGTAGTGCGCCACGATCGACGACCCTGTTGGTGCGATGAGCGTCGAGCCGATATTGGGCACGCCCACGCCCGCCTTGGCCAGGTTGGCGTTGCCGCCCACGTGATCCGCGTCGGCGCTCGTATTGATGATGAAAAGGATCCGCTTGCTCGTGATGCCGCGAATCGCCGCAAGCACCTGGTTGCTCATCTCCGGGACGCCCGAGTCGACGACGAACACCACCTCTTTGCCCACCTGCACGGTGATATTCGCTCCCGCTCCGGCAATCATGTACACGTTCCCCTGCACGTGCAGCAAGTCTACTTTTCCGTGAGCGTCCTGCGCCGACAGTCGGGCCACAGGTGCGGCAAAGAAAATCGCCGACAGCACAATCGCCGCGCGCAACGTTCGCCGGCAGTTCCTCTCCGTCTTCTTCATTGTTTCATCTCGTCTTTCACGGAGAGCTTGGGAGGCGCGGGCATTTTTTCGAGTTTATCCTGATACTCGGGATACATCGTCTGCGCGCCGCCCCGCGCGGCCTCGACGGGAATTCCCCAGCGCGAAGCGTATTCCGTCAGGAAGCGGTTCGTGCCCGGCAGATGATGCGCCACATACCCTTTCCGGTGCGGCACCTCCACGCTGGGCATGCAGTAATAGGGCACAAGCCGGTCGATCATATCGAGCGTCCAATTCGAGGTGCGCACAAACGGTTCCGTGGTGTAGACCGGGTCTTCCACGTAGGTGACCAGCGTGAAGTAATTGCCGTGCCGGATGAAATATTCCGTCAGCGTGGCTTTCTCGCTGCGCGGAAGGCCGTTTCTCCGCAGCCAGCCTTCCTTGAGATGATCCGTCGACACCTTCAGCATGTCCCCTTCCCACTCGCCGGTCGAGAATCCCTGCCACGTGTGCGGCGCGCTCTCGGAAGGGTGCGGACGTCCATCCATGTAGATCATCCGCTGGGTCAGCATGAACCTTAACGTGGCGTGCCACGCGACGACCGCCTGCGTGAACGGATCGATTTCAGAGCGAATGCGCATGTCCGCGGGGCCGCGCGGCGCGTAATCCGCGGGATGCGGTTGGCACTCGTGCTCGACCATCTCCCACTTCTGCGCGTCCCAGGCGTCGGCCCTCATGCGAGCCTGGTCGTTGATGGGCATGCCCGTGTAGTCGCCGATTTCAGGGCCGCCCAGGCGTTCGGGAAAATCCTCGTGCATCTTCCCGGCCCACTGCCCAGCCAGATCGACCTGCGCGAACGCCGGTCTGCCAAGCAGTCCCAATGAGAGCAGCAGAAAGCAGCCTAAAATCCGGGGCCGGCAAAGGCTAAACATATTTATTCCTCACGAATGATCCAGTTGGCAAGCGTGCCGGGCCGATCTGGAAGTGAGCAGCAGCGAAACCGTAGCCGGAATTTCCGTTCTGAGATTTCCATTCGGACGAAAGCCTAACTTTCCTGCTTCATCGTGTCAACAGCAACTGGCGCTGGCAGAAAGCGTTTCACTCTATGGACTAGTAAACTGGCGGAGTAATATGGGGGGCCGCGGCGAGCGGGCCGTTGGGAAAAAAGGGAGCGATGGATGGCTGATATCTGGATAAAGCGAATTGCGGTTTTTGTTGTGGCGTTGTCCTGCGTTGTCATCGTTCCCGCGGAGTTGCGGACGCAGGCGGCCCAGCGTGCCGCCGAGCAGGTTTCCATCGATGCCGACGACATCGGCGGTGTCGTCACCAGCGCCAAGGGGCCTGAAGCGGGGGTCTGGGTGATCGCGGAAACCAACGAGCTGCCCACGCAGTTTCGCAAGATCGTGGTCACAGACGACCGCGGCCGCTATCTCTTGCCCGAGTTGCCGAAGGCTACCTACAAAATATGGGTGCGCGGCTACGGCTTAGTCGATTCCGGGGCCGTAAGCGCGAAGCCGGGCGAACACCTGGCGCTGAGAGCAGTGATCGCGCCGGACGCGAAGTCGGCAGCGAGATACTATCCGGCGAACTACTGGCTCTCTCTGCTCCAGGTGCCGCCGAACAGCGCCTTCCCGATGACCGTTTCCATCCCCAACAAAGAAATGCCCTTCACCCGCGGCGAGAGAAGCATGCAGGCCCACGATCCCGTCGGCAGCGGTCCCATGCAGCAGGTGGTGGTTGAGAATCAGGCGCGCTGGATCGCCACCGTGAAGAACTGCGAAATCTGCCACCAGCTCGGGAATCGCATCACCCGCGAAATTCCGCAAGCGCTGGAAGCTCTCGACTCCAGCACACAAGCCTGGGACCAGCGGATTCAGATGGGCCAGGTAGGCAGCAGCATGCTGGGCATGATCAGCCCGCTGGGGCGTGAGCAATCCGAGAAAATTCTGGCCGGATGGACCGACGGAATCGTCAAGGGAGATTTGCCGCCGGTGCCGCCGCGGCCTGCGGGCATCGAGCGGAATCTGGTGATCACCATGTGGGACGTGGGCACGCCCATCACGTTCGCCCACGATCTTTACGCCACGGATCGAAGGCACCCCACGGCTAACGCCTATGGCCCTGTGTATTTAGGCGATTACAACACCGGCGACGTGTACATCCTGGATCCGAAGCGCAACGCCGACGAGACCGTGCATCTGCCGACGCGCGACGACCGCAATTTACTGCCGCGCTCCGGCTACGCGCAGCAGACCATGGCCTATCCATCGCTTTATTGGGACGACCAGCTGATTTACGAGGAGCGTCTGCAAACTGAAGTGAAGAACGTAGATACCAAGGGACGCTTGTGGATGGCCACCACGTTCCGAGCGCGGGATAATCCGGCTTGGTGCAAGGAAGGGTCGAGCAACAAATTCGCCCAATATTTCCCGCTCAGCACAAGCTACCGCCAGCTCGCCTATTACGATGCTAAGATGAAGAAAGAACAGTGGATAGACACTTGTTTCGGCAATCATCACGCGGCTTTTGGCGAAGACAAGGACGAAACTGTGTACTGGGCCGGGCAGCAATCGGCGATTGCTTGGGTGAAGCCCGGAGTTCTCGACGCCGGAGGAGATGCGGAATCTGCGCAGGGATGGTGTCCGGCATATTACGACCTGAACGGCGACGGGAAGTACGAAAAAGACATAGACAAGCTCATCCCGGGTGCGGGTTACTACGTTGCTTACAACCCCGTAGATGGCAGCATTTGGTACGCACAAACACAGACGCCGGGGCGGATTGTACGCATCGATCTCGGTAGTAATCCGCCCGAGACCTGCCACTCCGAAGTGTACGAGCCCCCGTTCTACAACTCCAAAGCCCCCGGCAAGCTGGGATACCTTCCGCGCGGCATCGATTTCGATAGAAACGGCCTCGTGTGGACCGGGCTTGCGGGAAGCGGCCAGCTGGCGAGCTTCGACCGCAGCAAATGTAAGGTACTTACCGGCCCGGCATCTTTCGATGGGCAGCATTGCGTGGAGGGCTGGACGCTCTACGACGTGCCGGGGCCGCAAATGAAGAACGTCACCGATGGAGGCAGCGCCGACTTCCTCTATGGCACGTGGGTCGACCAGTACAACACGCTGGGGCTGGGCGCCAACATTCCCATTGCTACCGGCACGGATTCGGATTCGTTGCTCGCGTTTATGCCGGATACGCACAAGTGGGTCGTGCTGCGGGTGCCGTATCCGCTGGGCTTCTACACGCGCAACTTGACGGGGCGCATCGACGATCCGAATGCCGGCTGGAAAGGCCGCGGGTTGTGGGCCGGGAACGAGGCGCGTACCCCCTGGCATCAGGAAGGCGGGAAGGGGACGAGGTCGGAAGCCGTCCACTTCCAGATGAGGCCCAGTCCGCTCGCAAAGTGAGCTGTGGGGGAGCTTTGTCGTTTACTTCGAGGCACTTAACGCACCCCTCAGGGTGGAAAACCCGTTGCTTGTTCCGGGAACAGACTTTACGGCAAGGTAGTAAACAGGGTGGCTTGACTCGTTTTCACAATGACCTGCACGCAGGCGAGAAAGCGAGGGGGCCCTGCATTAAGAAACTTTGCACATATAGGGGATTTGGTCTTCCGGGATTCCTTCGCGGCGGTCGAGTTGGTCGATGCCCCGCGTGATCTTTTGTCGATCGCTTCGCAGTTCTCCAATGGCGAGCGGTCCTGTTCTTCTTGAGGACCAATACGTCCTCGAACGCTGCCGAAGCCGGTCGCCTGAAGCTGCTTTTGCATTCTGGCCTCAAGGGCCGCATCCTGGATATCGATGTTCACGGCTTCACCTCTAGGAAAGCGGTGGAACCCGGAGCGCCATCAGAGGGGAGGGAGTGCTCTGCCGCCACGCGCTTACGTCCGCGCTGTCTCAGCGGCACTTCTTTTCGCAATCGCGGCGGCCGGAATTTTCGCGTTTCGGGGACTGGGAAGCTGGCTCGTCCGTGAAGATCCGCTCGAGCACGCGGATGTGATTGTGGTATTGAGCGGGAGCATGCCGTCGCGCGCGGAGGAGGCGGCACGGCTTTTTCGGGCAGACTACGCCCCGGAAGTTTGGGTGAGCCGCCCGACTAGCCCCGCCTCGAGCCTCGCCTCGCTAGGTATCTCCTACGCTGGAGAGGAAACCTACAATCGAGAGATTCTGATTCGCCTGGGAGTCCCGGCGAATTGCATCCACATTTTTCCCGAGCCTATCGTGGATACCGAGCAGGAAGTGCGGGAAATCGCCCGACAGTTGCGCGAACAGAATAAGAGGAGCGCTATCATCGTCACCTCGCCGCAGCACACACGGCGTGTGAAGGCCCTTTGGCGCAGAATCGCAGGAGGGGATTTGCGGGCGATCCTCCGCCCCGCACCGGACGATCCATTTAATGTCCACTGGTGGCGGAACACACAGGATGCTTTTGCAGTTATGAGGGAATTGATGGGGTTGCTCAACGTGTGGATTGGATTGCCGGTGCGGCCACAATCGCCGTAGCCGATGCCTGGAATGCGTGTGTGATCTGTTTTTCCAGGAAGATTTGAGAGAGGCGGCTTCAGCTTGGGCGGTCGCCTCTCCCAGCAACACGGTCGAGCCGGTTACTTGTTCTGCGCGATCACCTTGGCCCGTCTCACTTCGGCAACGAATGCTCGCGCATCGGGAGGCGTGGCTACCTTGCCGTCGAGAATGGCGCGAGTGGTGAGGTCCTTGTTATAGAAAGCCACGGTTGAATCCTTGTCGCGCTCCACGACGGACCCGCCAAGGTCGATGCCGGCGAAGAGGCCCTTCGAGCGAGAATACGTGAGGATCTGAGCTTCCACTTTCCAGTCCGTGCCAGCCTCTGCGTGGCGCCCTACGGGACCCGCCGCCGCGGCCGCCTCGCCGCCAACCTGGAATTTGTCGCCCATCATGTGGCGCATCCCCTCGTTGTTCATGACCATGAGCACGAGATCGACAGACTCGACGCCGATCTGCGCGCCCCAGCTGCCGCCGCTAATTACGAAAAAAGCGGGCGCGCTCCAGCTGCCGTTGGGGAGCCTGCACGTCGCTACGCCGCGCCCGTGTTTGCCGCCAAAAATGAAACCTGCCTTGATCAGTCCTGGCACCACGGCGATACACTTGGCGCCCTTCAGGACTTCATCCGGGATGCCTTTGTCCGGGGTAGTGAGTATTTGATGCAGAACTTTTGTGGAACTCTGGATGCGCTCGACCGCATCAGTCCTCGTCTGATCCGCGCGGCTGACATTGGTAAACAAGAGTAGAAACAAGGCAATGAGACCAACATTGAACTTCTTCATGAACGATCACCTCTCCTGGGGCATAAATCTCTAACCAGATATCACTGTGATTGGCTATCGTTTTTTGGTCTATACAGCTTTTGCCTGATTTGGATGGGATTCCTTACCAACAAGCTCACGTAGCGAGGGATAAAGATCGCGCTCTCAGTTTTTTAATTTTTCGCGGAAATATTCGTACGTGACGCGCAGACCTTCTTCGAGATTTACTTTTGGTTCCCAGCGAAGAAGGAGGCGCGCTTTGGTAATGTCAGGGCAGCGTTGCTTCGGGTCGTCCTGGGGGAGCGGGTGAAAAATGATGGGAACTTTGGTGCCCACCAGGGTCCGAACCCTCTCGGCAAACTCGAGGATGGTGATTTCGTGCGGATTGCCGATGTTCACAGGCTCGTGCTCGCTTGATTCGAACAGGCGGTAGATTCCGTCGATCAAATCGGAAACGAAGCAGAAGCTTCGGGTCTGTTTGCCCTCGCCGTAGACGGTGATTGGCTCGCCGACGAGCGCCTGATACAGGAAATTCGGGAGGGCCCGGCCGTCGTTGAGCCGCATCCGCGGACCATAGGTATTGAAGATTCGGACGATGTGAGTATCGACTCCGTGATAGCGGTGATAGGCCATCGTCAGGGCTTCGGAGAAGCGCTTCGCCTCGTCGTAAACGCCGCGCGGTCCCACGGGATTCACGTGTCCCCAGTAGCTTTCCGGCTGCGGGCTTACGTCCGGGTCGCCGTAGCACTCCGAGGTGGATGCCATCAGGAAGCGCGCCTTTTTTGAGAGCGCCAGGCCGAGTGCGTTGTGAGTTCCCAGCGATCCGACCTTCATCGTCTGGATGGGTATCTTCAGGTAATCCGGAGGGCTCGCCGGAGACGCGAAGTGCAGCACCGCATCCACGGCGCCTGGAACGGCGATGTAGTGCGTCACATCATGACGGGTAAACCGAAAGCGCGGATTCGAAAGCAGATGGGCGATATTCGCTTCCGAACCTGTAACGAGGTTATCCAGACACAGAACTTCCCAGCCTTTTTCGATAAAGTAGTCGCATAAGTGGGAGCCCAGGAACCCCGCCCCGCCCGTAATTACAGCGCGCAATAGAGGCCTCGCTTGAGTGAATTTGCCAGAGCTTCGATTATCGCTTTAAAAGCGACGCCGCAAGAAGGAAATTGCTCTCCAGGTGCGTGAATGCTTACGTCTCGAGATGCGCCCCGCCTTGAGGCGCTGCGTCTTTCGTCAAGCCGGGCGCGAGAGTCTCCTTCCGGTTGTCTGATACGCCATTCGCCCCGCTCATTCCGGCTGTGCGGGCCTGTTTTTATTGGTTAAATCGATAGGGTGACTTCTATGGTCAGGCGATCCCTTTTTCTTCTTATCGGCCTTTGCGCACTGTGCCTTCTGGCCGTGGCCGGCTGCTCGGGAACTCCCGCCAATTCGAATCCGGGGGTGCTGACCGTCACGACCGCAACTCTGGCTTCTGGCAGCACAAGCGCTGCATACAGCGCTACGGTGGATGCCACTGGTGGTGTTGCGCCATTCACGTGGTCGATTGCATCGGGCAGCCTGCCTGCGGGATTGTCCCTGGGGGCGAGCACGACGAATTCCGTCCTGATTTCCGGCACGCCTACGGCGCAGGGAACGTTTAATTTAACGATCAAGGTGACCGATTCGAAGAGCGCCTCGGCATCCGCATCCTTATCAATTAAAGTGAGCAATCTGGCGATTACCACCGCCTCCCCTCTTACGGCCGGGACCGGGGGAACCGCGTACAGCGTGCAGTTCGCCGCCACCGGCGGCACGGCGCCCTATCAATGGTCGCTGACAACGGGATCGACGCTGCCCGCAGGACTGACTTTGAACTCGGCGGGGCTTTTGTCGGGCACGCCAATGCTGGGGGGCACGTACACGTTTGGAGTGACGGTGACGGATAGCGAATCGCCTGCGGCCGCGCTGACAAAGACATTCAGCCTGACCATTTCCGGAACCGGCGGGTTGACGCTCCTGAACGGGAGCTACGCATTCCGATCCAGCGGATTCAATTCCACGGGCTCGGTGGTGGCGGCGGGAAGCTTCCTGGCGGACGGCACCGGCAAGATTACGGGTGGCGTCGAAGACGTGAACACGACGACGACCCACGACGTAAACCAGACATTCACAGGTACCTACACGCTCGGAGCCGATGACCGGGGCACGCTCGTCTTCAGCAGCATTGCAGGTTCGCCCACCTACGCGTTCGCGATCGACGCTACCGGCGCACATGGGCGCCTCATCGAGTTCGATTCCAGCGGCGTCCGGGGCTCGGGTGAGATCGAGAAGCAAAGCCTTACAACCTGCGCTTACAACACCATCGCCGGGGAATATGCGGTGGGCATCACCGGCAATTCGGCGGCGCTCGGTGGTTTCAGTGCGGGGCCGGTGGCCCTTGCGGGAAGATTCACGGCGTCACCTCCGGCAAATTCGTTGGGGTTCGGAAGCGTGGGGAACGGGGAAATGGATGCCAACACGCCGGGTTTTGTCCCGTTCGTGCAGCAATCGGTTTCCGGGACGTACCAGGCGACTTCTCAAGCCGGGCGTTGCGCGGCGACAATCGCTCCAGCAAGCCTTCCGAGCATGACCTTCAGCGCCTATCCCGTGTCGGCCTCGGAGTTTTTCCTGGTGGAAACGGATACGGTGAGCGCCAACACGCCTTTCCTGACGGTAGGGAGGCTGATGCAACAGGTGGGATATCCCTTCAGTCGCCCGACGGGCGGATTCACGGCTACGAGCGTGGGCGGTTTGACGGGCCAATTTCTGTCTGGATCGGCTTACGTTCCGGACATGGCCGTTGCGTCGATCACGGTGAACGGGCTGAACGCATTCACGCTGATGATGACCGAAAATCAAGCGGGTACGGTGAGAAACTTCAGCGGGACAGCGAACTTCGTCAATGCCGATACGTTCGGGCGGGTCGCCACGAACCTGCAGACTCCCGTGGCGCCGGTTTTTTACATGATCAATACAAACCAGGCCTTTGCGGTCGGGGAAATCAACAACAATCCCTTCTTTGGGCTTTTCGAGCCTCAGTCCACCGGCCCCTTCAGCGCGGCTAGCATCGAAGGGACTTACTTTGCAGGCACGTCGATTCCGGCCACTAGTGCGGTGCGGGATACGTCCGGAGTGCTTGTGCTGGACGGTATTCAGACGATCAGCGGCACGCAGGATCAGAGCACGGCGTTGGCAAATACGGCGGCGCAGGCGGTGAGCGGAACGTACGCCATCACGAGCACGGCTGCGGGAATCGGCGGGCTCACACTGACGACGCCTTCCGCGTTGACCGGAACGCTCTTTATTGTGTCGCCCAACGAATTCGTGATCGTTACGACGACAACAGGCGATACGGACCCGGTTCTGATTTTTGCGGGAAACTGAAGTGCGTCAGTAGGACCAGCGCATCAGCACCGCGCCCGTGGTATAGCCTGCCCCCACCGCGATCAGCAGCACCAGATCGCCCTTGCGCAATCTTTTCTGCTCCACCGCATCCATTAACCCCAGGGGAATCGTGGCGGCTGTGGTGTTGCCGAAGCGATCGATGTTCACCATGATCTTGGAATCGTCCACGCCGAGGCGCTCCTGCATGGCGCGGATGATCCGGAGATTGGCCTGATGAGGCACCACCAGCGCAAGATCGCGGCTTGAAAGGCCATTGCGTTCGAGCAACTGGCAGGCAAGCTCGCTCATGCGCCGCACGGCATACTTGAACACCTGCTGACCTTCCTGATGAACGTAATGCATGCGCTTATCGACGGTCTCGTGGGAGGGGGGATTCAGCGATCCCCCGCCGGGCATATAGAGGTTGCAGCCGCCGGAGCCGTCCACGTCGTTTACGAAGTCGATGATGCCTTCTGAATCCGAGGCGGCCGGTTCGACTAGGACAGCGCCCGCGCCGTCGCCGAAGAGCACGCAGGTGGCACGGTCGTTGAAGTCCAGGATGGAAGTCATCACATCGCTTCCGATCACCAAAACCTTCTTGTGCGTCCCCGCGCCGACGAACTGCGCCCCCGTGGTGAGGGCGTAGATAAACCCCGAGCAGGCCGCGGAGAGATCGAATCCCCAGGCGTTGGATGCGCCGAGGCGGTCTTGAATCAGGCAGGCCGTGGAGGGGAACAGCATATCGGGTGTTACGGTGGCCACCACGATCATTTCAATTTCTTCCGGGGAAAGGCCTTTGGCGGTGAGCAGCTTCTTTGCCGCCTCCGTGCCAAGGTGCGACGCTCCCACGCCCGGCGCTGCATAGTGCCGCTCCCGAATACCGGTTCGAGACCGGATCCAGTCATCGGTGGTCGCCACCATTTTTTCGAGGTCGAAATTTGTGACGACCCTTGGCGGCACATAACCGGCCACGGCGGTAATCTTTGCGGGAATGCGTTTGCCCATGATTTCTCCGGCGATTCAAAACAGACCGACGATTGTATGCAATCCAGCAGGGCAGTGACAAGAAGGCACTGCGGCGCCATTTTGTTCAGGGAGCGGTAATTTCGTAGCGGTAGCTGATCTCCGCCGTCTTCCCGAGCATGGCCGCCACCGAGCAATATTTGTTCTGGCTGAGCTCGATGGAATCGCGCACCGCTTTTTCATCGAGTTCGCCCGAGAGGCGGTAGACCATCTCGATCTTCGTCCACACGGCTGGAGGCTCGGTGGCTTTCTCTCCCGACACATCTACCTGGAGGGACATAAGTTTCTGGCGTTTTTTGGCGAGGATCAGCACTACATCCACCGAACTGCACGTCCCCAGGGCGGCGAGGAGCATCTCCATCGGGTTCGGAGCGGCGTTATGTTTGCCATCGGCATCGAAGGGCACCGAATGCCCCGAGGGAGTAGTGGCGACGAATTCTTCTCCGCCGGTCCATTTTACGCTCGCAGTTTGCATAGGCAGCCCTCCGCTTGAGCTGGTCTTTAAAACTGTATCGAGATTCTCAGCAGAGGTCTACCGGGCAGAGAGAGTCATCGAGAACGGCCTAGGAGGACAGGCCAGTGCTATCTGCGATCTAGGGCGGGATGGCGAACGTCGCGGCCGGCGACGAAATAAATGACGTCTTCCGCGATGTTGGTGGCGTGATCGCCGATGCGTTCGAGATTTTTCGCTACGAGGACGAGCTCGAAGGCGGAAAAAACGACCGACGAATTCTCCATCATGTAGGTGAGCAGCTCGCGGAACATCTGATCGCGCAAGCGGTCGACCTGGTCGTCGCGCTGCAGGACGCTGGTGGCCAGATCCTGGTCGCCGCGAACCAGGGCGTTCAGGCTGTCCCGCACCATGCCTTCGGCAAGCTCGCTCATGCGGGGCAGGTCCACGTAAGGCTTTACCTGCGGGTGCCGGAGAACGCGCATGGCGGATTGCGCGATGTTGACGGCCTGGTCGCCGATGCGTTCGAGGTCGCCATTGATTCTGGAAACGGCCAGCAGGAAGCGGAGGTCGGCCGCCATGGGCGCTTGCAGGGCGAGCAGGCGCTGGATGCGGTCATCGATCTCGATCTGCATCTCATTGATGGCGTCTTCTTCGCTGAGGACGGCCTCGGCGAGCTGCTCGTCGGCATCGAGAACTGCGTGAACCGCCTGATGGACGGCGCGTTCGGCGAGGCTCCCCATCCACAGCAGCCGCTGCTTGAGTTCTTCCAGATCGTGTTCGAAATGTCGTTCCATGGGTCCTCGCCAGCTCCTACTTCTCAACCCCTGAGACTTTAGCCCAGCTTGCCGATGAGTTGCATCTCATCCGAAGCGGCCGGTGATGTAGGCTTCTGTTCGGGCGTCTGTCGGTGTTGTGAAAAGCTTCGGTGTGTCGGTATGCTCGATGAGCTTCCCATCCAGCATGAACGCCGTATAGTCGCTGGCGCGAGCCGCCTGCTGCATGTTGTGGGTGACGATGGCCATGGTGCAGCTGTCTTTTAGAGTGAACATCAGCTCTTCGATCTTCGCCGTTGTCACCGGATCGAGCGCCGAACAGGGCTCATCGAGCAGGAGGACTTCCGGATCGACTGCCAGCGCCCGCGCGATGCAAAGGCGCTGCTGCTGCCCTCCGGAGAGTGCGAAGGCCGATTTTTGCAGGTAGTCCTTCACCTCGTCCCACAGAGCAGACCGCCGCAGGCTCTTTTCGACGAGTTCGTCCAAACGACCCTTGTAACCATTGATGCGGAGACCGTAAGCCACGTTGTCATAGATGGATTTGGGGAAGGGATTGGGCCGCTGGAACACCATTCCCACCCGCCTGCGCAGCTTCACGACGTCCATTTGTAAAATATCCTGCCCGTCCAACAGGATCTGGCCCGTGACTTTCGTGTTGCGGATGGTTTCGTTCATCCGGTTGAGGGTCCGGAGGAAAGTCGACTTTCCGCATCCGGAGGGGCCGATCAATGCGGTTACCTTGTTCTTGGGGATTTTCAGGTTCAACCCGAACACGGCCTGCTTTGGACCATAGAAGAAATCGAGGTTCGCGATCTCAAAGCGCACCGCATCCTCCTTGGAGTGGGACGGTGATGGAGATTCGTTCGCCCGCACTTTGGGTGCGAGCCTCGCGGCGAGGTCTTTTCCTTGTGCGGCGGATGCCATATCAGACACTCCGGTAGGCCCCCCGGCGATTTAGAACGAGCCGGCAGCCCAGGTTTGCTACTAAAACCATAGCCAAAAGCACGAGTCCGGCCGCCCAAGCCTGACGATGCCAATCGTCATACGGCGCGATGGCGTAGGTATAGATCATTACAGGCAGGGAGGCAATCGGCTGATTCAATCCCGGACTCCAAAATCGGTTGCTGAAGGCGGTAAACAGGAGCGGCGCGGTTTCTCCCGCGACTCGGGCGAGCGAAAGCAGCATTCCGGTGACGATTCCACCGCTGGCCGCCGGCAAAATCACAGTCGCGATCGTTTTCCACTTACTGGCGCCTAGCGCCATGGCGCCTTCGCGCATGCTCTTAGGCACGGCCCGCAGGAACTCCTCGGTGGCGCGCACCGTGATGGGAACCACCATGACTCCCAACGCCATTCCGCCCGCCAGCGCCGAAAAGTGCTTTACGGGCAGGACCAGCAACGTATACGCGAAGATGCCCATCACAATCGAAGGCACGCCGTTCAGCAAGTCCGTTGTGTAGCGCGTCACGAAGGAGAAAACGCTCCCCCCGAATTCCGCGAGGTACACGCCAGCCATCAAGCCTATCGGCAAGCCAATAACCGCCGCGAGCCCGAGCAGCTTCAAGCTGCCCACGATCGCGTTGGCCATTCCCCCGCCCACTTCGCCGACCGGTTTGGGCAATTGGGTGAAAAAATCCCAGTTCAGGGACTTTCCGCCGTTCCAGACCAAGTAGCCGAGAATCATAAAGAGAACGGCAACCACGGCGAAGCACGCCACGCCGGTCAGTGTGAGCATCACAATGTTCAAACCTTTGCGCCAAACGAGACGAATGTCGCTCATGCCGCTCCGTGACCGCCTCCTCGTTCGGTTGCCACAATCAGGATACGAGCCAGTCCGTTCAAAATGAACGTCATCAGGAACAGAACCAAGCCCAATTCAATGAGCGCGCTCAGATACAGATTCCCGGTCGCCTCGGTGAACTCGTTGGCTATGACGGCTGCGATGGTGTAACCGGGGGCAAACAGGGAGGCGGCGATCTTGGGGTCGTTTCCGATCACCATCGTGACAGCCATGGTCTCTCCGAGAGCCCGAGCGAGCGCCAGAAAAATCGAACCCATCACTCCGGTGCGCGCCCAGGGAACCACCACCTGCCATGTGGATTCCCAGCGTGTCGCACCGAGTCCCATCGCGGCTTCCCGCTGCTCGCGCGGCACGGTCAGCAACACCTCGCGCGAGACGGAAATAATAAAGGGCACGATCATGATTGCCAGCACGATTCCAGCGGTGAGGAATCCGACCCCGTAATTAGGTCCCTTAAAGAACGGGAGGAATCCCAGCGTCGTCTTGAGGAACGGCCCAATCGTCGTGCGCATCAGGGGCACTATGACGAAGATGCCCAGCAAGCCGTAGATGACGCTCGGGACGGCGGCCAGCAGGTCGATGAGAAATGCGATCGAGTCGCTCACTCTCCGCGGGGCGAGTTCCGCGAGGAAGATGGCCGCAGCAAGACCAAGCGGGACGGCAATGACCAGCGAAACGACGGCGGTAACCAGAGTACCGTAGATAAAGGGCGCCGCGCCGAAATCGCCGGAAACGGGATCCCACGTGCGGGTCCAGAAGAAGACCCATCCGAACTTCGCCCGTGAAAGCGTCGAGTTGATCCACAGCTCATAGACGAGCAGCGACGTAATCAGGAGGATGGCGGCCGCGAAAACAAGAGTTATGAGGTGCGCGACTTCATCGCCATCGGTAAGGCGGCTGACAAAAGAACGCTGCCCCGCCGGGGGCGGGGCAGCGTGGTCGATAGTTGTGGCGCTCGTGCCCATTATTGAATCAAGGCGATTGCCTTCATCTCCTTGGTTGCAACGAGACTTGGCAGTTTCGCGTAAGACAAGCCTTCGTTATAGTTTTGTCCGTCGGTCAGCATCCACTTCAGGAAATCCTTGATTACATTTTTCTTGGCGGCGTCCGGAATTTGCGCGGGAATCAGCAACCACGTGAAGCTCGAAATGGGGTAGGACGCAGGGCCTGGAGCGTTCGTGATGGAGACCCGGAAATCGTCCGGAATCGCCTTAGCGACCCCCGCTGCCGCAGCCGTGACACCCGCGAGATCCGCTTTCACAAACTTTCCCGCCGCGTTCTG
>Ga0302324_100004012_pt1 | contig 32871 bp, 30 predicted proteins | sample Palsa_T0_1_FD_201949 | JGI IMG/M metagenome (GOLD analysis project Ga0302324, IMG submission 201949) | Peat permafrost microbial communities from Stordalen Mire near Abisko, Sweden - Palsa_T0_1 | ecosystem: Environmental > Terrestrial > Soil > Palsa > Peat permafrost | place: Sweden: Abisko... | reverse complement strand
GCTCTTTCTCAAGATCACGCAACGATACGCGGAACCCGCTCGCAATATCCTCCACGGGGCCAATTTGGCCTAGCGTAATCCGGGCCATAAAGTACATTATCAGGACGTGGTCATTGGAGCCAGTTTTTCTCCGCGGTAATCGCTCCTAGCCCGTACATCAGAGCCCGATGATATTGATCCTCGGTGTCGCCAGTAATCCGAAATCGTCTGCCACCGATAATTGCGCCACGAGCAGCCACCGAAATCGCGCCGGCAAAATCCCGCGAATCGAAAGCGGTCTCGTAAATATCGTACTGTCGATCAGCCCAGTGCCAACCGACGTCAATTATTCTCGGCACGAGCCGCCGCACCCAAGGACACTCAGAACGATGTCAGAGCTACCCTCGTTGGCTATCAGCACGCACTGAAGATTGTCATCCTGAGCGAAGCGCCGCAGGCGCGAAGTCGAAGGACGGACGCAGTATTCGACAATCGCGGCGGTCTTTCGACTGCGGCGCTTCGCGCCTCGCTCAGGATGACATGCCGAAATCGAGCGGTTAGATGAGGCATGCCTTTTTCGGTCATCGGTCCGGACGTCGCGGAACGGCTGCGAGCGGCAACGCGGCTTCGACCTCGCCGATGCTCGTAACGATCGCGTCTGGGGCGGGGGCGCCGGGGGGGACGGACTCGGCCCGGACGTTCATCCAGACGGTGAACATGCCGGCTTCGTGGGCGCCGCGGATGTCCCGGTCGTAGCGGTCGCCGACCATCGCGCAGCGCTCCGGGGAGACGCCGAGCCGCTCGGCGGCGAGACGGAAGAGCCGGACGTCGGGTTTGACGAGCTTGACCTCGTCGGCGATGAAGATCTCATCGAAGGCGTCCTCGAGTTGCAGGAGCGCAATCTTCTCGCGGTGCGTCTCGGCCATTCCGTTCGTGATCATCGCGAGCTTGCAGCCGCGTTCGCGCAGCGACTCGAGGAGTTCGATCGCGCCCGGCCAGAGCTTGAGATTGCCGCGCCGGTAGTCGTTATAGGCCGCACCACAACGCTCGGCGACGGCGAGGTCGTCGAGTCCGACGCTGCGCAGCGCGGTCAACCACATTCGGGCGCGCAAGCCGACGAGCGTCGAGTCGAAGACCGCGGGCGAGAGCGTTTTCCAGAACGCTTCCGCTTCGGCGACATACGCCCCGAACAGCGACCGCGCATCGAGGCCGTGTTCCGCGGCAATCTCGTTTGCGACACGCTCCGCGGCGCTGCGGTACGCGAGCGTGTCGTCGTGCAGCGTGTCGTCGAGATCGAAGAGAACCGCCTCGATCACGCCAGGGAAACCAGAAACGAGCGCAACTCAAAGGGCGCGAAGCGCGCGTGGATCGCGCCGTCTTCGAGCGCTGCTTCGCGCTCGAGCGGACGTTCTAGGGCATCGACGCAAACGACAGAACGTGCCCGCGCGCCGCAACGCAGCACGGCATCGCGCGCGGCCCCGTCGCACTCGCGGACGCGCACGACGATCCCGTCGGTTTCGTCCGCAAGCTTCGTCGCGACGACGAGCAGTGCCGGGTCCTCCGTCGTGAAAATCGGTACGCCGGTCGCGCCGGCGAAGCGCTCCCAGGCGTGTTCGAGTTCGCCCATGCCGAGTTCGGTACATGGCAGGTAGGCAAACGAGAAGGCGTGGGTCCCGCGGTCGGCTTCGGGATCGGGCCAGGTCGGTCCACGCAGCAGCGAGTGGCCGAGGCGCGTCCCGCGCAGGGTGCGGCCGATGCTCCAGCCGTACGTGTCGAGCGCGAGCAGCGCGAGTCCGCCGCACGCTCCGTCGACCCGCGCGTAGCGCTGGCCGGGGGCTTCGAACTTTGCGCGTTCCCGTGCCGTTCGCGGCGCGGCGGCGCGCTCGACGGCGCCGTGCGGCGCACCGAAACGTGCGCACCGGGCGTGGAACGCGAGATCGTTCTGTAGCCGCAGCAGCGCGTGGCGCTCGCGCCAGTCGACGGCCCACTCGACGCGCAAGAACGGCTCGTTCGCATCGAGCGAGAAACGCGCGACGGCAAGCGACGTTCCGAAGGCGTAGCGAATCTCGAGCGCGTCGGCCGTCTGATCGCAGCCCGTGATCCGAACGGGCCGCTTGCGCCTGAGGTACGAGCGGTCGATGTTCCATGCGTCCCAGCGGCGTGGCCGGTCGACGTACCGCGCGAGCCGGTGGGCGCGCCGCACGAGATTCGGACCCCCCGGAACGCGCAGCTCTGCAAGCGTGCCGTCACGCCGAACGCGTGCTTCGAGCGAATCGTTTGCAAAAACGTAACCATCGCGCACGGCGCGCGGCACGACCGGGGCAGGTGCGACCGGGAAGCCGGGGACCGGCAGCACCGACCGCGCGTTTTGGCTGACGCCCGCAACCAGCGCTTCCGCCTCGTCGTACTCGCGATTCGCGTCGGCATACACCTCCGCGATCGCCGTCCCCGGCAGCACGTCGTGAAACTGAGCGCGCAAGACGATCTCCCACGCGCGCGCGAGCTGCCGCCGCGCCTCGTCGAGGAAGTACGGCGTTGCGTGGAGCGCGCGGGCCCAGGCGAGCGACGTTTCCGCCGCGCCGAGCGCCCGTTCGAGCGCGGCGTTGCGGGCTTTGATGTCGTGATGTGTCGTCGCCGTCCCCCGGTGCTCTTCGAGGTAGAGTTCGTCGCGCACGACCGGCAGCGCGTCGCCGCGTTCGCGCATGCGCCCGAACCACGCCGCGAGCGACGTCCAGCGCCCGAACGCGGACGCGCTCGCCAGGGCGTCGTCGCGCGCCCCGCCCCCACCGTCGCCGTAACCGATCAACAAGAGATCGCCGCGGCGCCGCGCGTTCTCGACGCGCAAGCGCTCGAAGCCGCCTTCGATCGACGCGATCACAGCGGCGAGCACGGAGCTGCCGTCGGGCCCTTCCCAGCGAAAGCGCGGATGCGGAAAAATCGTCGTATCGTTCCAGCCGAGCTTGGTCGTCGCGAAGGCATCGACGCCGGCGTGCACGAGCAACGTCGGCAACGTATTCGGAAAACCGAAACTGTCGGGCAGCCACGCAACGCTCGGCGTGTTTTCGAACTCGCGCTCGACGTAACGAATGCCAAAGATAAGTTGGCGCAGCAGCGATTCGCCCGAGGGTACGTTGCAATCGGGCTCGACCCACATCGCCGCACCGCTCGTATCGATGCGTCCCGCACGCGCGAGCGCCCGCACGCGTTCGAAGAACGCCGGGTCCCCCGCGGCGACAAACGCAAAGAGCTGCGGCTGACTTTGCGCGAACACGAAGCGCGGATCGTCTTCGAGCTGGCGGACCGCGGTCGCGAGCGTGCGCTCGGCCTTGCGCGCCGCTTCCTCGTACGTCCAGAGCCACGCGACGTCGAGGTGCGCGTGCCCGGCGAGCGCGAGATCGGCGCCGCGGCGGTCTTCTGCGCTGCGCGGGCGCACGGGAAGCGCGTCGATGCGACCCGCCGGCGTTTGCGTCGCACGGGCAAGCATTGCTCGCCAGCGCGGGCCGTCGCCGGGGGGCAGTCCGCTCGACGGCAGCGAGCGCCGCTCGACCTCGAGCGTCAGCTCGCCGGCCGTGCCGAGGCGAACCGCGATCGTTTCATGTTCGCGATCGAACGCGCCGCGCACGACGCCGTCGACGCGCAATAACGCACCCGTTCTCGTCCGATAACGCAGGGCGGTTTCGCGCGCTCGCTCCTGGAACGGCCCTTGCGCGCGCAAGGTCACGATCGCGCCATCGTCGCCGACCGCGAGCAGCCGGTGCTTCACCCGCGTTCGAATGCCGCGGCAACCGCCTCGGGCGCTTCGCGCGGCACGAAATGACCGACCCCGGGGAGGACCTCACGGGCGTATCGACTCCGAAAATACCGCTCCTTGCCCGCGGTGCCCGAGAGCAGCGTGGCGCCGTCCTCGGCGCCGTGGACAACGACGGTCGGGACGTCGATCGGCGGATCGCCCGCGAGCTTCGCCGCGTCGTTCGCATCGCGCGGGTCAGGCGGCGCAAATCCCCAGCGGCTTCGGTACGAGTGCAGCACGACGTCGACGAAGTCCGGATTGTCCCAAGCGCTTGCGGTTTCGTCGAACTCCGCGTCGTCGGCGGCCCACGACGGCGACCACACACGCCACAGATAGCGGCAAAGCGCGCGCCGATCGTCGCGCAGCGTGGCCTCGCCGCGCGGCGTCGCAAAGAGCCACTGATACCAGTACGCATGCGCTTGATCGTAGTCCATATCGCCTCGCGACGGGGTCGTTGCATAGCCGACGGCGATCGCGATCAAACGCTCGAAACGCTCCGGCGCAAGGATCGCCGCGGCATACCCCGCGCGCGCTCCCCAGTCGTGACCGATCAGCGAACAGCGTTCGATTCCAAGCGCGTCGAGCACGTCGAGAACGTCGCGCCCCAAGCCGGCGACGCCGCCCGTGCGCGGTCCGTTCGGATCCAGGAAGCGGGTCGCGCCGAAGCCGCGCGTCCACGGCACGATCGCGCGTTTATCGGCGAACGCCGGCTGCGCCAGAACCCGGTCCCACGTCCGCACGCCGTCGGGGAAACCGTGCAGGAAGACGACCGGCTCGCGCGCGCCGGGATTGCGCTCTTCGTACCCGATCTCGAGCTTCGGCGTTGTGATCGATGGCATACGATGTTACTTTCCTAGTAAGAAACGGACTTCGAACGTCGCACCGCCGCCGACGTTACGGTCGACGAGCTCGCCGAGGCTCGTGTTGCGCGTATGGTAGCTGAGACCGCGGCCGCCGATGAGGTACTCCACGCGCCCGCGCCGCCACCCGTACGCGGCGCTGTAATCGACTTCGGCTCCCGCCTCGGGTTTGTTGGGCATGACCGTTCCGACGTTGCTCGTGCGGGCCTGGCCGAGGTAGTTGTAGACGAGCAGAACGCCGCGCAGGTTCGGATCGACCATCAGGTTTGCTTCGACGAAGTGTTCGCGCGGCAGCGGTAACGTCGCGCCGGCCGCGATGATCAGCGAGGTGATGCGCACCCGGTTGACGTCGCCGTTCGAACCGTTCGTACTCGTAAGGTCGATGATTTGCACGCCGCCGCCGAGGCGAAAGCGGCGTTGCGGATCGACGTCGACCATTAGCGTCGAGTTGAGCAGCGCGAGGCTTGCGGATGAATGGCCGAAGGGCCCCGTGTTCGAACCGGTCGCTCCGACGGTCGGGATGCCTTCGAGATGAAGCCGAAGGCGATCGAAATGCTGGGTGACCTCGAGCACCGCCCCGGGAACGACGCCGCTAACCGGCACCGGGTTATCGGAGCCGACGTGCGTTCCCACCACGAGCGCCGCGAGTGCCCCGACGTCGGTTTGCGTGTTCGAGTCCGCAAGCGCCGGCGCGGACGCCAGAAGCCAGATGCAGGCGAAGACCGGCAAACTGCGGCGCACGTTATTCTCCGTCGAAGTAGTCGAGGACCGGGTGGTCGCGCAAAATCGTGCCGCCCGGATCGATCAGCAGTTTTCGCGAGTCCGGATAGTAGCAGACCTCGCGATCTTCGACGTTCGCGATCATCAGAATCTCGCATGGTTCACGCGAGTCGTTAACGATCTTGTGCGCCCCGCTCGGCCGCGTCGGAAAAGCGATGTAGTCGCCCGCGCGCAGCGCGACGTCGCCGCGCGGACCGACGAGTTTTGCCGCGCCGCTCATCACGACGAACAGTTCTTCCTCCGCGGCGTGCCAGTGCAGCGGGCAGGAGCTCTTGCCGGGCTGCAGCCGTGTCAGCCGGTAGCCGAGCTTTTCGGCACCGATGTAGGCGTCGATCTCGAACGCATCGTCGCCGTCGTACGGCGCGACCGAACCCGGGAAATCGTGCCAAATGGCCTCGTCGCGATTGATCTTGTTGACGTAGGTGTCGGTTCGCGCCTCAAGCGTCGACCACAGGAGGCGCAGCGCGCCTCCGAAGACGCACGCCCCGTCGCCGAGCAGCAGATGTTCGGGCAGCGCAGCCGCGATTTTCCGCAGCGACAGCACCGCGCGTGGTGGATCGGCCAGCTTCTCGTCGGGCATCAGGCGCAACGCGCCGGCCGGCGTCCCCCACAGCGCATCGCCGACGACGACGGCTTGCAGGTGCGGAAAATGCAACGCGAACTCGCCGGGCGTCTTGAGGCCATCGAGCGCGAGAACCCGTCCGCCCCCGATCGAGTCGCGGTCGCGCAACAGCCGGTCGACGGGGCCCGAAAGCAGCGGGGCGTCGCCTTCGCTCGCGGCGATCTTCGCGCCGAAGCGGCTCGCGAGCGCCCGCGCGTCGCGCTCGTGATCGCGATTCGTAACGACGATCCACGCGAGGCCGCCGCGCGCCGCGATCTCCTCGGCGTCCGGGTCCGGTAGCGGCAGCGGATCGACGGCGAGGTTACCGTCGGCCGCTTCGACGAAAAACGAATTGAAGAACAAATTGCGGTCCGGCTGCCAAACCGACCACATCGCTACGCCGGGCAGGATGGTGGGCTGCATGTGCGCTCTTTTGGTCACCGCTCGGCGGCCACCCGCTGCGGCCCGTCGACCGACATGGGAACGCGGCCGGGTTTCGTCTAACAGGGTCAGCGCTTTGATCTCGCACCGTGTTGCTGCTTGCATCCACGCGACGCTTGCGGCAGTCCTCTTCGCGACCGGCGCGGCGCGCGCCGACGGGACTGCGCACATCCAGCAAAGCGACGGTTCGCTCCGCGTCTACCATCACGTTCGGATCGTTCTCACACGATGGACGCTTTGGATTCGAACCGCCGACCGTCACGGCGTGCTCGAAATCGAAAGCGCCGGCTGTTCGTTCGAGGGCGAGCTCCAACGCTGCCTTCCGTTCAGAATGACGCTGCATCAGGGTGGGCACAGCCATCCGATCGCGCTCGAACATGGGACGATCTATATGAACTTCACCGACAGCGCCCATCCTCTGCCGATCATCGATCGACTCGGGCCGAACGAGGTGCTGGTGTTGCTGCGCACCATTCGTGGAACGTACGTCTCCGCGCGCGGGACGCTCGACGACGTCTCATGACGAACCGGCTTTGGACGAGCGCGTGCGCCGCCGCGCTGCTTCTCGCGATGCCCGTGGCGGTGCTCGCCCAATCGCGCGGCCGCGGCTTCGATTTCCGTCACGACCTCAACCCGCCCGCCCTGCCGCAGCTCTACGCCGTGGTGGCGAGGCCTCCGGTGTGGCGAAATCCGGGTCCGGTCGTTGCGAACCCGCAAGCTGCGCGCGGCTCGTGGTGGTGGAACCACTACCTCGTCTGGCACCCGTCGCCGGCTTTCTGGGGCGGCGGGTTTTGGGGCGAGCTAGCGCTGGCCGATCTCGGCCTTGCGCCGCGGATGGGATCGGTCGTCGACGACCAACAGCACCCGCTCGCGACGACGTTCGGCGTCGAGCGCGCGAGCCCAGGGGCACAGCTGCTGCAAGACTACGGCCTGCAACAGGCCGTTTGCGGGCCGCCGGATCTCGCCATCATCTGGGGACCCCAAAACGGCGTCGTCTGCGCGAATCCGACCGCGACGATCGTGGCGGGCGACTACCTCGTCGACCCGGCCGCTTTCACGCTGGTTCCCCAGACGCGCTGATCCTTAGGTCCCGACGAGTTCTTTGAGCGCATGGGCGAAGATCTTCGGTGCCTTCCCCTGGAAGAGCAGCGATTCGTTTCCACCGAGTTGTTTGCGTAGCTCGAGCAACTCGTCGCGCAGGGCTGCGGCCTTCTCGAACTCGAGGTTGCCGGCCGCTTCCTTCATTTTCTTTTCGATGTCGCCGGCCATCGCGAGGGCGACCTCGCGCGGGAGACGCTCGCCCTTGAGCTTCGCGGCGTGGGTCGTCTCCTCGGCCGTCGCAACCAAGTCGAGGATGTCGCGGACTTCCTTTCGGATCGATTTCGGCTCGATGCCGTGCTCGAGGTTGTAAGCCACCTGTTTCTCGCGGCGGCGGCGCGTTTCGCCGATCGCTTTCGCCATCGACTCAGTGACGACGTCGGCATACATGATGACTTTGCCCTCGACGTGACGCGCGGCGCGGCCAATCGTCTGAATTAGCGAGGTGCCGCTGCGCAGGTAGCCCTCTTTGTCCGCATCGAGGATCGCGACGAGCGAGACCTCCGGCAGATCGAGCCCCTCGCGCAGCAGATTGATGCCGACGAGGACGTCGAAGACCCCCCTGCGCAGATCGCGCAGGATCGCGATCCGCTCGAGGGTCTCGACTTCGCTGTGCAGGTAACGAACCTTGAACCCGTTTTCCAGGAAGAAGTCGGTGAGGTCCTCGGCCATCTTTTTGGTGAGCGTCGTGACGAGCACGCGCTCGTCGGCATCGGTTCGAAGGCGAACTTCCTCCATCAGATCGTCCACCTGATGCTTGGTCGGCCGAACCTCGACCTCGGGATCGACCAGCCCCGTCGGGCGGATGATCATCTCGGCGACCTGCGTCGATTTCGAGAGCTCGTACGTGGACGGCGTCGCGCTGACGTAGACGACTTGATTGAGGTGATCGGAAAACTCGTCGAACGTCAACGGCCGATTGTCGATCGCGCTCGGCAGGCGAAATCCGTGTTCGACCAGGACTTCCTTGCGGGAGCGGTCGCCCGCGAACATTCCGTGGACTTGCGGCAGCGTCACGTGCGACTCGTCGACGAACAGAAGCCAGTCTTTGGGGAAGAAATCGAGCAAACACGACGGCGTCGAGCCCGCCTCGCGCCCCGCGAGATGCCGGCTGTAGTTCTCGACGCCGTTACAGTAGCCGACCTCGCGCAGCATGTCCAAATCGTAGCGCGTCCGCATCTCGAGGCGCTGGGCTTCGAGCAACTTCCCGTTGTCTTTGAAGAATCGCAGCCGCTCTTCGAGCTCGATTTCGATCGCGTCGACCGCGCGGCGCAGCTTCTCTTCGGGCGTAATGAAGTGCTTGGCCGGAAAGATCGTGAGCGAATCCTTCGATTCGACGTACTCGCCGGTGAGCAGGTTGACGACGTTGATCGCCTCGATGTCGTCACCGAAAAACTCGATGCGGTGAACCAGCTCCTCGTCGACGCCGACGAACTCGGCCGTATCGCCCCGCACGCGGAACGTGCCGCGCACGAGGTTGAGATCGTTGCGGCGGTACTGCATGTCGACGAGGCGGCGCAGGAAGACGTCCCGGTCGATCGTGTCGCCAACCCCGATTTTCAGCGACATCTCGATGTAGTCGGCGGGCGAGCCGAGACCGTAAATGCAGGATACCGACGCGACGATCAGCGTGTCGCGCCGCGTCAAGAGCGATTGCGTCGCCGAGTGGCGCAGACGCTCGATCTCGTCGTTGACCGAGCTGTCCTTTTCGATGTAGGTGTCGGTGTGCGCGATGTACGCCTCGGGCTGGTAGTAGTCGAAGTACGAGACGAAATACTCGACGGCGTTTTCCGGAAAGAAATCGCGGAACTCGGCGCAGAGCTGCGCGGCGAGGGTTTTGTTGTGGCACAGAACGAGCGTCGGCTTTTGCACCTGCTCGACGACGCGCGCCATCGCGAGGGTCTTGCCGGAACCGGTCACCCCAAGCAGGGTCTGCGCCCGGTCCCCACGCCCGATCCCGGCGGCGAGCTTGTCGGTGGCGGCCGGCTGGTCCCCGGCCAGCGCGTAGGGCGAATCGAGCCGGAAACGTTCGGACATCGTACCGTACGACCCGAACCCCGGGCCGGCCGTTGCAGCGGCCCGTGCCCCTCGCTTCAAAGCACCGACTCGACCGCTAAGCGGGCAAATCGCTCTCGCCGGGCGCCGGGTCGACCCGCGGATCGTCGCTCCGTCCGGTCTTCGGATCCGTTTCTTGCGACGTCCGTGGATCGTCGCGTTCGTCGGCCGGTGTCGCGCCTTCGTCACCGGCTCCGCGGTGGCCGCCGTCCCCTGGTATTTCGAAACTTTCCATTGACATAAGGTGGCCTGCCGCGCGAGCGCCCAAACACGGTTGCCCGAGCACTCCGCGTGCGACCGGCGGGTTGTTTAAAGTTAAGGAGTTTTGGAAAACTTTTCGATGCGAGGCCCTACCAATAGCTTTGTACGTTTGAAGGGGGAGTGCGAAGCACATGTCTGTCGAGAGATTGATCACCTGCTCCTGCGGTCACTTTGTAGACGAACATGATCTGGCCGGCTGCTCCGGCGGGATCGGCACCGTGACGTCACACCGTTCCGGCCGGATGACGTGCTCGTGCCGGCATACGCGACGTAGCGTGCTCGACGCGCTGCTCGATTTCGAGAGAGATTCGATTCACCAAGAGTGGCGGACACCCAGTAGCCGATAGCCGCGCCCATAGAAAAACGAAAGCGGACGCCTGCCGCGAGGCAGGCGTCCCTTTTGTGCACCCGACAGTCGCTAGCGCTTAGGGGACCCGCGTGCCGCGCGGCAAGATCACAAAAAGCGCGATTAAAATGAGCAGCAGCGTCAGGCCCCCGCCGCCGTACGAGACGTACGGGCCGCCACCGGCGCCGACAAGTGCGTCGGCCACCCAACCGATGACGACGATCAATCCGATCAACCAAAGAATGTAGTTCACTTGTTAACCTCCCCCCTCAGGTAGCAACAATATACCCGCACGCGAGGAAAATTAACGAGCCTCGCCGGGGGGATTTATTCGAGGGGATTATAATGCCGGAGTGGTGGGTATTTGGAACTAGGGCCTGCCCGTTCGAGAGGAGAGATTAAATGGCTGGAATTCTTTGGGGCATCATCATGCTGCTGTTTATCTTCTGGCTGCTTGGTTTTTTTCTGTTCCACCTCGGCGCGGTGATTCACTTATTGCTCGTTATCGCGGTGATCGCGCTGATCTTCAACCTGGTGCGGGGACGCGGCGCAACAACGGGACCGCCGTAAAAAGCGCGCCCGCGTCGTCTTAAACGAAGCGAGGCGAGCCGGTTGGCTCGCCTCGCTCGTTTCTTTCCGTCCGGTTCAGGTTTTGTCGCGGACGTCTCGCTTCACACGATCCACCTCGGCCGCAACCCGGTTGCTGCCCTCGTTGACGACCGACTGGGTCTTCTCGCCAAGCGTCATGTTGTCGCCTGCCGCCTCGCGCTTCGCCCGTTCCGCTTCGGCCGCGCCGCGGTGGCCGATTTCGTGGACCGCGTCGTCGACGTCGTCGATGGCTTTTTTTGCTGTCTCTTTAAAGCTCACGGTGTCTCCTTATGTGAATGCCTCGCCTATTTACCCCGTTATTCCGAAGCGCAAACAGATTTCTGATCCGAGTCAACGGCGGCGCCGAGCGGTTTGGGACGGCGCTCGACGGGTACACCTAATTGCAGATTCCCCAATCGGTCAAAGATGCGCGGCGCGAATCGCCGGTGTTTTCCGGAGCCGTAAGGAAATTTAAGGAGTGTACTACCCATGCAAGATCGGCCAGTGATCGTAAGAGACGGCTCCGGCAGCAGCAACATGGCGATGTTCTCGATCGTCGCCATCGTCGCCATCGCCGTGCTCGTAGGCCTATTCTATTGGCAGCCCTGGAACACGCAGCCGCACAATTCGACGACGACCGTGATCTCGCAACCGAATAATCCCCCTGCAGCGCAAGCACCCGCAGCGCAGGCCGGCGGAGCGCAAGCCGGCGGAGCGAACTCCGGGTCGAACGCGAATTCGGGGTCGTCGAACGGTCAGTCCTCATCGGGCGGCTCGAACCCGTAATCGCACGCGAGTCGATTCCGTTCGGCTACGCGCCGATGGAGATGCGACTCGTCGCCGAGGTGCCGAATGGCGCGCAGTGGCAGTACGAGCCCAAATGGGACGGCTTCCGCTGCGTCGCCTTTCGTTCCGGCCGTGACGTAACGCTGCAGTCGAAGGCGGGACAGGCGCTCGAGCGCTACTTTCCCGAGGTCGTCGACGCGCTGCTCCGCGTGCGCGGCGAGGAATTCGTGCTCGACGGCGAGCTCGTCGTCGCCTCGGCCGGAGCGCTTTCGTTCGACGCGTTGCAGCAGCGCATCCATCCCGCGGCGTCACGCGTCGCGAAGTTGTCGCAGAGCTCCCCGGCGTGGTACCTCGTCTTCGACCTTCTCTCCAAGGACGGAGCCGCTCTCGTCGACTTGCCTCTGTCGGATCGCCGCGAGCGGCTCGAAGCCTTCGCTCCCGCGTTCGACGGCGTAACGGTGCGCCTGTCGCCCGCGACGCGAGAGCGCCGCGTCGTGGACGACTGGTTCGCGCGCGTGGGCGGCGCGCTCGACGGCATCGTTGCCAAACGCACCGACCTCCCCTACGCGAGCGGGAAACGCGACGCGGCCGTCAAGGTGAAGCGCGAGCGAACCGCCGATTGCGTCGTCGGCGGTTTCCGGTATGCGAAAGGCGAGCGTCGCGCGGTCGGCTCCCTGCTGCTCGGCCTCTATGACGACGAGGGTCTTCTCGATCACGTCGGGTTTTGCAGCGCGTTTCCGGCCGCCGAGCGCGCCGCGCTGCACGAGCGGCTTCGACCGCATATCGGCGAGCCCGGGTTTACGGGCAGCGCCCCCGATTCCGCGCCGAGTCGCTGGAGCCGCGGCGTCGACCGCGATCGAAGCTACGTCAAGCTTAAGCACGATCTGGTCCTCGAGGTCGCCTTCGATCAGGTGACCGGCGGACGCATTCGGCATGGAACGCGCCCGCTGCGCTGGCGTCCGGACAAACCGCCGCGCCAGTGCACGCTCGATCAGCTGGCCACGCCGGATCGCGCGATCGCTTTACTCGATTAACGCGGCCCGGCGCGCCTCGGGACCGTCCGGGATCGCCCGCCGGCCGGCTTAGCCCAAAAGGCTCATAATCGACTCTCCGGCTGCCGACCGTAGTGACATGGAGCACGGTTTGACGGGACGGGCCCGCACGGGCCTCATCGGAGCGGCGACAAGTCTCCTTAAACGCGTTCGCGATGCTACGTATTACCGGATCACCCCGGAGCGCTTGCGCGAAAGTGAGGAGCGTCTTCGTTTGCTGATCGAGGGCGTCACCGACTACGCAATCTTCTCGATCAACCTCGACGGCACGATCCTGTTTTGGAATTCGGGCGCAGAACACGTTTTCGGCTACAGCGAAGCCGAGGTCGTCGGCAAACACTTCTCGCTCATGTACACCGCCGATGCAATCGCTGCGGGGGTTCCCGACACCGAAATCGCCAGGGCAGCCGAGGACGGCGTCGCCCTCGACGAGGCATGGCACGTGCGCCGGGGCGGCGATCTCTTCTATGCCAGCGGAGAAATGACGCGCCTCAAAGCTGACGCTGACGGCAATCCCCGCGGGTTCGTAAAGATCGCGCACGACGTGACGACGCGCATCGAAGCTTTTGAAACCGTCAAGCGGCAAGCTCTGTACGACGACCTCACGCAACTTCCAAACCGCGCGTCCTTTTTTGAGCTCCTAGAACGATACATCGTTCGCGCGAAGCAGGAAGGCGACGACCGCTTTGCCGTTATTCTCGTCGACCTCGACCACTTCGAGAGCATCAACGTCAGCTTAGGGCACGTAATGGCGGACGGTCTGCTCGTTCAAGTCGCCCGTTTACTCGAACGATGCGTGCGGACCAACGATATCGTTGCACGGCTCGACACCGATCGATTCGCGATCTTGCTTCGTGAGGTGGTCGAACCGGAAGATGCGATGCGCATCGTCGAGCGCATCGAGGAAACGCTGGAACACTCGATTTATCTGGACGGCTTCGAGATACATACCACGGCGAGCATGGGGATTGCGATCGGCTCGTCCGCCCGCGATAGCGCGGAGGACGCATTGCGGGATGCCGATATCGCGATGTACGAAGCGAAAGCGCGCGGACGCGCCTGCCACGTAGTATTCGACCGGGAGATGCAAGACCGTGCCGCTTTGCGCCTCAACCTTCAAATGGACCTGCGCCGAGCGGTAGCGCGGCTCGAATTCTTCAACGAGTATCAGCCGATCGTTTCGCTGGAACGCAGCATGCTCGTCGGCTTCGAAGCGTTAGTGCGTTGGAACCACCCCGAGCGCGGCGTCGTATTGCCCGGTGAATTCATCCCCGAAGCGGAATCCATAGGCCTGATCGTGCAGATTGATCGCTGGGTTCTTCACGAAGCGTGCAGGCAGCTTCGCGCGTGGCAAGTGCAATGCGGCGACGACGCGCTAACGGTGAGCGTCAACCTTTCGATCAAACAGTTCGCGCACAAGAATCTGCTCGACGACATTCGGGAAGCGCTGGAACAGAACCACCTGGCCGCGCAAAGCCTCAAACTGGAGATTACCGAAACCGTCTTCATGGAAGACTTCGAGACGATCTCGGGGACGGCCGCGCTGCTTCGTGAACTCGGCGTCGAGCTGTACATCGACGATTTCGGCACGGGCTACTCCTCGCTCAGCCGGTTGACGCGGCTCCCGCTGAAGGTCCTCAAAGTGGATCGCATCTTCGTGAATCAGATCTCAGGGGATCCTCGCGGAGTCGAAATCGCGCGGACGATCGTGACGCTCGCGCACAACCTCGGGCTCGTCGCCCTTGCGGAAGGAATCGAAACTGAGGTTCAGCTCACGACCCTTGTGGCGCTTGGGTGCGAGTTCGGTCAAGGGTACTGGTTTTCGCGGCCGGTCGGTGCCGACGTCGCAGAGACCCTCATCGGTCACCGTTTACCGCTGCTCGTGGTTCAATAACCGTAGGCGGGCGGGTGAGCTCGGGCGTGGAAGGGCCGCGGGATGCAGCGAAGCGAGCTACGCATCCGACGCGCGACGCCGGCCGATGCATCCTTCGTGATTGGGCTCGCACCGCGCTTTGGCGAGACGCAGCCCGGCTGGCGCGAACCGGGTGAGGTTGCGGCCGGGACCGCACGGGCGCTCGAGCGCGCGCTTGCGACGGCGCGCGACGACGAAGCGGTGCTCGTTGCCGAGGATGGCCGCGGCGCCCGCGCCGGCTTCGTCTATGTCGTCGCGGGGAGCGACTTCTTCACGAACGAGCCGGTCGCGCACATTTCCGAACTCGCCGTGGCCCGCGACGGTACGGGCGCCGGCGCTGCTTTGATGCGCGCGGCCGAGGCCTGGGCGCTCGCGCGCGGCGCACGCTACGTCTCGCTCCACGTCCATCCCCGAAACGAGCGCGCCCGGGCGTTCTACGAGCGACTCGGCTACGACCTCGAGTGGCACCGGCTCAACAAGCGCCTGCGCTGAGGACTACTTCTTGCGCGTCGCGGTCTTCTTTCGGGTGGCAACCGCCTTACGGGCCGATCGTTTACGGTCCGCGGTCGTGCGCCCCGTGCTCGGGCGGCGGCCGAGATCGGTCCACTTCGTCTCGGTCATCTCGACGCCGTAGTGCTTTGCCGCCTTCTTGATGTTCGCGAACGCGAGCTCCCGGTCGTCATCCGAGATGCCCTCGACTTGATCGAAGCGGGCAATCGCGTTACGAACGTGTGAAGCGTCGGTCATCGGCTCTTTGCGTAACTTCGGGTAAGCGAAGACGCTGTCGGGCAAGTCCGCGCGTCCGGTCAACTCCCCGTGTTTCTCATGTGGCTTCCAAGTTGCTCGCATACGGTATCCTCCGGGGATACGTTACCCAAAGCCGGCGAAGCTCTTCAACCGCCGGCCGTCTTGGGCGACCTGCTGAGTTGGGCCGAGCGGCCGCCGTTTTTCGCCGGAGTTGCGACCGCGGGCAACGTGATCGTAAAGCACGAGCCGGTTGCCGGATCGCTCTTGAGGGTTAACGTCCCGCCCGCACGCTCGATCGCACGCCGAGCGATCGCAAGGCCGAGGCCCGAGCCGTCGACCTCGCGCCGGTTGCCGCGGTAGAAGCGGTCGAAGGCATGATTTTGCTCTTCGCCCGACATTCCCGGACCCTCGTCGCAGATCTCGATTGCAACGCTCGCTTGACTCGGACGCACGCGCACGTCGATCGCGCCCAGCGTGTACTTGAGCGCGTTGTCGACGAGGTTGTTGATCGCGTGCGTCAGGTCGCTTGGATCGATCTTAACCAGCGGTCCGAACCGCGCATCGACGCGGATGGTGCGCTCCGGATTCGCTTCGGCGACCGGTGAGACGACGTCCTCGACCAGCTGCGCGACGTCAATCGCCTCGGGTACGGTCGCAAGCGACGGATCCGCCCAGCGCTCGAGCAGCATCAGCTTCTCGATCAACGAACCCATGATCTGGCTTTGGCGGTTCATCGTCTCGAGGATCCGTTCGCGGTCTTCGGGCGTCCGCAGGTCGCCCTTGCGCAGCACGGCGATGAAGCCGCGCACGACCGTCAACGGCGTGCGCAGCTGATGGCCGGCGTCGGCGATGAACTGGCGCATCGCGGCATTGGCGCGCTCGCGTTCGGCAAATGCGCGCTCCAATTGCATGATCGCGCCGTTATAGGCCAGGGCCAAGCGCCCGAGCTGGTGGCGCCGGTCGGCGGCGATCGGATGTGGATTGAGATCGCCCGCTGCGAAGCGCTCGAGCGCGCTCGTCACGTCGACGAGCGGCCGCAGGGCCTGCTGCGTGACGACGCGCGCGATCAGGAAGCCGAGCACGATCGCAGCGACGAGCGCGCCAAAAAACTCGGGCACGTGCGGCGCGATTGCCGAGGTGAACGCCGCGTCGCTCTCGCGAACGATGATGTCGAGCCCACCGACGCGCGCGCGCACGCTTTGCAGCCCGAAGGCGGTCGCCGCGCCGAGAATCAGGCGCGCGAACGGACCCGTCGTCACGGAACCAGGAAGCGGCACCGAACGCTGCGAGATCTCCACGACCGGGGCCGGGTCGGTGCGGCGTTGCTTGAAGACGTCGACGCGGTGCTTTTGATCGAAGATTAAGACGACGATGTCGTAACGCAGGTAGTGCGACGCCACCACGTTTGCCGCTTGTGCCGCATCGTGCGAAGCCGGCGTTCCATCGAGCGCGACCGTGACCCAGCCTGCCGTGTTCGCAAGATCGCCCTTGAGGGTCGCAACCGACGAACCGAAAGCGAAAAGCGCTCCGCCGAACACGAGCAAGCACAACACGCTTGCCATTTCGAGTGCGGTGATCAGATAGAGCCGCCGGCCGAAATCCACGGCGTCTACGCGGGCGGCGTGGTGCGAAGCGCGTAACCGACGCCACGCAAGGTGTGGATCAGTTTGACCGGCTCGCCGCTGTCGATCTTCGCCCGCAAGTACGAGATATACGTCTCGACCGTATTCGGGACGACGTCGCGATCGACGCCCCAAACGAGGTCGAGCAGTTGCGAGCGCGTGAAGACGTGCTCGGGATGGCGTACGAGCGTCAGGAGCAGATCGAACTCGCGCGTCGAGAGTTCGACACGGCGGTTGCCGCGATAGACCGAACGCCGGCCGACGTCGACCGTGAGATCCGCGTACGCGAAGGTTTGCCGCAATTCCATCCGCGGCCGGCGCAATGCCGAATGAAGCCGCGCGATCAATTCCTCGAGTTCGAACGGCTTGCCGACGTAATCGTCCGCACCGCGCGAGAGACCGGCCACCTTCTCGGCTGTCTCGGTCTTCGCGGTCAACATCACGATCGGAACGTCGGTGATGCGGCGCAGCGCCGGGAGCAAGGTGAAGCCGTCGATTTCGGGGAGCATGACGTCGAGCACGATCACTTCGGGCGACCATTGTCGCACCGTGTCGAGCGCGGTCCGCCCATCGGGGACGCTGCGCACGGCGAACCCGGCCTGGCCGAGCCCGTAATCGAGAAGGTCGCGAATGGCGGACTCGTCGTCGACGACGAGGACGCGGGCACCGATCGTTTCCACGTTCTTCAGCGTACCGTTCGGTTCTGGGGCCTCCACTGACTCTTTCCCAGGACGCGCCAAGGACACTCGGCCCAATTTCTGGGTAGCATCTAAGCCATGCTGTACCGCGCCCTGGCGGCGGCAACATGTCTCGCTGCCGCTTTTTTGCTTGATGGCTGCGGGAAAAGCGCCGCGAAGCCGCCCCAGCCACCGACGGTCTCGACCGCGGTGGCCCAATCGGGGACGATTTACCCGAACGAGCTCCTGCCCGGCTTGATCGCGCCATTCCAAAACGTCGCGATCTCCTCGACGCTTGTCGAACCGGCACTCCAGGTCGACGTTGCGGAGGGCGACCGGGTCCGGCGCGGAGAGATTCTGGCGGTCCTCGACACCACGGACCTGCGGGCGCAGATGGAAGCCGATATCGCGCAGGCAAAGAGCGATGCGGCCGGCGCAACCCACACGAGCGATCAGGGACTGCTGACGATCCAACAATCGCAGCAGTCGGTCGTCAATACACAAGAAGCGCTTACGCAGGCGCGACAGACGCTCGCCCGGGATTCGCTCGACCTGTCGCGCTACCAGCAGCTGGACGCCAAAGGCTACATCGCGCAACAGCAGGTCGCGCAACAGCTTGCGCTCGTGCGCAACGATCGAGCCGCCGTCAATTCGGCGGCGGCGTCGGTGCGCAGTGCCCAGGAACAAGTCGTTTCAAACGGTACGCTGCAAAACCCGAACGGACTTCAGGCGTCCTCGGTCGCGCAGGCCGTCGCGCTCGAGAAAGTCGCTCTAGCGCAGGCCGATCAGATTCGAGCCAGCATCGTAAAAGCGACGATCTACTCTCCGATCGACGGGGTCGTCGTGAACCGCAACCTCAACGTCGGCGAGTATCCGGGGACGCGGCAGATCTTTACGTTGCAGCAGGTCGATCCGATCTACGCGATCCTTCACGCCTCGGGTACGCAGGTGGCTAGCGTCGCCGTCGGCACTCCCGCGAAAATCGTCGCCAGCGATCTCGGCGCGCTCGGGCGGAACCAAACGGGCCGCGTCGCCGGCGTGCTCAACGAAGTCAACCCGGGATCGACCGATTTCCAGATCAAGGTGCTCTTGCGCAATCCCTCCGGGAAGCTGCGGCCCGGAATGGCGATCGAAGGCAACGTGGCGCTTCCGCCGCTGACCGGCGTTAAGATCCCCGCAACGGCATTTCTCGACGACAACCACGATACGATCATGACCGTCGGCGACGACTCGACGGTCAAGACGGTCAAGGTGCAGGAAGCCGGCAACGACGGCACCGTTGCGGTCGTGAGCGGGATCGCACCGGGGACGCGCGTCGTCTCGGACGGTCAGACCAGCGTCGGCGACGGCGAAAAGGTCGCGGTCCGGTAACCGGATGTCGCTGACTCGCCTCTTCGTCGCGCGGCCGACGCTCGTTTTCGTCCTCGTCTCGCTGATGCTGTTCGCCGGCGTGCTGTCGCTCGCGACGATCGTGCGGCAGCTCTTCCCCAACGTCGATCAGCCGACCGTGACCATCTCGGTGACGTATAACGGCGCCTCGGTCAGCGAAATGCGCGACAACATCGTCGCCCCGCTCGAACAGAACTTGGCCGGCACGACCGACCTGCAGACCTTCAGTTCCGTGGTCCAGCAAGGTCAGGCCACGATCGCCGCGACCTACGACTTGGATTCGGATATCGCAACCGACGTTACGTTGACGCAAAAGGCGATTCAGTCCGCGGAAAAGCAACTGCCGCTCAACCTTACGCCGCCCGTCGTGAGCATCCGCGACCCTTCCCAATCGACGGTCGTGACGCTCGCGCTGTTCTCGAAGAAGCTCTCGGTCGGGCAGCTTTCGCTCTACGCGGACAACGTCATCGTCCCGGCGATCGAACAAATTCCCGGCATCTCGTTCGTAACCGTCGGCGGCGACGTAACCCCCGCATACGAGGTTACCGTCGACCCGATGAAGCTCGAGGCGTCCGGCCTCACGCTCAACGACGTCATCAACACCGTCACGAACGATAACCAGCGCGTCCCGGGCGGGATCGCGTACGAGCCCAACCGCGAGACCACGATCGACGTGCGCGGCGACATCACCAACGTCTCCACCGTCTCGCGCTTGGCGATCGAGGTCGCAGGGAGCGGCAGCAGTTCGTCCTCGACCAGCGCGAACTCGACGGCGAACGGCGAGGGGCTCGGCGGACTTGCCGGCCTGCCGGGCGCCGTCGACACGTGGACGGCAAGCGACGCCGTGCGGCGCATCGAGGACGTCGCCACCGTCATCGCCGGCTACGAACCGCAGCGCCGCTACGCGCAGATCGACGGGACGCCGGGCCTCTTTCTGCAAGTTCAGAAAGCCTCGAACGCAAGCGAAGTCACCGCGTCCGATAATGTGATCGCGCACCTGCCGGCTCTGAAGAAGCAGTTTCCCGCCGTCGATTTCCGGGTCATCAACCTTCAGTCGACCTTTACCGGCCAGCAGATCGCCATCGTGGCGCGAACGCTGGCTGAGGCGATCGGGCTGACGGCGCTCGCGATGGTGTTCTTCCTGCGTTCGTGGCGCAGCGCGATCGTCGTCTGCGTGTCGATCCCGACGTCGCTTGCGATCGCGATCTCCGCGATGAAGGTTCTCAACTTTACGCTCGACACGATTTCGATGCTCGCGATGTCGCTGGTCATCGGGATACTGGTCGACGACTCGACGGTCGTACTCGAGAACATCGAGCGGCATTTCCGCGAGCTTAAGTCCCCGCCGAAACTCGCCGCCATCGAAGGCCGAGAGGAGATCGGTGCGGCTGCGGTCGTCATCACGCTCGTCGACGTGGTCGTATTTTTGCCGATCGCCTTCATCGGCGGTCAGGTCGGACGCAACCTGGTCGAGTTTGCGATCGTCGTCGTTCTCTCGACGCTCACTTCGCTCTTCGTCTCGTTTACGGTCACCCCGACGCTCGCGGGTCTTTGGGCGCTGCGTTCCGAGTGGAAGCCGCCGAAGATCGTCGACTGGTTCACCCGCGGGTTCGACGGCGTGCGCGATTGGTATTCGAAGCGCGCCCTCGAGTGGGCGCTGCGCAACAAGGTTCTCGTTGCGCTGTTTTGCTTGATTTCGTTTGCCGTCGCGATGGCGCTCGTCCCGCTCGGCATCGTCGGCGAAGAATTCGTTCCGCAAACCGACCGCGGTCAGATCTTCATTCAGTCGACGTGGCCCGTGGGCACGCCGCTATCGACCGTCGAAACCGGCGTCTTCAAGCTCGGCAATCAGGTGCGCAAGCAGTCCGACGTCCAGGACGAGGCGGCGACCGCGGGCGGATACTCGGCAGCGTTCGGCGGGTTCGTCGTTCAAGGAAACGTCGGACAAATCGTCATCTTTCTCAAGGATGGGCGCGTTTCGCCGACGAGCGTCTGGGTCCGCAACCTCAAGAAGCTTGCCGACGACCTGCTTCCCGGCGCCGTTAACGTTGTCGTCCCCTCGACGGGTACGACCGGTGGTAACCAGCAGCCGATCGATCTGCTAGTCTCGGACGTCACCGGCGCCGATCCGACCGCGGCCGCCGCACAAGTCCTCAGACTGCTCCAGCATACGCCGGGGGCGACCAACGTCAACAGCACCGGCACGTCCCTTGCGCCGCAAGTTTCGATCCAATTCGACCGGATCAAGGCGCAAGCGCTCGACGTCGACATCGGAAACGCGGCGATCGCCGCCGGCGCGGCTTTCGGCGGCGACGTCGCCACGCAGTTCGAGACGCCGCAGGGACTCGAGGAAGTGCAGGTCATCTATCCGCTGCAGGACCAGCACGAACTCGACAGCCTCAAAGCGATTCCGATCCGCGCGACCAACGGCAACATCGTCTACCTCGGCGATTTCGCGACGTTCACCTCGACGCCGACCTCACCGCTCGTCACCCGGACCGACCGCAGAACCGTGATCCACGTCGATGCGAACTTCGCCGCCGCCTCGTCGCTTTCGAACGTGCAGAACGCGTTCTTCCGGGCGCTGCCCTCGCTGCATCTCTCGCCGAACATCACGGTCCGGCCGGCACCGCTCGGCCAACAGGACTTCATGCGGCAAACGCTCGAGGGAATGGGTCGCGGCCTCATCCTTTCGGTGATCCTGGTCTTCCTCTTGATGGTCGCGCTCTATAACAGCTACCGCTCGCCGTTCATCATCCTGTTTTCGGTTCCGGTCGCGGCGGTCGGTGCGCTGACGGCGCTGGTCCTCACGCACAAGACCCTGAACCTCTTCTCGCTGATCGGGACGATGCTGCTGATCGGCATCGCGACCAAGAACGGGATTCTGATCGTCGACTACGCGAACACGCTGCGCGATCGCGGTAAGCGAAAATTCGATGCAATTCGCGAGAGCGCATTTACGCGTTTCCGTCCGATCGTCATGACGAGCACGTCGGTCATGCTCGGAAACCTGCCCCTCGCGCTCGCGCTCGATCCGGGCTCGGGAACGCGCGCGAGCCTCGGCATCGTCATCATTGGCGGCGTGCTCAGCTCGCTCGTCCTGACACTCTTGCTCGTTCCGATCGCGTACGAGTGGATTGCCCCCGACGACAAACACTATCACAAAGCGCACGTCACGGACATCGAAGACGAGCAAGAGCCGCCGCGCGACGAGGAGCGGCGAGCGCAACTTCCGGTCCCGCAGCCAGTCGGAGCACACTGATTTCACAGCGTGCCTTAAGGCCTGCTGAAGGTTCGCGTGCCACGATAGCGCCATGCAAACGCGAATCGATCGTCAAGCCGTCCTCGTCGTTCGGCATAGCGGCGAACTCGACGAATCCGCTAGCCGTCACCTCGTCGAACGCGTCCGCGAACGAACGACCCGCGACACCACCCTGATCGTCGTCTCGCTTTCGGGCGCAACGGAGGTGCACTGGAACGCGCTTCACCGGCTGGCGCGCGCCCTGCGCTCCTGGCGCGCGTGCCGTAAGGTCGTCCTCAAAGGCGCGCGCCCGAGCCTCCGCGCGCTGCTCGCAAGTGCCGACGGGATGCTCTAAAGCGCCATTCCACCCGAAGCCCGCGGGACCAGCGACAAAAGGGGTAGGGTCTTCGGCGCCTACCGTTCGGCCGGGAAGCAGCGACGTTGCCGGATGCGACGGGTAAAGAGACCGTGCGAACGGAACATTACACCATCCACCAGTCGTCGCGAGACCACGGTCTCCCCGGAGGTAGGAACGTGTCGGTAATCCAGAAGCCCTTGCTTTTCAGCGGCAACTCCAACATCGACCTCGCGCGAGAGATCGCGACGCGTATGGACACGCGTCTTGGCAGCGCGCTCGTCGACAAGTTCAAGAACGAAGAATGCCGCATCGAAATCAAAGAGAACGTGCGCGGCGCCGAGGTCTTCGTTCTTCAGTCGATCTGTCGCGCGCCTAACGGAAATTCGGTCAACGACTCGTTGATGGAACTGCTGTTGATGATCGACGCGCTCAGCCGCGCCTCGGCCTACCGCATCACCGCCGTCGTTCCCTACTACGGTTACGCGAAGCAAGACAAGAAGACCAAAGGCCGCGAGCCGATCTCGGCCAAGCTGGTCGCAAACCTGATCGAGAAGGCGGGCGCGAAACGGCTCGTGACGCTCGACCTGCACGCGGCCCAGATCCAAGGCTTCTTCGATCTTCCGGTCGACAATCTCGTCGCCGCGCCGACGCTCTGCTCGTATCTTAAATCGCAGGGGCTCGAGGGCGATCGGATCGTCGTCGTCTCGCCCGACGCCGGCGGCGTGCCGCGCGCGGAGAATTTTGCGAAGCGCCTGCGCTCGTCGCTCGCGATCGTGTTCAAGCGCCGCCCGGAACCCGACGTCTCGGAGGTAACCGAAATCGTCGGCCACGTCGAGGGGAAGATCGCCGTCGTCGTCGACGACATGATCTCAACCGGCGGCACGCTCGCAAAAGCCGCCGAAGCCCTCATCAAGCTCGGCGCGACTCGCGTGTACACCTGTGCCACCCACGGCATCTTCGCCGGCGATGCGGCCCGCGTGCTCGCGGATTCGCCGATCGAGCGGGTCATCGTAACCAACACGCTCCCCAACGTCGAGGCGCAGCTCGGGCCAAAATTCAAAGTTCTGTCGATCGCGCAGATCCTGGCCGATGCGATCAAGCGCATCACGGCCAATCGCTCGGTTTCCGAACTCTTTAATAAGGATGACGAACCTCCGCCCGTGAGTCCGCTCGCGGACAATCTCTTAACCCTACCCGAAGTTCTCAAACCGGCCTCGACGGCGACGGCCTAGAAGGAAACATGGCTACCACAAACTCGGCGCTCGTCGTCAAGACGCGCGCAAAAACCGGCACGACCGCTGCGATCGCGGTGCGCAAAGCGGGCAGCGTTCCCGGCACGCTCTACGGCCACGGCAAGGCGCCCCTCTCAATCGAAGTCGACGCGCGAGCGTTCGACGAACTGCTCCACCGCGGGGGCAAGAACCAGCTGCTCGAAATTGCGCTCGACGACGGTGCCAAGGATACCGCGCTAATCCGCGACGTGCAACGCGATCCGATCTCGCGCCGCGTGATCCACGCGGACTTGCAACGCGTCTCCGCAACCGAAGAGATCTCCGCGTCGCTGCCGATGGTTTTCGTCGGCACGCCCGACGGCGTTCGCAATTTCGGCGGCGTGATGGACGTGATCGTGCGCACGCTCGACGTGATCGGGCCGGCGAACGCGCTGCCGGAATCGATCGAAGTGGTCGTCGATCAGCTTGGAATCCACGAGCACCTTAGCGCGGGCGAAGTGACCTTGCCCGAGGGGATCGCGCTCGACATGGATCCGGGTACGGTCCTCGTTTCCGTCGAGCCGTCGCGCACGGAGTCCGAGGCCGAGGTTGCGCCGGTTGTCGCGGAGGGCGTCGAGGTCCCAACCGTCGCCGAGAGCGAGAGCGGCTCCGAAACGGAGACTGCCTAACTGCCGGGCACGCGCATCGTGGCCGGGCTCGGCAACCCCGGCCCGAGCTACGAGCGCACGCGCCACAACGCCGGCTTTCGCATCCTCGACGAGGTCGCGCGACGCATGGGCGTCGAGCACTGGAAGAAACGGGACGGCGCGCTGCAAGCGCACGTGGCGGCGCGCTCCGTCGTCTTGGTGAAGCCGCTCTCGTACATGAACGAGAGCGGCCGGCCGATCGCGACGATCGCGGGTTGGTGGAAGGCGCCGGCCTCCGAGGTGCTCGTCGCTAGCGACGACATCGATCTGCCGTTCGGGCGGCTGCGCATGCGCGCAAACGGCGGCAGCGGCGGACACAACGGGCTCAAGTCGATCATCGAATATCTCGGCGACGGGTTTCCGCGGCTGCGCTTTGGGGTTGGACGCGGCCAAAGCGATACGATCGACTACGTCCTCTCAAATTTCAGCGCCGAAGAGGAACGCGAATTGCCGGTCCTCATCGATGTTGCTGCGGAGGGTGTGATGCGCTGGCTCGACCGCGGACCGGTCGATGCGATTCAGTACGTCAACGCTTGGCGACCGCCCGCTAAGACTGCCAGCGAGGACGAATCCCGCGCATCGTGAACATCGCAAGATGGCGCGAACCTTTGCAGGGCGCACGTTCGTCCTGCGGATCGACCGCTGGGCGCTCGACGGGCGCACGACGCTCGCGGGAGATCTCGCTTTCCTCATGCAGCAAGACGTGCGGCCGATCGTCGTCGCACCGAGCGTTGACGTCGCCCGCAGCTACGTTCGGACGCTCAACCGCCAAACCAATATCGCGGTCGGTCTTTCGGGGGCCGATGCGGCGCTTTTGCCCGCCGGACCGAGCGCTGTGGTCGGGCGCGTTCAGCCCGCGATCCTGCTAACGCTCACCGCGGCTGGGTACATCCCGGTCATCGAACCGACCGCACTCGCGCTCGGCGGCGAGGACGTGGAGCTATCGGCCGATGAGGTCGCGGCAGCCGTTGCGGCGGCGACCGAAGCCGCGCGCGCAATTTTCTTTCACACCGCGGGCGGCGTCATCGACCCCGCCTCGCAAGCGCTCGTCGCCGAATTGACGCCGGCCGAGGCACTGGCGCTGGCCGACGAAGGATCGCTCGAAGCCGAATTGTGTGCCGCCGTGCGCGCGGCCGCACACGGCGTGCGCGCGGGCGTCGGTGCCGCGCAGATCCTCGACGGCCGCATCGCTCACGCCGCGATCGTCGAGTTCCTGACCGAATACCATCTGGGAACGCAAGTCGCCGGCACCGTCTATCGCGGGGCGGCGTGAAGCGAAGGCTGCTCGCCGCGGCTGCATTTTGCACCATCGCGCTCGGCACGTTCGCCGATGCCGGCGCTGCCGACGAACCGAGCGGCTACGTCGGCAGCGGACAGCTCGTCATTCAAACGACGCTCGGCGGCGACATGAAGATCACGGTCGGCGGAAACATTGCGATGGAGGAGCACGGCCCGTTCTTGCGCGTCGACGTCCTCTCACTCGGCATCCCCGGCACGAACCCAACGACCTCGTCCGTCATATCGGCCGTATCGACGCAGCTGTTCCCGCCCGGCGGCTTCACCATCGTCTACGATCGCCGAGCCTCGACGTACACCGTCTGGTCGAACGCCAAACATGCGTATTATACGAATGCTTCGACCGACGAGAGCGCATCCGGCAGCGGGGCTGCAGGTGCCGTTCCGCTCAGCGGCGCGGCCGTTGCGGTCGTCGCGAGCAGCGATCTGTTCAGCGCATTTTCGTTCGCGCGCTCGCTCAAGGACGATAGCGCCTTCACCTTGACGTTCGGCCTCGCCGGCCATCAAACCGTCAACGGCCACCCGGCCACCGGCCTCAACTTCCAGTACGCGCGCACGACGAAAACCGGCGACGCGCTCGACCTGCACGGTACGTTCCAATTCGCCGACGATCTCGACGGCGTGCCCGTCGAGATCACCGCCGCCGGCCACAGCAAGTCGATCCCCGAGAGCGCCTTCCGCCTCGACTTCTCATCGCTCACCAAACAAAGCCCCCCCGACGCCGATTTCGTCCCCCCGCCGAACTTCGTGCGCGCCAACACCCTCGGCGACGTCATCGGGAAATCGCTGGGCATGTAAGACAGGAAAACGAGGCACGGAAAAAAGCTTGTAGGGGAACCCCTACTGTGGCAGATGGGCCGCGCACTCTACAATCGACCTGAACCTGTTCGTCAGTGTCGAGGTGCGTCTTGCGGATTCTTACCGACGAGGTCAACCGGCCTTTGCTACGATCGGCCGCTTCGCGTGAGGCGGTGGGACGCCGCGCGATGGGCCTCTTGCTTGGAGCGGCGACTGCGCTCGCGGGCTGCTCGGGGGCTGCCGGGACAAACGTCGCGCCGTTTGTCGCCAAGGCCCCGGGCGCTCCGGTCTCCGGCGGGGCAACCGTCATGCAACAAGGCCACATCGTTCTTCCGCCGGGAGTCGCGCTCTCAGCGCAGTCTCTCACGGTGACCAACAGCCTGGGGAGCACGACGCCCGTTGCGAACGGCAGCTTCACCCTGCTCGCCTATTCCGGAGGCCCGCAATACACGCTCGTCACCGACAAAGCGGGATCGCCGGTCTTAGCCGGCTTCCTCGGGCCGGCCTCGACGACGCTCGACTCGCTTTCGACCGCGAAGGTGTTCGTTTACTTTGCGGCTGCGTTTTACACGCTGCCGAGCCCGTTTCGCAGCCAGATGGTCGACGCGATCGCGAGCGAGCCCGGCTTCGCTTCGGTGCAGAGTGCGATCGAAACCGCGCTTGCGGCCAACCCTGAGGCCCTCGCGAACGCGAGCGGGGCGGGCAGCGTCGCGGCTGCGCTCGCGACCTTCGTCACCGCGCTCTACGCGCCGAACTCGACCTCGAGCGTTGCTCGCCAGCTACGCGCCCGACGCTTCCCGCAGGACGTAACGCTCAGCCCGAGCACGGCGAGCGGCGTCACCGTGATCCAAGACTTTCCGAACGGCATCCACTTTCACAACACGTTCCGGCGCGCGGCCGAAGCATTCATCGACGAGGTTTCGTTCGTCGCGAGCGGCGCAACGACGCCCACGCCGAAGTCGGTTCTCGACGTCGTCCCGCCGCAACAGATACCGGCGACGAGCGGGCTCGGAAACGTGTCGTCGAGTCTCATTACGGCCGTGCAAGGCCTCTTCAGCGGAGCGACGCAGTACACGCCCGTCGACACCTCGACGATTCCGCTGGCGCTCGAGCCGGGGTCGGCGTCGACGACGTACAACGTCACCGTCGTCGGCGCAGGTTTGGACGTCTCGACCCCGGCGCTGACAAGCGAACAATCGACCGCGCAGAAGAAACTCGTCGTTCAGCAACTCGTTCAGGACATCGTCGTCCCGTTCATCGTGTCGTTCATCATCCCGATCAACAGCGCGCAGATCGACAACTTTCTCAGCTTCACCGGCGGGAACGGTGTCATTGCCGATCTCGTCGGCGCGATAACGACCACCGCGCCGCAGGTCTCCGCCCTGATCGATGCGGGCGACGTCGGCGACGCGCTCATTCTCATCGTCAACACGATCGAGTCGAGCAATTCGATCGGGGGCCTGCTGCAGCAGATCGTGGCCGGCGTCATCCAAAGTGCCACCAACTTTGCGACGGCACAGGCGGCCATCGAGAAGGCAAACTCGCTGACCAACACGCTCAACATCTTGAGCGGTGCCCTTGTGGGCATCGACATGAGCGTCGTCGAGCACGACATCCTGAGCTCGGACCAAGCCGACCTGTTTGTCGTCACCGTTACCCCCGATACCGTGAAGCTGTCGCCGGCGACCGCCACGCTCGACAACGGCGCCTCGCAAGCGCTCACCACGGGCGTTCCCGCGGCAAGCGGCACCGCCGCGACGTTTGCATACACGTGGTCGAACACGGCAGCGTTCGGACATATCTTCGACGGCATTTCCGGGCACGAAGACAACTTTACAAGCTCGAGCAATGTCGTCACGTACGTCGCAAACGCGACCGGGGCGGGAGTCGATACGGTGACCGTAAGCGTTGCGCAGATTTCCGGTCAGAACAGAATCCCGATCGGCTCGGCACATGCGACGATGACGGTCCAACCGAGCGGGCTTCCCAGCATCAGCCTCGATCCGTCCGGCTGCGTTCAATTCCCCTTCACCGGCGGATCGCAAACGTATACGGTCACGGTGACCAATCCGCCGGCCGGGGTCACGCTCGAGTACGGTTTTGCAATTGCGGGGAACCACGGGACGTTAAGCGATCCGGGAGCCACGCTGAATGCGCAAACGCACTACCTCGTGGGACCCTCGGACAGCGCGACGCTCAACATGCCCGACGTGGAGCCTAGCCCCACGTCAGGAACCGGCTTCAACGGCGCAATCTCCGCGGAGTTGTGGTTCGTCACGGCGAGCGGCCAACTCAGCAACACCTTCCCGGGAGGAAAACTCGTCGATGCGAGTGCGCTGTGGGGCTATGGCGACGTGACGTGCAGCGGAGGGCTATTGCCCTGACGTGCGACGTACGCGGCGAGCTGCACGCGCGAGGTCATCCCGAGTTTGGCATAGATCGAGGTCAGGTATTTTTCAATCGCCTTTTCGCTCACCGAGAGCGCCTCGGCTGCAGCCCGGTTGCTTTTCCCCGCGGCCACCAGCAGCGCAAGTTCGCGTTCGCGGCTGGTGAGCAGGGCCGGTACCTCGGGGCTTGCGGGCCGGTCGAGCGACGAACGCTCCAAGCGCCGGAGCTCCGCGTACGCGCCCATCGCTGCGTATCGTTCGCGGGCGAGCGCGACGTCGCCGGCAAGATCGAGCGCTTGCGTTTCCAGTACGTGCCACCCGATGCGCGCAAACCGCGTTGCCGCGCTCCGCGCACTCGCGGCGCACCGCGTTCCGTCGCCACGCTCGCGCGCCGCTGCGGCGTCGAGGAACGCAAGCAGCGCACGGTCGACGGCAGCTCCGGCGCGCGCGGCCGCTCCTTCCACAAGCGGACGCAGCCTCTGCGCGAGATCCGGCCGCAGCCGCGCGATCGTCGCGATCGGGACGGTCATGTCGTAGGTCGTCGTTATTTCGCGCGTAGCATCGGCCAGCAGCCGATTCGCCTCAGATTGCCGTCCTAGCCGCTCGAGCACCGGCGCAGCCGCACACGACAGCTTCACCATCGCTCCCGTCTCGCCGCGGTCCCGCGCCTCGGCAAGCAGGCCGAGGTCGAGGAGTTTTTCGAGCTCGACGTCCGCGCAAGCGTTCCCAAGGGCGAGCGCGACCACCGTCCGCTCGACCCGCGCGTTGAAAAGACGAGGCGACGGAATCGCTTCGATAATGGAACGCGCCACGCTCAAGCGGCCCGCGCGCAATTCGATCTGCGCGAGGAACGCTTTTTCATACTCGACTCCCGACGAAAGCCGGCCGGCTAGCTCGACCGCGCGCTCTTGGTACGTGCGCGCAAGGACGATTTCGCCCAGGCACAAGGCTTGGAACGCCGCATTCCCAAGCGCGGTGCGGACGTTGTCGGGCAGTACCTCAAGGTGCTCGAAGATCGCAAGGCCGCTTTCGAAATCGCTTCGCCACGGCGCCGGTTCCGCGCGCTGCGCGTGAAGCGCGCTGCGCAGGAACCGAGCCTCGGCAGCGAGCGTCGAGTTCGAATCGATCGACGCGAAGTCGAGCCCCTTCACGAGCTCCCACGCGTCGTCCGTCCGGCAAGAAAATGCATAAAAGAAGCCGAGCCGTACGCGGAGCCGATCGCGAACGAACGGGCTCGCCAATGGGCCTAAGCGGTCCCACGTTTGTTCCATGAATGCGGTCGCATCGGCCGCGTGACCCGCGTTCGATAGCGGCCCGGCGGCCATGGCGCGCGTCGCGATCGCTTCGTCGATGTCGCCGGCATCTTCGTAGACGCTGCTCGCACGTTCGTAGAGTTCGAGCGCGCGATCGATGCGATCGGCGAGCACCAGCATGAGCCCAGCCTTGACGAGCGCGCTTGCGACGTCGGCGTGCTTCGCGTACCCCTGCGCAGCGCGCTCGTACCACGCGGCGCCATCTTCGTATGCATGCACGGCTCGGGCTGCGTCGCCGGCCGCGAGGCAGAATGGCGCCGCCTCCCGGCGAAGGCCGGCGAACCAATAGTGGTGAGCGAGCCGCTCGAGGTTGGCTGCGGCATCGGGCCGGTTTGCAATCGCTTCCGCGATCCGGCGATGAAGGCCGGCCAGATCCGTGCTCGGAATCGCGGCGTAGACGACGTCGCGCGTGAGCGCGTGGCGAAAGCGATACTCGCCGGTCGTTCCGAGTGAGTCGACGAGCTGCAACGTGAAGAGCCGATCCATTGCTTCACGACAACGGCCCACCGGCGCTTCGAAAATCGAGGCAAGCATGTCGATCTCAAACGAGCGGCCGAACAGCGATGCGCGCGAGAGGAGCTCGCGATCGTCGTTGCTGCAACGCGTCAAGCGCTCCGCAACGACGGCCTGCAACGAGATTGGCAGGGGAGCCTCGGAGCCGGCGTTACCGGAACGATAGCGATCCACCGTGTGCCGCAGCAGCTCTTCGGCGAACAACGCGTTACCTTCGCACCGGCGTTGAACGTCTCGCAGGAGGTCGTCCGGCACGGCAGCGTCGGACGGCAATGCATCGCGTAGAAGCTCGGCGACCTCGCGCTCGTCAAACGGAGCGAGCGTGCACAGCGAGGCCGCTCGGTCGCGCAAGAGGCGCCCGAGGAGAAGAAAGCACGGGTGCGCGGGCGTCAGTTCGTCGTCGCGATAGGTGGCGATGAAAAGCAGGCGCTGCGAGAGAGCGCACTCGGTCAGCACGACGAGCAGTTGCACGATATCGGGATCGGCCCAATGCAGATCTTCGAGGAGGACGACGGTCGTCGAGCGCGCGCCCAACCGAGCGAACGTATCGATCAGCACGGCCATCTGCTCGTCCTTCGAGGTCGCGGCGTGCCGCTGCAAGTCGTTCGCAGCCGCGGGATCCAGCTGCGCCAGCACTTCGAGCCAAGGCCCGAGCGGGCGCTGTGCAAACGGACGACAGGCGCCCCACGCCAGGCGCGTCGCGCGGCGCGGGATCGAGCGCCGGAATTCGTTCAGTAAACGCGACTTCCCGATCCCCGCAGCTCCGGCGATCAAAACGGTGCCGCCGTGCCCCGCGGCCGCAGCGCGGCGTCGCGCGAGTAAGTGCTCGAACTCCGGCACACGGCCGACGAACTTGCGGCAAAGAACCGGTTCCGAGACCACGAGAGCGCCCACGTTCGTCCCGCTTCGGGGCGACCCCTACAGCGATCCGCACAACGCAGGCATCGTGCGCAAGCGCTGCGGTCGTTACATTCTTGAGGAGACCTCTAGCGCATTGGTTCGAGGAGGTCGGCCTCGAACGCGACCCAAGCCGCCGGGTCGTAAGATGAATCCGCGGCCATCTCGCCGGCCGCCCACGCCGCTATCGCGCCCGCGTCGAGATTGGGCACCACACGCGCGACCTCCAATGCGATCGCACGCGCCGACCTGTCGTGCCACGCCCAATAGTGAAGGAACCTGTCGCAAACGGAATCTTCCGCGCTAATGACGTGTAGCAGCAACTCGCGGCGATTTACGGTGAGCCACGTTTGAACGATTTTCCGGCCGATAGCGAGCGGGCCGGCCGGAAATTCAATCGTGAACCGTGAGGCGTGATGCGAGTAGACATTCGAGACGCCGCGCCTGTACCCGATCTCCACGAGCGCGGCGTTGACGGCGCGCTCAGATGTATCGAGTCGCAGCACGAAATCGGCGTCAAGCGACTGGTATTCGGCACAATAGTACGACGCTGCGCTCCCGCCACAGAGAACCGCGACGATGCCGGCGCGATCGAGCGCGCTGCAGGCTTCGAAGGCGACGTCGATGAGACTCGACTCGGCATCGATCACAACGGTTTTCCGATTCTTCGCGGTCGCGCTCGGCTTCGAACCGCGATGGCGCTCAGCTCGCTGTCCGCGGCGCCCAGACGTTCCAACAGCGCTTTGAGTTCGACCGCGGCGTACCACCGGCGATTAAGGGACACAAAGCGCGTGGTGCCGACGATCCGGGAAACGACGACGCCGATTCGCTCGAGGGACGTGACTGCTTTGGCTATTTCGCTGGGACCCTTGCCGAGCGCTCGGGCGGCACCGCGCACGTGTAGTTCGTCGGTCAAGGCGAGCAGGATCAACAACCGATCGCGGGTTCGCGACCCAAAGAGGTAAGGTTTTCGCGTCTCGGGGGCCATCGGCGCTCGTGTACTATAAAAGAGAACAATTGTCCTCTTTTTACATACGCTGCCCCGCATGTCATGCTGAGCGAAGCGCCGCAGGCGCGCAGTCGAAGCGCCAACGGAGCATCGCGAGACGCCGTCGGCGCTTCGACAAAGCTCAGCGGGACATGGGTTTCTTTGTTCGCGACCGGAA
>Ga0302324_100004011_pt1 | contig 32875 bp, 33 predicted proteins | sample Palsa_T0_1_FD_201949 | JGI IMG/M metagenome (GOLD analysis project Ga0302324, IMG submission 201949) | Peat permafrost microbial communities from Stordalen Mire near Abisko, Sweden - Palsa_T0_1 | ecosystem: Environmental > Terrestrial > Soil > Palsa > Peat permafrost | place: Sweden: Abisko... | reverse complement strand
CCGCCGGGGCGGGCCGCCCACCCGCAAACCAGCTGACCGGCACCCGCCCGCGCTCAGTCTCGCCGAACAGGTCCTGGTCACCGTGCTGCGCCAGCGGTTCGGGCTGCCGCAGCACGTGCTCGCAAGCCTGTTCGGCGTCGTCACCGGCACCATCGCCAAGGCTGAACGCCAGGCGCGGCCGCTGCTGGAACAGTACGGCTGCCAGATCGAGCCGACCGGAACACCGATCAAGACCCTGGCCGGACTGACCGCCTATGCCTCGGCCCACGGGATCGAGCTGACCCCGAAAGCCAAGCCAGCGTGTTAATAATCTGCAAGCTCTAAGTGGCATTGGGTCTAGGCTCGGCGAAGCCGATTGCATGCGACGCCCGAAGGCGGCCTAGACGCGGTGGCTGCGAGTTGGACAACGGTGAGCGAGGAAGCCGCTGTGTACCGTACCGCGTTGCGTGACGTCTGATCCAGTCAGCCTGGCGCGTCCTGTGCGCGTGGCCCGGCCCTGCGTGACGCGTGACGTCGCCTCGAGCACCGTCACGCCAGCTAAATCGTGCTCGTTTTGGGTGCTCAGATCGGCCAGATCAATCCCACGTATATCCCGCGACCAGCGGCACACGGCGGCTTCTAACGGCATCTGGTTGCATGGCCTAGGCCGGGACGAGAACAACCCCCGACCAGATAACCGGAGGTCAGGGGTTGTTCTCGCTGGTGTGGCAGGTGTTGGGTTCGAACCAACGTAGGCTGAGCCGACGGTTTTACAGCCCGTCGCTCCTAGCCGAGGCGCACACCGCTGACCAGCACATACGCCGTTTAAGGCTCCGCCTGGGGCCGCCGGCGTCCGCTATGCGTCCGTGCGCACCGGGCTTGGGCCGCGGACGGGGGCGGAAAACCCACGGACGGGGACGGTGGGAGCGGTTATGCTGACCGTCCGCCCGGCTTTGTTCCTCTGACCTGGCATTTCAGGATGCCTGCTCGATGTCGTCATCTCCCTCGTCACCGGGTTCCGACTCGATCTGGGCGTCCTGGGCACCGAGAGCGTCGGTGATCCGCTTGTTCGCGGCGTCAGCCTGCCGTCGATACAATGAGCGTAGATCTTCAGCAGAACCGCGACGTCGCGCCGGGGGCCTCGGTGAATGGAATCAGCGACCTGCGATTGCCAGTTCAGTCCCACCTGTCAATGATCATCCGCTGGATCTCGCTCGTGCCCTCCAAGATGGTGAAGATCCTGGCGATACGGGAAGTTTCCGCAGGTCAGCGGCTTGCGGTACCCCATGGTATCAGCACGGATTCAGCACGCCCCGTCCGAGATGATTTTCGGTTTCGGTCCGCCCCGTGCGCGATTGGCATGCCGGGGGGGCGGATGCGCTCCAGATTACGGACGAGGGCGGCCAGGAAGTTGGAGGGTGCACTCTGCGTCGCAGTGTTCGCGGGTCAGATTATGCAGATACATCCGGTCGTCTCGGTGCGCGGCGGCTACACCGGGGTCGACGTTCCGGTCGCGCTCGACCGCGCCGACGGCATCGGTCGCGTCGTGCTCGACGCCGACCGTCAGGTCGTCGGGTTCTTCATGCAGTGGAAAGAAGCGGCGCCGTGACCGGACGCCCGCCGCAGTTGTCCCCGCTGCGGCTGCTGGCCGGTCTCGTGTGCCGTTGGTCGCCTATGTGATCATCCGCGCGCTTACCGGCTCCTCGGTCGGCGCGCTGGCCATCACTGACGCCGTCCCGTCTGCGTGGCTGCTCCTCATCGGGATCGCGCGCCGTCGCGTCGAGCCGATCGCCGTTATGTCCGCGACCACGGTGATCATCGCCTTCGCCGCGTACGTGCTCACCGGCGGGGACCCGTTGGCGATCGAGCTGCGCCGTGGTGCGGTCACCGGCGTGATCGGAGTCGCGGGCTTGGCCTCAGTCGGGCTCGGCCGCCCACTTCTGCTGCTGGTCGCGCAGAACGTCGCCAAGCTGAACCCAGACCCGGAGATGACGGCCAGGCTGTCCCAACCCGACCGACGACGGGGCGTGACGATTCTCACCGCGGTCATCGCCACGACGTTCGCGATCGACGGCGCCACCCAGATCGTCCTGGCCCTGACTGTCCCGACATCGAGCTTCGTCCCCGACTCGACCGCAGCCCGAATCGTCGTATTCGGCACCGGCGCGGTCGTCACGATCCAATACCTCCGCAACCAGAAAACGCGACTGAACCGAGGGCTACGGCCACCTTCCGATCACACCGCGAACAACCCATAGGTGCCTCCGCGGCAAGGCCCTCACGATCATCGTCCCCAGCAGGGCATGGTGTCGTTCGGCTATCGCTTCGAACCCCGGTCCCGCTTGCCTCAGCGATCCGGCTGCGGCCGTGATTTCTGTGCGCCCGCGAACGGCCATCTTCGGCACTCCGGTGCGGCGGTCTGCTGTGTCAGTTTAGGTTGACAAATCCAGGATGTCAGCCTATACTGACAGCCGTGGACGTCGAAGAACTCAGCGTGAATCTCTCGTCGGATGACCCCGCAATTGGGCTTCGTGCCTCGTTGGCGCTACATCGCCTGGCTGAGAGGGTCGAGGCGAACCAGGTCGCGGCGGCCCGGGAAAAGGGCTGGTCGTGGCAGCAGATCGGAGACGCCCTGGGCGTCACCCGCCAATCCGTGCACACCAAATACAACAAGGAGTCATCGTGACCACCGAATCCGTTGTGCCAGAGGTGCTTCACGCCTGGGCCATCTGTCTGCGGGCCGGTGAGGAGGCTCGTCGCCGGGGTGATCGCCGAGCTGGCACCGATCACCTCCTGCTCGCCTTGTTTGAAGATCCCTCGGTCGAAGTCGTATTGGGCGTGAACCTGCAGCAAGCTCGCCAGGCCCTTGAGTCGCTGGATCATCAAGCCCTGGGCGCCGTGGGCCTGGGGTCCGGCGCCGACGCTCCCCCACTGCCGATGCGCGCCGTGCCGAAGAAGCCGAGACTCAGAGACGTCGCGCAAAAAGATCGTCTCCGCATCACGCCCGCGGCAAAGAAAGTGCTTGAGGAAGCGTCTAAGCCCAACCGTCGCAGGCTCCAGGTCACGTCCCAGCAGGTGCTGGCCCAGATCCTCGCTCTCCAACCACCAGATCCTGCGGTGGTGCTGCTGGGCGCTCTCGGCGTGAACACGTCAGAGGTTCGGCGCCGACTGGATCTGCCCAGCGAGGTGAGGCAGGAGACCCACAGTGACGCTGCGGTGCCGTCCAAGGGTCGGGCACGCGGATGACGGCGATCGTCGAAGCCGAGTCGTTGAGCAAGCGGTTTGGTGAGGTCCCGGCGGTCACGGACCTGTCATTCGCGTTGGAGGCCGGGACAATCACGGGCTTTCTCGGCCCGAATGGCGCCGGCAAGACGACGACGCTGCGGATGATCCTGGGGCTGGTGGCGCCGACGAGTGGACGAGCACTGGTGTTCGATCATCCTTACGCGCAGTTGCCGCGTGCGGCATTGCGGATCGGTGCCGTGCTTGAGGCGACCGATTTCCATCCTGGCCGTTCGGGCCGCGATCACCTGCGGATGCTCGGGCAGGCCGTCGATGTTCCTGACTCACGGGCGGACGAGGTGTTGCGCCTGGTGGAGCTCGGTGACGCCGCCCACCGGCGCGTGAAGGGGTACTCGCTGGGGATGCGTCAGCGACTCGGGCTCGCAGTGGCGCTGCTCGGCGACCCAGAGCTGCTGATTCTCGACGAGCCGGCCAACGGGCTTGACCCGGAGGGCGTTCGCTGGCTGCGGGACTTCCTGCGCAGGCTGGCCTCGGAGGGCCGCACGGTGCTCATCTCAAGCCATGTGCTCGCCGAGGTCGCGCAGACCGTTGACCGGGTGCTCATCATCAGGCGCGGGCAGCTCGTGCTCTCCTCCCCACTGGCAGAGCTGACCGCCCGTGCCGGCGGCGCAGTTCGCGTCCGCAGCGACGACCCGCAACGGCTCACCAAGGCGCTTTGTGACGAGGCTCTGCAGGTGACGACGGGCACTGACCACGCGCTGCTCGTCCAGGGAGCATCGAGCGAGCGGGTCGGTGAGATCGCCTTCGCTGCTGGCATCCCGCTCCACGAGCTGGTCAACGACCAAGGCGTGCTGGAGGACATCTTCCTGGAACTGACCTCGGAGGCATCGGCATGATCGCGCAGATCAGGGCGGAGCTGGTGAGGATTCGCACGACCCGGACCACGATCGCACTGATCCTCGGGATGGTCGCGCTGATCCTGATTTTCACGCTGCTGACCGGGCTGCTCAGCCACCCGAGCGGCCTTATGGGCAAGGAAAACCAGCGTGAGCTGCTGGGCGTGAGCAGTCTCACCGGCGTGTTCTCGGCACTTGCTGGGGTATTGCTCGTGACCGGCGAGTACCGCTTCGGCACGATCCGCCCGACGTTCCTGTTCAACCCCGCGCGCTCGCACGTCCTGGCCGCCAAGGTCCTCGCCGGCGCATTGGCCGGAATCGTGTTCGGGGTCATCGGCGAGGCAATCGGCTGGGCGGTCGGGTACGCGGTCCTCGACGGGCGTGGCATCACCGTCTTGGTCAGCAGCGGCGACATTCTGCTGCTCACGCTCGGCGGGCTCGCCGGCGCGGCCCTGTGGGGCGCGATCGGCGCCGGTCTCGGAGCGATCATCCACAACCAAGTCGGCGGCGTCATCGCTCTGCTCGCCTGGGGCCTCGTCGTCGACAACCTCCTGTTCGGCCTCGCCCCCTCAGTGGGGCGGTTCATGCCAGATCGTGCCTCGGACGCACTCATGGGCCTCCGTGAACACCATCTACTCGCGCCAGCCGCCGGCGCCATCATCCTGATCGCCTGGGCCGGCGCACTGGCGGTCCTCGGTATCGCCCTATCCGTTCGCCAGGACATCAACTGACTCCCTGGGTGACCGGCATGGAATCACAGCAACGGCGTACCAGTGACCAGGGCACTACGTCAGCGTTTGGCCGAGCCCTGGCCCTGGTGAGGACGGTGCTCGTTGTAGTGCCGGCGTATTCAGTCAGCACCTCTCGCAGGTGCCGCTCGCCGAGGATCAGCACGTGGTCGAGGCACTCGCGCCGCAGCGTGCCCACGAACCGCTCCGCGTAGGCGTTTTGGCACAGCACACGGCCCCTTCTCAACACAACCGCTCGATAAAACCGCAGGTCAGGCTACCGGACGTCCAGTCCGGTGACCGCGCGGCCGATGATCATCCGCTGAATTTCGCTCGTACCCTCAAAAATCGTGAAGATCTTCGCGTCCCGGTGCCAGCGCTCCACAGGGTAGTCCCGGGTGTAGCCGTTGCCGCCGAGGATCTGGATGGCCTGCTCGGTGACGCGGACCGCGGTCTCCCCCGCGACCAGCTTGGACATCGATCCTTCCGCGGCGGTGAACGGCTTGCCCTGCCGGGCCATCCAGGCCGCCCGCCAGGTCAGCAGGCGGGCCGCGTCGACCGAGGACCGCATGTCCGCGAGCATGAACGCCACGCCCTGGTTCTGCCCGATCGGACGGCCGAACTGGACCCGGGTGCGCGAGTACTCCGCGGCGTACTCCACCGCGGCCCGCGCCACCCCGACCGCCATTCCGGCCACGCCGGGCCGGGACGCCTCGAACGTCTTCATCGCGGCCTGCTCACCGCCGCGGCCGCCCTCCCGGACCCGCGCCAGCCGCTCATCGAGCCGTTCCCGGCCGCCCACCACGCAGCGGCCGGGCACCCGGACATCGGCCAGCACGACCTCGGCGGTGTGCGAGGCCCTGATCCCGTGCTTACGGAACTTCTGCCCCATGGACAGCCCCGGGGTACCCGACGGCACGATGAAGCTCGCCTGCCCGCGCGATCGCAGCGACGGGTCCACCGACGCGACGACCACGTGCACGTTGGCGATGCCGCCGTTGGTAGCCCAGGTCTTCACCCCGTTCAGCACCCATTCATCCGCCGCCGCGTCGTAGACCGCGCTTGTCCTGATCGCCCCGACGTCACTGCCGGCCTCCGGTTCTGAGGAGCAGAACGCGCCCAGCTTGACGTCCCCCGGGCCGCCGAACATCTGCGGGCACCATTCGCCGACCTGCTCCGGCGTCCCGTTGGCCACCACCGCGACCGCCGCCAGCGAGCTGCCCGCCAGGGCAAGCCCGATCCCGGCGTCCCCCCAGAACAGCTCCTCGAACGCGACCGGGATGCCGAGGCCGGATCCCTCCAGGTACTGCTGCGCGTAAAAGTCCAGCGAGTACAGCCCGACCTTGGCCGCCTCCTCGAGCACCGGCCACGGCACTTCCTCGCGCTCGTCCCACTCCGCGGCGGCCGGCCGGATCACCGACACCGCGAACTCATGCAGCCAGTCCCGCATCTGGACCACGTCCTCGCTGAGGTCCAGGCAGAACGGCGCGCTCGGCCGGTCCGCGTCGGTGTCGCTCATCTTCCCTCCACGGGTTAAGTTACTCAAGAGTAACATCATGGTTCCGGCCGTGGCGAACGGGCCGAGGCTGAGTTTTCTGGGCATCGCGCTCCTGACCAACCGGTTAGCTTTGGTCGCGATCGGGATGGTCCGCACTCTGGCATTATGGTCGACTACTTTCGATATCTCTCGTGTACTATTCATGGCATGACGGCACCAAGGCAGCCAGATCCGCGGGCCTATATACGGCTTGCCGCTTTCATCCGCGAGGAGATCAGGGACGGGAAGCTGGCACCTGGCGGCCGGATCCCGTCGATCGCGGTACTGCGCCGCGAGCAAGGTCATTCCCGCCAGACCGCAGGCAAGGCCATGCGTGTTCTGGAAGAAGAAGGCCTGATTTACCGGGTACCCGGCCTCGGCTATTACGTCAGCTGCGGCATACCCGCCGAGCCGGAAAGCTCGTCCCCATAGCTGACATGGACGCGCCGCACGCGGGTAGCACGGGTGTGGCTGCCATCCGGCAGTGGTGAAGGAGAGGAACAGATTATGGGCTTGTTCCGGAGAACGAAGCCGGCCGCGCGGACCAACCGTAAGCCGACACTGCGTGAGCGCCGGGCCGCTGAGCGGACCGCCAGGGCCGAGGCCACTCTCGTCGAGACCGAGCAGAGGATTCACCAGATCGCGGACGAAGTCCGCAGCGATATCAAGGGCTCGGCCTAGTCGCCGATATTAAGAACTCGGCCTAGTCGCTGATATTAAGGCCTCGGCCAAGTCCGCTTAGTTCTGGGCGTGGCGGTCGAGGAACTCATAGACGTCGGCGTCGTCGACGCCGGGGAAGCTTCCGGCCGGCAGGGCCGACAAGATGTGCGAGTGCGCTCGGGCCGACGGCCAGGCCTGCCCCTCCCAGCGTTCGGCCAGCGCGGCGGGCGGCCGGCTGCAGCACTCGCCGTCCGGGCAGGCCGAGCGCCTCCTAGTGGACACCTCCCGGCCGCGGAACCAGCGGGAGTGCTCGAACGGCACGCCCAGCGTGATCGCGAATCCGCGCTCGGCCCGCGGATCAACCTGGGCGACGCAGAAGTAGCTCCCCGACGAGGTGTCGGAGTACTGGCAATACGGAGAGAAGCGGTCAGCGGCCCCGAACACCTGCCGTCCCGACCACTCGCGGCAGAGCCGCTGCCCCTCGATCGCGCCGGACGGGTCCGACGGGAACACCACGCCGTCGTTCTCATAGGCCTTGTAGATGATGCCGCTGGCATCGTTCTTCACGAAGTGGCACGGCAGGTCCAGGTGGTGGGTGGCCAGGTTGGTGAACCGGTGCGCGGCCATCTCATAGGACACAGAGAACAGGTCCACGAGATCCTCGACCGCGAGATCACGCGATTGCTTCGCGGCGGCCAGCACCGGCGCCGCTGCCGGTTCCGGCATGAGCACCGCGGCGGCGAAGTAGTTCGCTTCGACCCGCTGCCGCAGGAAGTCGGCGAAGTCGCGCGGCACCTGGTGATCGAGCCGGAAGTGACCGAGCGCCTGCAGCACGACCGCTCGCGGCGAGTGGGCGCCTACCGGTTCCTGCTTGACGTAAATCCGCCGGTTCCGGAGATCGGTCAGCGACCGCACCGTTCGCGGCAGGTCCTGAACGTAGCGGACGGCGAAGCCGTGATGGCTGACCACCGAGACCAGCATGCCCTGCGACAGCGCGCCGCCGGAGTACCCGCCCGCCCGCAGCGCGCTGGCCGCCTCCCGCTCGATGGCGTCGAAGTAGTTACCTCGCTCGCGCATGGCCGCGCGCAGCGCCGCGTTCGCCGCCCTCGCCTCTTCGGGGGTGGCGGCCGGCTTGGACTGCTGCACCCGCAGCTCGGCAGCCACCGCGACGAGGTGCTCGAGCACATCGGTAGGTACCCGGGCGCCGATCTTGAGCTGCGGCAGGCCCAGGCGCCGGTAGGACGGATCCTGCTGCGCGTCGGTCAGGGCGATCTCAAGCTGGGCGCGGCGGCTGGGCGGCTGACGGCTCAGCAGTTCCGATACCGGCACCGACAGGGCCGCCGCAAGCTGCTCGATCAGCGAGAGCTTCGGTTCCCGGCGCCCGTTCTCGAACAGTGACAGGGCCGAGGGAGCGCGGCCGACCCGCTCGCCGAGCTCACTGAGCGTCAGGCCGCGTGCGCGGCGCAGGTGACGCAGCCGTTGACCGAACGTCATAAGGTCTATACCATCGGCCTGGACCAATTTTTGCTGTTCTTCCATGGTGAAGGACAGCTTATCTTCTCAACTTAGGAAAAAATAGAAATCTTTGAGCTGAAGTCTCTAGGTATTTACCGTCTGCGCGCGCACGCTGGTCTTAGGACCGGAGTTTCCGGTACCAAAACCCCGGACCCAGCACACCCGAGGAAGGCGCAGAGCAGTGGAGACTATCAGCCAGCAGGCGGCCAAGCTCAGCAACGCGTGGCAGACCGACCCTCGCTGGAAGGACACCGAGCGGACCTACTCCGCCGAAGATGTGGTGCGCCTTCGCGGCACGATACAGGAGGAGTTCACGCTCGCCCGGCACGGCGCCGAGCGTCTGCGCAAGCTGCTCGCCGAGGAAGACGCCGTCACCGCTTTGGGGGCGCTGACCGGCAACCAGGCGGTCCAGCAGGTCAGGGCCGGGCTCAAGGCCATCTACCTGTCCGGCTGGCAGGTGGCCGCGGACGCGAACCTGGCCGGTCAGACCTACCCGGACCAGAGCCTGTACCCGGTCAACTCGGTGCCCCAGGTGGTGCGCAGGATCAACAACGCGCTGCAGCGTGCCGACCAGATCACCTGGTCCGAGTCGGAAGACGGTGACGTCCGCGCTGCTCCGCACTGGCTCGCCCCGATCGTCGCCGACGCCGAAGCCGGGTTCGGCGGCGTGCTGAACGCCTTCGAGCTGATGAAGTCGATGATCGCGGCCGGCGCGGCCGGCGTGCACTGGGAAGACCAGCTGGCTTCGGAGAAGAAGTGCGGCCACCTGGGCGGGAAGGTCCTCATCCCGACCGGCCAGCACATCCGCACGCTGAACGCGGCCCGGCTGGCCGCCGACGTGTGCGACGTGCCGTCGGTGGTGATCGCCCGCACCGACGCGCAGGCGGCCACGCTGCTCACCACGGACGTGGACGAACGTGACCAGCCCTTCGTCACCGGCACGCGCACCGCGGAGGGGTTCTACCGTGTGCGGAACGGGATCGAGCCGTGCATCGCCAGGGGCCTGGCGTACGCGCCGTACTCGGATCTGCTCTGGATGGAGACCTCCAAGCCCGACCTGGACGTGGCCCGCGAGTTCGCCGAGGGGATCAAGAGCGTCTACCCAGATCAGATGCTCGCCTTCAACTGCTCGCCCTCGTTCAACTGGCGCGCGCACCTGGACGACTCCACCATCGCCAAGTTCAGCAAGGAACTCGCCGCGATGGGCTACCGGTTCCAGTTCATCACGCTGGCCGGCTTCCACGCCCTCAACCACTCCATGTTCGACCTGGCCAGCGGCTTCGCCGCCGAGGGCATGCCCGCCTACGTCAGGCTCCAGGAAGCCGAGTTCGCGTCCGAGAAGTCCGGCTACACCGCTACCCGCCACCAGCGGGAGGTCGGCACCGGCTACTTCGACCTGGTGACCTCCGCGATCTCCCCCAACGCCGAAACCGTCGCCCTGGCCGGCTCCACCGAAACCGACCAGTTCCACGCCTGACCCGCGCCCCTGACCCTGGGTCGGTGGCCCCCCGTGCACGTAAGAACGTGTACGGGGGCCCACCGACTCCGAAGCGGGGGTGTCTGGGCGCCAGGGAAGGGGCCGGGGGACGGGCCGGGCACTCGGGGAGGGCTTTTCAGGGGCAGGCGGCGGCTTGGGCGCGGCTGGGATAGATGGGCAGCAGGCGATCGAGGCCCATCAGGTCGAACACGCGCTGCACCGGACCGCCGGGCGAGACGGCCAGCCGTAGCTGGGCGCCGTCGGCCGCGGCCTGCCGCTGGACTCTCAGCAGGGTGCCAAGACCCGTGCTGTCGCAGAAGACCGTCTTCGTCAAGTCCGCGATGACCACGGTCGCGCCCGCAGCGAACACCGAGGTCAGCTGTTCGAAGACCCGTTGCGCGTTGCTGAGGTCGATCTCGCCCGGAAGCATGACGACGGCGGGCGCCCGCCGGACTATCTGGTCGTGCATGACTCGGCCGCTCCTCTCCGGAGACTGCCCCCTGTTTGTCGAAGATTGCCCCGGTGACCTTAGCATCAGCTCAAGCCAAGCCGCCGACTACCTGCAAAAACGGTCTCAGCGTGTCCCCCGGACACGCGGATGATCAGCTGAAGTCGGCGGGTCCCCAGGGCGCCTGGCCCTGAGTGTTGGGGTCGATCCGCTGCTGCGGCCTGGTCGTGGTGGCCGACCAGTCGGAAGTGGTGAAGGCGTTGTCACTGGCCATGGTCTGGGTCGGCTGCGCATCGGCGTAGCTTGCGGCCTGGTAGGGGACCGGGCCGGCCGCCACGACGGGCCCGCGCCACCGGGACGGCACGAACAGCGGGATGATCATCGCCAGGCCCGCCAGGGCCAGCACCCCGTCGAACAGCATGTCCTCGAAGCCGGAGCCATAGACCCGCGTCTTGAACGGGATGTACTGGACCGCGCGCCGCGCGCTGTACAGGTACAGCCCGGTCCAGGCCAGCAGGACCAGCCCGGGCAGGCCGGAGGCGAGCGGGGAGATCCGCGGCACGGCGATCAGTATCCCGGCCACGAGACCAACGGCCAAGAGCGCCCCGAACCCCTCGATAACGGTCCGGTCGTGCAGCAGGGAGCCGCCGCCCGCAGGCAGCGTACCGAACCTGCCCGACCCGGTCAGCAGCTTCAGGTATCCCCATGAGGCCGCGAAGAACACGGCCGCGGCCATGACGATCGCCAAGACCACACTCACCAGATGACGCATATCCGTCAACCCCTTTACCTGGGTTCCGAGATGAAGCTTACGGCGAGCGGCGCCGTGCGTCACCTGCTCAAATGGGCGTGTCGGTCACTTGGCCGCAACGCGACCCGCAAACGGTTGAACGGATCAAGAAACGAATACGTTCGATACGCGTCGCGGGCGACCAGCCGGAACTTCAGTCCGCGCAGGCCGGGCGGGAACACCGCTCCCTCCGGGCACCAGCGGCGGAAATCGACCGACATGTGGCGGAAGAACTCGCGGCGGCGGCGCCGTGGCACCAGCGGCAAGAGCGTCGTGTAGTGCCAGATCGCCCGCTCGAAAATCGCCGCGCGGACGCCGGGGGTGGCAGGTGGTGAAACCACTGACCGTTCCGACAAAAGACTGAAGATCTTCTGGTAGGAGCGGAAGATGTTGAAGTTACCGTCGCTCGCGGCGGCCAGGAATGAGCCGCGCCGCGCCCGCCGGTACCGGTAGCACACCCGGTTGAGCACGCCGATTTTTCCCGCGGTCAGCAACGCCATCGTGGTGACCGGCACGTCCTCGTGCGGAGCGGGTCCCGAGGAGCCGAACGAGATACCCAGGCCGGACAGGAAATCCCGCCGGAACACCTTGCTCCACGCCGTCATCGTCAGGTGAATCAGCCCAGGGCGATCCGCCAGGGTGGTGACCGCCGGGCCGCCGAGGTACTTCGCACCGCCGCTCGGGCTGGTCGTGCCGTCGGGATAGAGGCTCTCGAAGTCGACGATCAGCACGTCGGGCCGCAGCCGCGTCAACGACTCCGAGACCGCCGACAGAGCGCCTTCGGCCAGTTCGTCGTCCCCGTCGACGAACCAGATGTACTCCCCCGTCGCCTCCTTCGCGCCCAGGTCGCGGGCGGCCCCGGGACCTAGCGTGGCCGCGGTGCTGATCACCCGCAGGCGGGGGTCGCGGCGGGCGGCGAGTATCGCGCCGGAACGATCGGGGGATGCGTCGTCGATGGCGATGACCTCAATATCCGCCCGGCCCGCGCCCGGGCCCAGGACCGAGTCCAGGCACCGATCCAGGTAGTCCTCGACCCCGTGCACCGGGATAACCACGCTGATCAAGGGCATGGTCCCGAACGATACCCAAGCCGGGTCCCGAAGGGGCACGAAGCGACCCCCGAAGGGGGTCCCCAGGGGGTCTTGGGGGGAAGGGCTTCCCCCCCAGAAGCGGGGGGGTCTGGGGGGGTCGTCCCCCCGAGGCAACACCGCAGCACAGTAAGATTGCCGGGTGCGCATCCACGCCATCTTCGGGGGAATCGGCGCGTTCGCCGTCAAATTTCGCTGGTTCGTCATCGCGGCCTGGCTGATCGCGGCCGTCGCTGTGCCGCACTTCCTGCCGTCACTGAACAGCGTTACCCAGGGCAACAACAGTGCCTTCCTGCCCGCAAGCGCGCCCAGCGAGAAAGCCGCGCAGCTCGCGGCGCCGTTCGGGTCCACGAACCTGATCCCGGTGCCGGTGGTCGCGGCCGTCGGCCAGGGCACCCTCAGCACCGCCGATACGGCCTGGCTGTCGACCCTGCAGCACGACCTCGGCTCGGTGCCGACCGTCGTCTCGGTGCGTGACCTGGGCCGCTCGGCCGACCAGCAGGCGGAGCAGCTGCAGGTCCTGTCCAACGTCAGCGGCGGCGACCAGGCCGGGCAGACCACGCTGATCAAAGACCTGCGCTCGCAGATCACCAGGGCCGGGCCACCCGCCGGGCTGCAGGTCCACCTGGCCGGTGACATCGCCATCAACGTGGATCAGCAGGCCAAGTCCGGCACCACGGGGAACCAGGTGGAACTCCTGTCCGCGTTGTTCATCCTGGTCCTGCTGCTGCTGATCTTCCGGTCGCTGCTCGCGCCGCTGATCACGCTGCTCCCGGCGTTCCTGGCCGTGGCCATCTCCGGACCGCTGGTCGGCGAGGCGGCGCACGCGGGCCTGAAGGTCTCCCAGCTCGCTCAGCTGCTGCTGATCGTGCTGGTCCTCGGGGCCGGCACGGACTACGGCCTGTTCCTGGTGTTCCGCGTCCGGGAGAATCTGCGCGATGGAGCGGATCCGAAGGACGCGGTGCGCTCGGCGCTGACCCGGGTCGGTGAGACCATCACCTTCTCCGCCGCGACCGTGATCGCCGCCCTGTTGTCCCTGCTCGTGGCCACCTTCCAGATCTACTCCCAGCTCGGCATCCCGCTGGCCATCGGCATCGGCACCATGCTGCTGGCCGGGCTCACCCTGCTGCCGGCGTTGCTCGCGGTGTTCGGCCGGGCCGCGTTCTGGCCGAGCAAGACCCGCGCGGGCACCGGCAAGGCCGGCCTGTGGGGACGGGTCGCGACACGGGTAGTCCGCAGGCCCGCCATACCGCTCGCCATCGGCGTAGTCGTTTTCGGCGCGCTCGCGGTCGCGGTGACCGCGTACGAGCCGGGCGGCTTCGGCGGTTCCATCAACGCGCCGGCGGGTACCGACTCGGCGGCGGGTACCGCGCTGCTCAGCAAGCACTTCCCTGTTAGCTCGGCTAACCCGACGAACCTGGTCTACAAGCTGTCCCAGCCGGCCTGGAACGACACGGGCCCGATCGCCGCCGCGACCAGCCAGCTCGCCGCGAGCAGTCTGTTCACCGGCGTCACCGGCCCGCTGAACCCGGCGGGCGTCACGCTGACGGCCGCTCAGTACGGCGCGCTGCACGCGGCGCTGGGGAACCCGGCGGTGCTGCCTGCCGTTCCCGCCGGGCAGAGCAGCTTCCCACTCGCCGAGTATGAGGCCTACCGGGCCACCGCGCAGTACGTCAGCCCGGACGGCCGGACGATCCAGTACGAGACCGGCCTGAAGGCGGGCGATCCCTCCACGACCGCCGCGCTGAAGGCCGTACCGGCGATCCGCACCGAGGCGGCCACGGTGGCGAAGACGCTCGGGACCAGCCAGTACGGAGTCGGCGGCGAGGCGCCTGCCTTCTATGACATCAGCGCGATCTCCGACAGTGACCTGCTGCGCGTCTTCCCGGTGGCGATCGTGGTCATCGGCCTGCTTCTCTGCCTGGTGATGCGCTCGCTGATCGCGCCGCTGTACCTGATCGCCTCGGTGGGACTATCGTTCGCCGCCGCGCTCGGGTTGTCCGTCGTCATCTTCATCAAGCTCGGCGGGAACACCGGCCTCACTTTTATTCTCCCGTTCCTGATGTTCATCTTCCTGCTCGCGCTCGGCGAGGACTACAACATCCTGGTGATGAGCAGGATCAGGGAGGAGGCTCAGCACCTTCCGCTCCGCGAAGCCGTCGCCAAGGCCGTCGGTGCCACCGGGACCACGGTAACCTCGGCCGGACTGGTGCTGGCCGGCACGTTCTCCGTGTTCGCGATCGTCGGCGGCCGCAGTTCGGGCGGCAGCCAGATCGTCGACGTCGGCGTCGGCCTGGCGCTCGGCATCTTGATGGACACGTTCATCGTCCGCACCATCCTGGTGCCCTGCACGGTCGTCCTGCTCGGCCGGTGGAACTGGTGGCCGTCCAAGCTCGGCCAGGTCAACCCGGAACCACGCGGCGACGAAGGCACCGCGCGGGACGCCGAGCCCGCGGCACGGCCGCTGACCTAACTCGCGCTGGCGACGGCCTAGTCGGCGCGGGCCTAGTCGGCGAGGGCGTCGATGGAGGCGGTCAGGTCGCGCAATGCGGGAGCGGCGTCGCGCAGAGCGGCCTGGTCACGCTCCGGCAACGTGGCCAGGGCGGCCTGGATAATGTCCTCGTTCACCCGGTGCCATCGCGTCACCGCCGCCGCGCCTTCTTCGGACAGGTCCAGGCTGACGGTGCGCCGGTCCCCCGCGCCACCGGCGTCGCCCCCCGGCGTCCTCATGACGAATCCGGCTGACTGAAGCCCGTTGAGCAGGGTGGCCACCGAGCTCGGCGCCAGCCGCAGCAGCCTGGCCAGCTGGCTGGGCCTGACCCCGGGGTGCTCGGCCATGCAGGAAAGCAGCTCGAGCTGCGCCACGGAAAGGCCCAGGGCCGGGTCGGCCGCGCGGGCCGCGCGGCGCATGGCCCGCCGCAGCCGGGACACGATGTCGGCCATTTCGGGCCCGATCTGCTCCTGGCTTACGAGGTCCTGCGCCAGATTTCCCTCAGCGATGTGCACCTGACGGGTCCGCCTCCCTGAAACCGCTCAGCCTGCCCCTGCGCGCGGCTGGTAAGCGCGATCGCGGCCGCAACGGCAGAGACGACGGCAAGCAAGATGAACGCGGGCCGCGCCCCCGCGGACTCAGCGTACCCGTGCCCGGACTTGTCCGGGTTGCCCAGGTGCAGAGCCAGCGCCATCAGGGAGATGCCGAGCGTGGTACCAATCCCCCTGGCCATGTTGACCAGGCCGCCAAGCAGGGAGGCGGAGGAGTCGGCCGTCGCACGCATGATGACGGTGTTGTTGGCGGGGATGAAGATGCCGAGACCCAGGCCCGCCAGGGCGAGCTGTGTCACCACGGTGATCGGTGTTACCGGCATGAAGATCGCTGTGCACATGACCGCGCAGGTCAGGGCCGCGCCGGTGAAGCCGCGGCGCCGGTCCCCCCAGGTTTTCGGCAGTACCGCGTCGCCGAACAACGCGGATACGCCGAACCCGATGGGCAAGGCCGAGAGCAGCAGTCCGGTGCGGGCCTCGCCGCCGGGCCCGGGCCCGAGCAACTGCGGGATCAGCATCAGCGGCCCGAACAGCGTCAGGTACCCGCAGGCGGCCCCGATCAGCGCCAACGCCACAGGAGCGGATCGCAGAAGCCACACCGGTATCAGCGGATGCCGCGCGCGGATCTCCCGCCGGACGAAGGCGATCACGCCCGCGATGCCGGTCGCCGCGAGCAGCGCGGTCAGCCAGGCGGGCAGGTCAAGGCCTGAGGCCGCGGACAGCACAAGCAGCAGCGCGCTTGTCCATGCCACCAGCAGCAAGGTTCCCGGCCAGTCGAATTTCTCCCGCGGGCTGAACTGCCGGGTGCGCGGCAGCAGATAACGGCCCGCGACGAGCGCCGCGACGCCGACGGGCACGTTCACCCAGTACACGGCCCGCCATCCGACCGTCGAGGTGAGCAGGCCGCCCAGGGTCGGGCCGAGCGCGAGCCCGACGGACTGCGCGCCCGCCTGGACTCCGAGAGCGAAGCGCATCCGGTCTTTCGGCGCGCTCGTGGTCACCAGGGCCACGCTGTTGGACTGGAGCATCGCGGCCCCGGCGGCCTGGACGAGACGCAGGCCCACCAGGACACCGAGGGAGGGCGCTAGGCCGCAGGCCGCCGAGGCCACCGTGAAGACGGCAAAGCCGTAGGTGTACACGAGCTTGCGGCCGGCCGCGTCGCCGAGCCGCCCGGCCGGGGCGAGCATGGCGATCAGTCCGAGCAGGTAGACGAGAGACACCCACTGGACCCCGGCGACCGAGACGCGGAAGGTGTGCTCCATCGCCGGGAACGTGATCGTGACGATGCTGGCGTCCAGCTGGCCCATGAACGCGCCGAAACAGACCACGCTCACAGCGAGCCACGGTGCCCGCCGGCTCTCCCGGATGACGGCGGGTCTCGCCTGCTCATGCAGAATACTTCTGTTAGCGAACATCCTTTGACCAGATTACCAGGTGCTTCTGTTAGAGAACATCTTTGCGGCCGCGATCCCCGGATTTAACTCCGGACATGCCGAGCGTGGTGCTGGCCTTGCCGTTCTGGACCCGACAGACTCATGGAGGTGGGAGTGGTCCTCGGCCTTCGGGTCGGCCGCTCCGCTAGAGTACGCCGGGAAGCGCCTGGGAAGTAAGGCGCTCGTGGCGGCATGACCGGCACACAGACAAGCCGGAGCGAAAGGGACGACGATGCAGGAACTGCGCTTCGTCGCGGTGAGCGAGGACGGTCGTTACGCTGTCCTGGCCGTGCCGGGGCGTAGCGCACGCTTCACGTTGCCGATAGACGAGCGGCTCAGGGCGGTTGCCCTCGGCCAGACTTCCCGGCTCGTGCAGTACGAGATCGAAGTGGAGAGCCCGTTGCGACCCAAGGAGATCCAGGCACGAATCCGGGCCGGGGAAACGGTCGAGGAGATCGCGGACGCGGCCGGCATCGCGGTCGAACGCGTGCGCTGGTTCGAGGGTCCGGTCCTGGCCGAGCGTGCCTACATGGCAGACCAAGCCCAGCGGGCATCGGTCAGACGGCGGGGGGACTCGGCCCCGTCGACGCCAGGCCCGAGACTGGGCGAGATCGTGGCCGAGCGGTTGCAGACGTTCGGTTCCGATCCGGAAGACGCTCAATGGGACGCTAAAAAGCGTGGCGACGGAAGCTGGCAGGTTCAGCTCGCATTTGTCTCCAGTGGCCGTCTGCACGAGGCCGAGTGGGTCTTCGACCCGCGCCGCAGGCACGTGCTGCCCGCTGACGACAACGCCGCCCGCATGTCGCTGCCGGGCGGCGAGCCGCCCCAGCCCGCCGAGCCGCCGCCGGGCGAGGCGACGGTCACCCAGCTGGCCCCGCGGCTCAGCGCCGCGTCAGGCCAGGGATACGGCCAGTCCGGGACGGGCACATCCGGATTCGCTCCGGTCGGCGCCGGTCACGGCGGCGGTGGTCACGGCGCCAGTGGTAACGGCGGATCCGGAAACAGCGGATCCGGCGGACCTGGCAACGGCGGCCGGGCCAGGCACGAGCGTCCCGGCTCCTCGGGGCCGCCTGCCTCCGAGCCCGCCGCGTCGGCACCGACCCCGAAGGCCCCGACCCCGCCGGTACCTGAGGCACCGGCAGCAGTGTCCGAGACTGGCGGCGACGAAGTTCGTCCGCCCGCCGGGCGGACTTCGCCGGCGCAGCCCGCAGCGCAGGAGCCCTCGCGGCCTGCCAAGGCTCCCGCGACGGAGCCTCCGGCGGCCGCGGCCTCGTCCCCCGTTACTCCGGCTACTGTTGCCGCACAGGTATCCAAGGCTGGCCATGCACCTCAGCCGGCCCGGACGCCTCAGCCGACGCAGGCTCCGGAGTCCTCGCAGGCTCCGCGAGCACCGGAGCCCTCTCAGGCTCCTCGAGCATCTCAGCCCGAGGCGAAGGAGGCTCGTCCAGAAACGACGGTTCCGGCGGCAAGGCCTGAACCGACGGTTCCCGCGGCCGCTGCGGCGTCACCGGCGAGAGGCGCCAAGCCTGAATCTGCCGCCCCGGCGGAACCCGCCGGTGAGCAGGCGGGGCGTCAGAGCCGCAAGTCGGCGCGCGGCAAGCGGGCCTCCGTGCCCTCCTGGGACGAGATCATGTTCGGGAGCGCGCGGCAGCGAGACTGACTGTTCGCGAGAGGACCAGGGCGGCGCCGCTTGATTGGCCTAGTCGGGCGAAGGCGGATTTGTCGGGACGGTGGCGCCGATCGGCACCAGCTCCGGCCGGCCGAGCATCTGCTGGCAGGCGAGCAAGGCCGAATCAATGGCACCGGCGATCCAGGTGTGGTGGACGCTCAGGTGCTCGCCGGCGAAGTACACGCTGCCCTCTGGCCGGCGGGCAACATTGAAGATGTTCTTGAACTGCCCGGGGAAGAACATGGCGTCACCAGTGGACGGCTTGGCGGTCCAGTTAACCTCGAAGGCGCTGATGAACTGCGACTGCACGTCCACCTGCCCGAGGTAAACGGTCAGGGTGGCTCGCTGCTGAGTCACGCGTGAAGCTAGTGTCGTATTGAGCTATGTGCGATTAACCATTTTCGGTGGTGCGGCTGCTGAAGGCTGACGTGCACAGATCATGACGGCCGTCCGCCGAATTGCCAGCTGTGTACCTCGATGTCGGCGTACCGGTCCGGGGTCAGGATGGCCCGTGCCTTGTCCGGGTCCGGCGCCCGGAGCAGCACTGCTGTGCCCAGCCAGGTGGCGCCGTTGTCGGACAGCAGCGGCCCGTAGGCGATCAGATCGTCCTGCCCGTGCGGCACGGCGAGGTCGGCGGCCTGCCCCGCGCCAAGGCCGAGCACCAGGTACCGGTCACCTCCGGCCCGGCCGCCGGGGAAGTCCCACATAGTGCGCCCCAGCAGGTTGCGCCACCGGCGCAGCAGCACGTCGCGGTATACGCCGGCCTGGTAGCCGGGCTCGTCGAAGGCGAACGCGCGGGCGGCGGCGGGATCGGGCAGGCCGAGGATGTGCACGCTGCCGGTGGGCGTGTCTCTGTCGCCATCGAGGGTCGGGCCACGGGCGATCATCTACGCCTGATACTGGTCCATGTAGGACCAGTGTTTTTCCAGCAGCTCGTAGCGCAGCGTCACAGCGGCGGGCCGGTCACGGTGGTAGCAGAAGAACTCCATGCCCACAGTCTTGACCATCGCGCCGGCACCCTGGCATGTCGCGCACGGCCTCAGCGGCGGCTGACAGAAGGCTGTGCGCGTTCTGACAGCGGGATGCAGCACTATTGGGATCATGCGATATGACGCGACTACGGCGAACGCGGTCGAGGCCACTGGGCTCGTCAAGCGGTTCGGCAAGACGACGGCGCTGAGCGGCGTGGATCTGGTGGCCCGGCAGGGCCGGGTCCTCGGCGTGCTCGGGCCTAACGGGGCGGGTAAGACGACCGCGGTCCGGATCCTCGCCACGCTGCTCAAGCCGGACGGCGGCCAGGCGAGCGTCTGCGGTTATGACGTGGTACGCGACGCCCACCAGGTCCGGCAGCTCATCGGCCTCACCGGGCAGTACGCCTCGGTGGACGAGGGGCTGTCGGGGACCAACAACCTCATCATGATCGGACGGCTGCTTGGCCTGCCTCGCTCGGACGCCCGGGCGCGGGCGGGCGAACTGCTCGCCCGCTTCGAGCTCACCGACGCCGCCGGGCGCCCGGCGAAGACCTACTCGGGCGGGATGCGGCGCCGGCTGGACCTGGCCGCCAGCCTGGTCGGCCACCCCCGGGTGCTGTACCTGGACGAACCGACAACGGGGCTTGACCCGCGCAGCCGGGCCGATGTGTGGGTGATGATCCGCGGGCTGATCGCGGACGGTGTCACGGTGCTGCTCACCACGCAGTACCTGGAGGAGGCCGACCATCTCGCCCACGACATCGTCGTCATTGACCGCGGCAAGGTCGTCGCGACCGGGACGCCGGACGAGCTGAAGGCCAGGGCCGGCGGTCAGGTCCTTCAGGTGTCGCCTGCCGACCTAGCCCGGCTCGCCGAGGTCGCCGCGTTGCTGGCGGCCGGGACGACAGCCGAGGTCGTGACCGATGCCGAGGCAGGCGTGGTGACCGTTCCCGTCACCGACACGGCCTTGGTGCCGCACCTGTTCCGCGAGCTCGATGACAGGGGCATCGAGCTCGCGGAGTTCACCCTTCGTAAGGCCAGCCTGGACGAGGTGTTCTTCACGCTCACCGGTCACCGCGCGGACGACGAGGAAAACGGCGACTGCGAACTTGAGGGGAGCAACCGATGACCGCGACCGCCATTCCCGAGCCTGCCCGCAGGCTGAGCTTGCTCGGCGGCATGCGGAACGCCTTCACGCTGACCTGGCGCAGCGTGCTGAAGATCAGGACCAATATGGAGGACGTGCTCGGCCTCAGCCTCCAGCCGATCATGTTCCTGGTGCTGTTCACCTATGTCTTCGGCGGCGCCATCGCGCACGGCAGCACGCACGCCTATCTGCAGTACGAACTCCCCGGGCTACTGGTGATGTCGGTGGTGTTCGCCACGCTGGGCACCGGCCTCATGCTCAACCAGGACATCACCGGCGGCGTCTTTGACCGGTTCCGCAGCCTGCCTATCGCGCGCTGGGCACCGCTGGCGGGGGCCGTCCTCGGTGACATGGTGCGTTACGTCATCTCGGTCGCGGTCACCATCGGCTTCGGGATGATCCTCGGCTTCCGGGTGCTAACCAACCCGGTCTCCGCCATCGCCGGCTGCCTGCTGCTGCTGGCCTTCGCCCTGGCTATGTGCTGGGTATCGGCTCTCCTCGGCCTGCTGGTGAAGACGCCGCAGGGAGTCCAGGTCTTCGGGTCCCTCGCGATCTTCCCGCTCGTGTTCGGCAGCAGCCTGCTCGTGCCGACGGCGACGATGCCCGGCTGGCTGCAGGCTTTCGTGAAGGTCAATCCGATTACCGACCTCAGCGCAGCCGAACGCGGCCTGTTCACCGGCGGCCCAGTCGCCACCCCTGCGGTCAGGTCGCTGCTCTGGGCGCTTGGCATCTTCGTCGTCTTCGCGCCGCTGGCGGTACGCGCCTACCGGCGCAGGACCTAACCGGCACTGACCGGGTTCGCGACCGTGCCGACGGCGAGAGCCAGGGCGTCGTCACGGGCCAGTGCGCGGCCCCGTTCATAGGCGGCGTCGAACCCGGCCTGTCCGAGCACGGTACGCGCGGCGACCCGGACCGCCGGGGCGTCAAGGCTGCCCTCAGTTACCGCGCGGCCACCTCGGCGTCGCCGTCCGCCAGGGCGTGCCGGCCTTGAACGGCCAGGGTCTCGAAGACCATCACGTCGATGGCCTCCGGGCGTGCCGCGAGCCGGTATCCGGCCGGGTGCGACTCGATCACCTCGTCGAGGCCGGCCTGGCGCAGCTCGGCCCGGAGCCGGGAAACCAGTGTCTGCAGCGCGTTACCGGGCTTCCCCGGCAGGTCGTCAGGCCAGATCTGCTCGGCTATCGACGCAGCCGGCACGACACGCCCGGCGTTAAGGGCCAGCAAGGTGAGCAGAACGCGCAGCTGACGGCCCCCGACAGGCACGACGCGCCCAGCGGTGTCCTGCAGGTGAAGCGGGCCCAGTAGCCCGATACGCAGCGCGTTCGGCATCTGCCCTCTCGTCTCCGCGGGCCGGCGCGAAAATTCCCCCTTGGACCATTCAACGCGCCGCCTCACCCTACGCTTCCTAGCAGGTTCTAATATCAACCGTCGGCGGAAGAGAGGCCAGGAGTGAGGACAGGCCAGGACCAGGCTCGCCGCGGAAGGTGGCGCGTGCTTCGCGGGCGTACCGCCGCGGCCACGGTGGCCGTCCTGACCCTGGCGGGCTGCGGGACGGCCGGCTCGGGCGCGGCCTTGGCGCCGATCACGATGACGATCAGCAGCACGGCGTTCATCCAGGGCGCTCTCGCTCAGCAGTACACCTGCCACGGCGCCAAGGTGAATCCCCCGCTCAACTGGTCAGGCGCCCCGGCGGGCACCAAGAGCATCGCGCTCATCGTCGACGACTCATCCGCGCCGATCACGCCTTACATCTACTGGCTTGTGTTCGACATCAACCCAGGCACGACGGACATCCAGGAAGGCTCGCTGCCCACGGGCGCCAAGCAGGCCCAGAACAGCAAGGGCACTGCGGACTACGACGCTCCGTGCCCGAGTGGTGACGGGCATAAGTACCGATTTACCGTTTATGCACTGCGCAGCGTCCTGCAGCTGCCCACCGGGGCCCCGCTGCTGTCGGTGTGGGCCGCGATCGCGGCCGCCACAATCGGACGGGGACGAATTGTCGTAACCGGACATTCGTGATCAACGTCATAGCTGGTGTGATCAGACCTAAATCAAACTTTTTCAATCGTGTGACACGCTCACCGTTCGTGAGCAACAATCGATGATCAAGCGGGTTTCACGGCGCTCGCGACAACTAGGGTAGGCGCGCGTCCTTGGCCGCGTGTGCCTAGCTAGCGCCCCTACCGGGCCCGGCACTCTGGATGGAGACCATGATTCTGGTCGCGGGACTCGCCGTTGCCGGCCTCGTCGGCATCGCGGCAGCCTTCTATTTCAGCATCCGTACAAGCGGTAGTGGTAATAAGCGCAACTCTCGTGCTCGGGCCGACAGATCCGGCCGGGCCAGGGCCGATAGAAACCTGGGCAGCACCCCCGCCGCGAGTGACGAGCGAGCCGCAAATGCTCGCTGGGCCGCGGATAACGACAGAACCATGAATGCGCACCGGAGTCCGAATTCGGGCCGGAGCGCCGCTTCCGGCCGGAGTCCGAATACCGGCCGGAGTCCGGTCGCCACCATGGCCATGCCCGCGTTCGGCGCGGGAAGCACGCCCGAGGTGAGCCTGGACGATACGCCGGGTGATGCGTGGCCGGGCTCCGGACCCGATGACTCCCCCAGGCCGCTCGGCGGCTTCGGGCCCGCTAACCCGAGGCCGGGCAGCCGATCCGCGACGCACCTGGTCCGTGCGGGCGGTGCAGGCGCCGACGGGGACACGGCTGAGGCCGACGAGGACCCGGCGAGGGCGGGCCGACCGCGCCGCCGTATGGGCTGGCGCAAGGGTGCCGACATGGACGAGGAAATGTGGCCGACGGAATCCTTCGGCGGCGTTACCGACGACCAGTTCTGGGATGACCTCGCGTCCGACAAGCCCCTGGCGAGGACCGCGCGTCCCGCGCAGCAGGGCTCGGCGAACCGGCCGCTGGCCACTGATCCGCCAGCGCAGCCGCGACCCGGACCCAAGGACCCCAAGCCGGGCGGTGCCTGGGGCAACACTCGGCGGACCGGCAACTCGGCGTATCCAGAATCGTCGGCGGGCGCCGCCGAGCGCACCGCGGTTCAGCCTGTCTATGCGGCCCACCAGCCAGGTCCGGCTTCACCCCCTTCACCCCCTTCACCCCCTTCACCCGCTTCAGGGGCGACTCAGCCAGTTCCGACCCGGCAAACTCCGACTCAGCCAGCACCGATGGCTTCAGGTCAAGGACCTTCAGGTCAGGGAGCACCAGGTCAGGGAGGCTCAGGCCACGGAGGCTCAGGCCACGGAGGCTCAGGCCACGGAGGCTCAGGCCAGGGCGGCTCGGGTCAGGGGAATCAGTATCCCCGGACCACCGGCCAGCCGATGCGGACGGGGACGGGCGCTGCGCCCGGCGAGACGAGCGGACGGCGCCGCCTCGGCGCTGCCAGCAGCGCTAGCGAGGATCCGCTGACCAGCGCGGCCTTCTCACTGCGTTCCAGCGGACCGGTCGACGGACGTTCCAACCAGGCTCCCAGCGGGCCGCACGACATCAGCCGAGAGCGCTACCCAGCCAGCCGAAACCGGGCCGCAGAGGGCAGGGCCGCAGAGGACCGGGGCCGGCCGGATCGGTCCCGGCCTAGCGGAGGCTGGTACCGCTCGTCGGATACCGCCGCCGTGGAGGACTACGGGACGCCTGCCGACGCCCCCCGCGGCACCGCCTACCCGTATCCCGGTCAGCCCCTAGGCGCGCCCGTGGTGGAAGCCCCCGGGACACCGCCGTATGGGCTTGCCTACGGGACACCCTATGGCGCTCCCTACGGATACGGCAACGAGAGCAACGTGCCCGACGGGCCCCGGCGGCCGAACCCGAACGGGCGGCCGAACGGGACTGGCGCGCCGAACGCAAACGGCGGGCCGAAAGCAAACGGCGGGCCGAACGTGACCGGCGAGCCTATCCGGCGTGGCGGCAGCGGGTATCAGGCTCCCCGGCAGGGCCAGGGCGAGGGCCACCCGAGTGGCGGTCAGCGTCGAGTTCGCGATCCCCGGGACGACTACCAGCGGTTAGTGAGCGCGCTTTTACCGGGTCGAGCACACTAGGTTCATGCCCGAAGGAGACGTGGTCTGGCAGACGGCTCGCCGCCTGCATGAGGCGCTGGCGGGACGGGCGCTGACCCGCAGCGACTTCCGTGTCCCGCGGCTGGCCACCGTGGACCTGACCGGCGACGTGGTTACCGAGACCGCATCCCGCGGCAAGCACCTGCTCACCCGGACCCGTAACGGGCTGACCGTCCACACCCACCTGCGCATGGACGGCACCTGGCGGGTGCGGCCCGCGGCCGAGCGGATACGGGACGATCACCGGATCAGGCTGGTGCTCGCCAACGAGGACTGGCAGGCGATCGGGTACCAGCTCGGCGTCGTCGGGCTGATCCGCACCAGCGAGGAGTCGCGGGTCACCGGCCACCTGGGCCCGGATCTGCTGGGCCCCGACTGGGACAGCGACGAGGCGGTACGGCGACTGAGCGCCGAGCCTGACCGCCCGATCGGCGAGGCGCTGCTCGACCAGAAAAACCTGGCCGGGATCGGGAATGTCTACAAGGCCGAGGTGCTGTTCCTGCGCGGCGTCAATCCGTGGCAGCCCGCCGGGGCGGTACCGGATCTCGGCGCCCTGGTTAACCTGGCCCGGCGACTGCTCGAGGCGAACAAAGAGCGCCACGGCCACGTAACGACCGGCAACTTGCAGCGGGGCCAGGAGCACTGGGTCTACGGACGGCGCGGCCGGGCGTGCCGTCGCTGCGGCACGCCTATCCGCTCCGAAGGACAGCAGGACCGGATCACCTTCTGGTGCCCGTCCTGCCAGCCGAGCCTGCTCGCGCACCCCTGAGCAAAGTGACCCACAATGCGGGATCAGACGCTACGAAACCGCTCCCTAGCTCGGCAAATGCAAGCCAATCATCTTCGTCCGGCTTGGTCCCAGCCAGAACACCGTCACCACGCGCCCAAAACGCATCATCCGCCTAGCATGCCTCATGGTGCTGAGTGATTAATTTTGCCATCTCATTACACTATTTTTACGACTTTCCGCTACAAACAGGACGTAGGGTCGGGTTACTTTCAGCAGTGACGGTCTGGCGCAGGAAAACAGGTACCGAGCCGAGGAGCCTGAAGGATGTCTGTCCGGAAAATCCTCTCCGCCCCGCGCTTTTTCCTAATCATCCCAGGCCTATTAGCTGGTTTCCTGATCCCTAACCTCCTCAGCTCGCCGAGGCCGGTTCCCTCTGCCGACGTGGGCATGATCACCAGGGATTTCTCCAAGGACGTGGTGACCGTGCACCGGGGTGACACGCTCACCCTGATTAACGACTCCAATGCGGTTCACGTCATTGGTCCCGGCAAAGACACGGCCGTGGTCAGCCCCCAGCGCGGGAATCCCATGACCGGCTTTCATCTCATGCAGACGAACTCCACCTACACCACCGGGCGGTGGATGACCGTCGGCACTTTCGAGCTGACCTGCACGGTCCACCCCGGCATGAACCTCAAAGTCGTGGTCGTCCCATGACCACGGCATCCCACCCGCATCGGCCCGAGCATCCGGGGAGGAGGTCACTATGAAGTCACTCAAGAGCAGCGTCAAGCACACCCGTTACGTGCTTGGTTCGCTGAGCGCGGTGCTGTTCGCTGCTGCCAGTTCGGCCACCTTCTAGCAGGCATGCTGGCGGTCAATCCGCTGGCTGGTCTAGCCGGGCCGGCGCATCCCCGAGAGGCTGCGCCGGCCCGAGCACCGACGTGAACGGGACAGCTTATGTTTGATACAGGCGTCAGGCAGTTCCGGATGGCGATGGGAATGGTCTGGGGCCGCCGCCTGGACCCCGCCAACCTGGGTCGGCTCGTCGATGACGTGCTCGCCACGATCACCGAATTCGGGGAACCGGGCGCGGACGCCCAGGAGGCAATGGGCGGCTCGCTGACCGACCCCGGGGAACAGCTGGAATGGACCAATCGCGGCCTGAGCCGTACCGCCCGCAGACTCGCCGCCAAGTCGCCGTTTTACGCGCGCCGCCTCGCCGCCGCGCAGGTCGAGCCGGCCAAGCTCGACCTCAAGGGGCTGCAGGCTATCCCGGTCACCACCAAGGCCGACCTGATCGAGCAGCCCGGTGACTTCCGGTGCACCGACGTGCCTGGCTATCTTGCGACCCGGACCACCGGAACCACCGGACGGCCGGCGGAAGTGTGGCTGTCGCGATACGAAATGGAGCTGTGGCCCGCGCTGGGCGCGCTGTCGTCGGTACTGCGCAAGGAGCTGCGTCCCGGCGACATCATGCAGGTCAACGTCAGCTCCCGGGCGACTGCGGCCATGCATGTGTCCGCCGCGTCCTGCCGCCTGGCCGGCGCGGGGTTCAGGCCGCTTGGCATCGTGCCACCGGAGGAGGCGCTTGACGGCCTGGCCCGGGGCGGCGCGACACTGCTGCTGACCTGCCCCAGCTATCTCGCCGAGATCGTGACCGCGGCGCGGCACCGCGGCATGGGCCCGGGCGACTTCCGGCTGCGGCGTGTCACCGTAGGCGGGGAGATCCTGTCCCCCAGCCTGGCCCAGGCCGCCTACCAGCTGCTCGGCGTGCCGCTGATAGAAGACTCCTACAGCATCACCGAGGCGATCCCGGTCACCGCACGATCCTGCCGCCAGGGTCATCTGCACCATGATGTCAACCTCGGCCTCACCGAGCTGCTCGACCTGGAAACCGGCGAGCCTGCCGCGGCCGGCGCGCTCGGCACGCTGGTGATCACCCCGTACTTTCCCTACCGCGACTGCATGCCGGTCTTCCGCTATGACACTCGCGATGTCGTCCGCCGCCTGCCGGAGGATGCGCCCGGCTGCGAGCTGGCCGGCATCCCGGCGACCAGCCATATCCTCGGCAAGGCCGACCATCTGCTGCACCTCGGCGGGACCGAGGTCGTCACCCCCCGGCAGCTGGTCGACGCGATCGAAGCGCTGCCCGCAGCGCCGTGGCCCGCCCGCTACCGCGCCGCGTCCCGGGACGGCCGGATCCAGATCACTCTGCCGGCCGGGGCGATCAACGGCTCCGGCGAGGCCGAAGCGAGCCACCACCTCGCCGCGGCGCTGGGCGGCCGGGACGTGGAGCTGACCATAGTCGGCGACGACCAGGCCACCTTGCTGCGCCAGACTCGAAGTGACCTGCACGAAACAACATTCGTTACGCCGCGCGCGCTCGTGGGAGCATGACATGCCCAAGGTAACTGAGCCGATTTCGCTTTTCCAGCAAACCGCTACCGAGTTCGGCGTCGTCTTGGTCAGTGTCGCCCTGGTCAGCCTGGGTGCGCTGTACTACTTCCGGCGGGTACGGATGGAACGGCCGCCGATCGGCACCTTCAACGGCCGGGACATCGTGATCTTGCTGGCGTTTGTCATTGCCTTGCCGTTCGTGTACGGGTACCTGCCGCTGTGGCTGATCACCGTCCTGCTGGTGCTCACGTTCACCTCCTCGCTCTACCTCGGCTACAAGCCGGTGCTGGGCACGGCCAGGACGTGGCTGGGCATCGGGCTGCTGATCGGCCTCAACATCTGGACCAGCCATCATCTGATGGGCACCACCGCCGGATGGCAGCTGTGGTGGGCCGAGCTCAGCATCTTGGTCGGACTCGGCGCGATTGCGGTATCCAACCTCTACATCCAGGGCGGGATGAAGCTGCAGTACGTGGCGTGGTTCGCTCTCGCGCTCGCCGCCTACGACATCGTTTTCGCCACCGTGCTCCCGCTGACCGATGAGCTCGTCGCCGGGTACCTGGCGCACCCGCTCGACCCGTTGATGGGCATGCGGTTCGGCATCGACAACTACGGCGTCGGCCTCGGCGACCTGCTGGTCTACTCGCTCTTCATGGTCGCCTCCTACAAGGCCTACGGTGCCAAGGCGGCCAGGATCGCGTTCGGCCTGATCCTGGTGTTCGGCGCCCTGGTGACGGCGTTCATCCCGTTCGCGCTCAACTTCCTCGATCAGGAACTCGACCTGCTCGTGCCCTCGCAAGCGCTCTTCGGCCCCGCGGCCTTCCTGTGCTACCTATGGATGAAGCACAGGTGGGGCCGGGAACGCACGATGGCGGAATACCTGGCCAGCACCGATGCCCGGGTCCCGGCCACCGCACCGGCCGCGCTGGCCCCAGCGCCCGAGCCCGCGTCCGTCTGAGCCGGAGGCCGAGGAGGCCCGCAGGGTGCGAGGGCGGCGGCCATGCCCGGGATGAACACCGGCCTGGACGGCCCGGTCCCGCTGATCGTGGCGGCGTTCCGGGCCGCGCTGCTGCACCAGGGCCTGATCGCGCTGCTGGTCATCGTGGTCGCGGGCGCGGCCTGGGTGGGTCTGCGGGCGCGCCGCGACCCAGGTCCGGACACCCAGGGCGAACCAGCCGGCCGTCGGCTGCTGCGGATCGGCTTCGGCCTGCTCTGGCTGTTCGACGGGATCTTGCAGGCCCAGCCGGGCATGCCGACCGGGCTGCTGCCGCAGGGCATCGAGCCCACCGCGCTGAGCTCGTCGGCCTGGGTACGGCACCTGGTGAACTGGGGCGGCACCGCCTGGACTTATCATCCGGTGCAGGCCAGTGCCGCGGCGGTGTGGATCCAGATCGGGCTCGGCAGCTGGCTGCTGGCGGCGCCGCGCGGGTCGGCGTCCCGGCTGGCCGGCCTGGCCAGCGTCGGCTGGGGCCTGGTGGTCTGGGTGTTCGGCGAAGCCTTCGGCGGGATCTTCGCCCCGGGCCTGACCTGGCTGACCGGAGCGCCCGGCGCGGTCCTGATTTACGTGGTCGCCGGAGCGCTGATCGCGCTGCCCGCCCGGGCCTGGCTCTCTGCCAGGCTGGGCCAGCTGACCCTGGCCGGGCTCGGTGTCTTCCTGGCCGTGATGGCCGGGGGGCAGGCCCGCCCGGGCACCGGGTTCTGGCAGGGCACCTCCTCCGGGCAGCCCGGGACCCTGGCCGCGATGGCGCAGTCGATGGCCCAGACGCCCCAGCCCAGCTTCCTGTCCGGCTGGGTGTCCGCCTTCGCCGCCTTCGACGATGCGCACGGCTTCGCGGTGAACCTGTTCGTCGTGGTGGCGCTCACCGTGATCGCCGTCGCGTTCGCCAGCGGCCGCCCGCGCCTGATCCGCCCCGCGCTGACCGGGTTCACCGTGCTGTGCCTGGCCGACTGGGTGCTGATCCAGGACCTGGGGTTCCTCGGCGGGGTCGGCACCGACCCCAACAGCATGATCCCGTTCATCCTGCTGGCGGCCGGCGGTTACCTGGCCCTGACGCGCTCGACTCAGGAGCACCGGGAGCCGCGGCGCGACTGGGTCACGGTGCGCCTGCGGCAGGCGGCAGCGCTTGGCGCCGTCGGCCTGATCGCCCTCGGCGCTACCCTGATGTCACTCGCGCAGGTCAGCCCGAACGCCGACCCGATCCTGGCCGAGTCCATCGCCCGCCCGTCGGCGCAGCTGAACTATCCCGCTCCAGGATTCACGCTGACCAGCCAGTACGGGAAGACGGTGTCGCTGTCCAGCTTGCGCGGCAAGGTACTGCTGCTCAGCTTCCTCAATCCCGCCTGCCAGAGGGTTAACTGCCCGGCCATCGGGCCGGAGTTCCGCCAGGCCACCCGGCTGCTCGGCGGGGATCAGGTCGAGCTGGCCGGGGTCGTGCTCTCCCCCGCCGACCGCTCCGTGCGCGCCCTGCAGGCGTTCGACCAGCGGGAAGGCCTGAACCTGGTGCCCGGCTGGGTGTACCTGACCGGGACGCTGACCCAGCTCCGGCAGGTCTGGCACGAGTACGGAGCGGCTTCGGAGGACGAGATTTACGTGATCGACCCGGCTGGGCATGTCCGGCAGAAGTACGGCGCCGGCGCCGGCCCCGGTACCGCGGCCACCGATTCCTCGTTCGCGGTGCTGTTCGCCGACGCGGCACGGCACGCTATGGGGGGCACCTGACGAAAGATCGGGTCAGGTGACGGCGATGTTGGAGGCGATCAGGGCCGTGTTCCAGGCGGTGTCGTCCTGGGCTGTGGTGCCGTAGCCCGGGCCCGGCTGGAGCAGGTCCGCCACCGTGATGAAGTCGTTCAGCATTTGCTTGTAGGCGGCCTGGTTGACTGTCGGCAGCAGGGCGCGGGTAGCCAGGATCTTGCTGGCCTGGGCCCGCACGATGCGGGCATCGGCCTCGAAGACCAGGTGGTTGGCGACGGTGGTCGAGAGGCTTTCTGTTTCCAGGGCCGCGGCCAGGGCATCGACGTCGTCGTTGAAAGTCACCTGCGCCTGCCCGCCGGGCGATTCCAGCCACACCGTTGCCGGGTCAGCGGCGGGCCGGGCGGCGACCGGATGCGAGGTGGCCGGGGCCGAGGTGGCCGGGGCCGAGGTGGCCGGAGCCGAGGTGGCCGGAGCCGAGGCGACCGGCTGTGCGGTGACCGGATGCGTGGCCGGGTGCGAGGTGGCTGGGGCCGAGGTGGCCGGGTGCGAGGTGGCGGAGGCCGAAGTGGCCGGGTGCGAGGTGGCGGGGGCCGAAGTGGCCGGGGCCGAGGCGGCCGTGGAGGAGGCAACCGCAGGTGCGGCGGAAGGCGCGACGGCGGCCGCGCCGTGGTGAGTTACTCCGCAACCGGAAACAATGGCGATTGCGGCGATAGTGGCGGCCACTCGACTTACCCTCATGACTAGTCTCTTTTCATTAGCGGCTATTTACTTCCTGCTGCTTATGAATTGAGTGTCATTCGCGGGAGTAGCGGCGCGGTTTGCCCTTCAGTTGCACGCCGGTTGCACTGTCCGGCAGGGTCTAAGGGAGCTGCATTAAGTGGCACTGGGCCACGCGACGGGCCTATCCCGGCAGGGTATGGGTACCTGGGACGGGACGGCGCTGTCCGTTCGGTAAAAGAGAATTTTCCTGCCGAACGGGCCTGCTTTCACCTATCGGGGCATCCGATTCCGAGGCCGGTGGCGACGCTCGGCCGGAAAGGATCGCATACCCGGTCGTCCATAGCGCGAGGACGGCGATGATCGCCGTCAGCAGGCCGAACGCGCCGGTCCGGCCCGACACCGCGCCCAGGCCGTCCACCAGGTACGGCACCGCGAAGCCCAGGTAGGCCAGGGTGTAGTAGCAGGCGATCACGGCACCGCGCTCGTCCGGGCTGGCCAGCTGCTCGGCCTGCCGCAGGCCCGACACCAGGCACAGCCCGTAGGCCAGGCCGAGGAGCACGGCGGCGGCGCCGGCCAGGACGCGGCTGGAGTCCGCCACCGCAGCAATGCCGATTCCGGCCCCGGCCACCGCGCAGCACAGGCCCGCGACGTTCCCCGCGAGCGCGCGGCGGAACCGCCGGGCGAGCGGCTGCACCGCCACCCCCGCCGAGAACGACAGCGCCGTCATCAGGCCCGCGAAACCGGCCGACAGGGTGCGGGCGCTGGTGACTTCTTCCGGCAGCACGACGATGGCCAGCGACACCGAGCCGAACACCAGCGGGGCGGCCGGGGCGACCGCCAGCCAGAACCGCCCGGTGCGCACCGCCGCCGGCGGCCAGGCCCGGGTCACCCGCACGGGCACGGACGAGGCCGGCGTCCGCCACAGCACGGCCGCGGCCACCACCCCGATCACCAGGTGCGGCAGGTACGGCACCACCAGCGGGTCGGGCGCCCACTGGGCCAGCACGGCGGCCATCACCGGACCGAGCCCGAACCCGGCGGTCAGCGCGAGGGCGGACCGGCGGGCGCTCAGCCTGTCGCCCGCCGACAGTTCCTGCACCCACGCGGTGGCCGATCCGAAGACCACGCCGGAACACAGCCCCGCCAGGGCCCGGCCCACGGTGATCACGGCGAGCGCCCGCGGCCCGAGGACCAGCAGCAGCGTGGCCAGCGGCGAAAGCACCACGAACGGCAGAACCACCGGCCGCCGGCCGAACCGGTCCGAGGCCGGTCCCCCGATGAGCAGCCCGGGTATCAGGGTCAGCGCGTAGACCAGGAAGAGCCCCGCGACCGCACCCGCGCTCAGGCCCAGCTCGTGCCGGTAGACGATGAGCATCGGCGAGAACTGGTTCGCTCCCCAGCCGACCGCGAACATCGCGAACGCGATCCTGACCCAGGCGGTGGAGTCCCTTCCGGTAACGGTAGATGCCATGACTCGACCCTAACCCGGAAACAGTCAAATCATCGTTTGACTGTCTGCCGGCTAGGGTCGAAGCATGGACCCGGATGCGGACCTGGCCTTCGTCGCCAGCCTGATGGCCGATCGTCACCGCGCGCAGATGCTCCTGACCCTGCTCGGCGGGACGCCGCAGTCCGGCTCGGCC
>Ga0302324_100004005_pt1 | contig 32910 bp, 28 predicted proteins | sample Palsa_T0_1_FD_201949 | JGI IMG/M metagenome (GOLD analysis project Ga0302324, IMG submission 201949) | Peat permafrost microbial communities from Stordalen Mire near Abisko, Sweden - Palsa_T0_1 | ecosystem: Environmental > Terrestrial > Soil > Palsa > Peat permafrost | place: Sweden: Abisko... | reverse complement strand
GCATCCTGAGCGCCACGCAACGTGATCCGGTCGACCTGATCGCCAAGGGGCTGTTCCGTGAAGACCTGTACTACCGGCTCAATGGCATCACCGTGCGGATGCCGTCGCTGCGCCAGCGCAGCGATCGCGCCGAGTTGATCCGCAAGCTGCTGCAGAGCGAGAGCGGTCCGGCTGCGGCGGTCGACATCGAACCGGTGCTGCTGGATCACCTGGTGCGCCATTCCTGGCCCGGTAATGTGCGCCAGGTGCGCAATGTGGTACGTACCATGCTGGCGCTGCGCACGTCCGATCGTCTGACGCTGGCGGATTTCAGCGAGCAATGGCTGGTCGGCGGCGCCGCGCCGCCGCCGGTGGCCGCCCGCGGCGAGGAGCCTTGCGGCGTCGACGTGGACGGTGAGGGCGTACTGAGCGGTGCAGAGCGTGATGCGATGCGCCGTACGCTCGAGGCTTGCCGCTGGAATGTCAGCGCCGCAGCGGCGCGGCTGCATATCAGTCGCCGTACTATGTATCGCAAGATGCACCGGCACGGACTCGTTCGTCGCGGTTTTGACGGCAGTCGCGAGCTAGTTTGAGAATAACGGTCGTCGTGTCAAATTCGAAAATAGAGGCAAAGCAATCATGGCTACAGTGTCAATTCACCCTTCCGTTGATCAGGGAGTCAAGCACGGCAATCCGAGTTTCGCCGGCGGTACGCTCACCTGCAAATGCGCGCAGCAGCCCGTGACGGTCAAGATTACGGGTAACGTCGCTTTCAATCACGCCTGCGGCTGCACCAAGTGCTGGAAGCCCCAGGGCGCCACATTTTCGGTCGTCGGTGTCGTGCCGCGTGACAAGCTGACGGTGACGGCCAACGCGCAGAAGCTCAAGGTCGTGGACCCCAGCGCGGCGATTCAGCGCCATGCCTGCACCGTGTGTGGCGTGCACATGTATGGTCGCATCGAGAACAAGAATCATCCCCTGTATGGCTTTGATTTCATCCACGTCGAACTGTCGAAGGAAGTCGGCTGGGAGGAACCCAAGTTCGCGGCCTTCGTGTCGTCGGTGATCGAGTCCGGCACCAAGCCCGAGCAGATGGGAGCCATCCGTGCGCGCTTGAAGGAGCTGGGTCTGGAGCCGTACGATTGTCTCACGCCGCAGCTGATGGATCTGATCGCAACCCATACGGCCAAAGCGAAGGGCGTTCTGCCCGCCTGAGGCTTTTCGGCGCCGGCCTGCGTGTGGCGCGCTGCCTCACGCTGCGGTGCACTGCTGCTGGACTCCTCGTGCCACGGGGAGTCCAGACGCTGAACCCCCGGAAACTGAACCGGGGTTGTGCTGCGCCCCCGTGGGCTTGAATTATGCTATCTCGACTCCAAATCGAACGAATGAAGGGAACCTGTGAGCCATGAAAACACGCGCAGCCATTGCCTACGAGGCCGGTAAGCCGCTCGAAATCGTGACGCTGGACCTCGAAGGCCCGAAAGCCGGAGAGGTGCTGGTAGAACTCAAGGCTACCGGCATCTGCCACACCGACGAGTTCACGCGTTCCGGGGCGGACCCTGAAGGCCTGTTCCCGGCGATCTTCGGTCACGAGGGCGCCGGCGTCGTGGTCGACGTCGGGCCGGGCGTCACGACACTGAAGAAGGGCGACCACGTCATTCCGCTCTACACCCCGGAATGCCGCCAGTGCAAGAGCTGCCTGTCGCGCAAGACCAATCTGTGCACCGCGATCCGCGCCACCCAGGGCAAGGGCGTGATGCCCGATGGCACCAGCCGCTTCTCCATCGGCGGCAAGATGGTGCATCACTACATGGGCTGCTCGACCTTCTCCAACTTCACCGTGCTGCCCGAAATCGCACTGGCAAAGATCCGCGAAGATGCACCGTTCGACATCGTGTGCTACATCGGCTGCGGCGTCACCACCGGCGTCGGCGCGGTCATCAACACCGCCAAGGTGGAACCTGGCGCCAATGTCGTGGTGTTCGGATTGGGCGGCATCGGCCTGAATGTCATCCAGGGCGCCAAGCTGGTCGGCGCCAACAAGATCATCGGCGTTGACCTCAACCCGCGGCGCAAGGAGCTGGCTGAAAAGTTCGGCCTGACGCACTTCGTGAATCCGAAGGAAGTGGAGGGGGATCTGGTGGCGCACCTGGTGGCGCTCACTGACGGCGGCGCCGACTACAGCTTCGAGTGCGTCGGCAACGTCAAGCTGATGCGCCAGGCGCTCGAATGCTGCCACCGCGGCTGGGGCGTATCGGTGATCGTCGGTGTCGCAGGGGCAGGCCAGGAGATCGCAACCCGTCCGTTCCAGCTGGTGACCGGGCGCGTCTGGAAGGGAACCGCATTCGGCGGCGCGCGCGGACGCACCGACGTGCCGAAGATCGTTGATTGGTACATGGACGGCAAGATCGCGATCGATCCGTTGATTACGCACAAGATGCCGCTGGAGAAGATCAACGACGCGTTCGACCTGATGCACTCAGGCGAGTCGATTCGCAGCGTCGTGGTGTACTGAGCGTCGTGGTGTACTGAGCCGCCGGCTACCGACGATGGGTATCGACCCGCCCACTGACCGGGGGCATGCCGCAGCGCTGGTGGCGCTGCTGTGCCTGCTGTGCCTCGGACAGCCGGTGCATTCCAGCGACAGCAGGCCCGAACGGCTGTACGTCTCCGACGAGAGCGGCGGCAACGTCGTCGTGGTGGATCCGGCGGCCGCCAAGGTCATCGCGACCATCGCGGTTGGCCGGCGCCCGCGCGGCATTACCGTGTCAGCGGATGGCACGCGGCTGTACGTTGCGCTGTCAGGCTCCCCCAATGGCGGGCCGAACGTCGATGAGTCAAAGCTGCCGCCACCCGATCGTCGCTTCGACGGCATCGGCGTGGTCGACCTGCAATCGCAGAAACTCATCAATACTTTTCCGAGCAACGCCGATCCGGAGACCTTTGCGATCTCGCACGACGGCAAGACGCTGTATACGTCCAACGAGGACACCGGCATGCTGTCGGCCATCGACCTGGTCAGCGGCACGATACGCGCGTCGGTCACGGTCGGGTCGGAGCCCGAGGGCGTCGCGGTGAGCCTGGACGACCGCATCGTCTACACTGCCTGCGAGACGTCGAACCAGGTCTACGCGGTGGACGCCCGGAGCATGAAAGTGGTCGCGACCATCCCGACCGCGGCGCGACCGCGCAGCGTGCTGTTGTCGGGCGCCAATCACACCGGTTACGTTACCGACGAGTTCGGCGCTTCGCTCACGGTGTTCAGTACCGTGGACTACAAAGTGCTCAGGACGATTGCCCTTGGTGACCCGAAACTGGTGCGCCCGATGGGCGTGGTCGCCTCGGCGGACGGGCGGCTGCTCTATGTGACCACCGGGCGCGCCGGCGCGGTGCTGGAAATCGACCCGGAGGCGGGCAGGATTCTCAGAACCTTCGATGCCGTCGGCAAGCGCCCCTGGGGCCTCGCGTTGAGCCGCGACGGGCACAAGGTCTACACCGCCAATGGCCCGGCCGGCGACATCTCGGTGGTGGAACTGGCAAGCGGGCGGGTGGATAACCGCATCAGCGTCGGCGGCAGTCCGTGGGGAATCGTCTCGGCGACAGCGCCCGTGGAACATTGATCGTCGCCGTGATCCGACCCACTCGCCGCCAGCTTTTGTCGTCTGTGATCGCCTGCTGCACTGGCGCCGCGTCGCTGTCGTTATTCAGGCAGGCGCACGCGGCCGGCTCCCAGGGCGATAGCGGCGCGGCCGCCGGCGCCGCACCGGATAGCGCCGCGCCCGATAGTTCCGGGCAGGTGCTGATCGAGAATTTCTCGGCCGCCGGCGTGAGCCTCGGCAGCGCCCGCGTGCCCAGGATCGTCAAGACCGAGGCGCAATGGCGCCAGCAGCTGTCGGCACTGTCGTACGATGTCACGCGACGGGCCGGCACCGAACGGGCCTTTACCGGAGCGACCTGGAACGAGCACGCCAGCGGGCTGTATCGCTGCATCTGCTGCGACACTGCGCTGTTCGACTCACGCACCAAGTTCGATTCCGGCACCGGCTGGCCGAGCTTCTGGCAGCCGATCTCCCGGCACAATGTCTACCAGCAGACCGACAGCAGCCTGTTCATGACTCGCGATGCCGTGTCCTGCCGGCGCTGCGATGCGCACCTGGGCCACGTGTTCGATGACGGCCCGAAGCCCACCGGGCTGCGTTACTGCATGAACTCGGCCGCGCTGCAGTTCGTGGCGCGCGCCTGATGCCGGCTGTCCGGCGCCGCGCCGCTCGCGCCACATCGCCATCACGTCATCCGACTCACTGACGTTCAGCCGTAGCGCGAATTGTACTTTTTTCAGCGCCTGCGACGCTTCGCTGCGGCGCTCACGCCGCGCAGCCCGCCAGAATGGGCGGCCGACACGTTCCTGCATCGCAGGACGATGTAATGTCGCTGCCACCGCAATATCAATTCCGCGCGAAAAGGAACAGTCTTCAGTGAACGCAAGTCGCGCTCGGATCACCAACCCATCAGATGCCACACACGATGCTATCCCCGAAGCATCCGCAGCCTGATAGGGCTGCGCTGCCGCTGCCGCTGCGGATACTGGTCGTGGAGGACGTTGCAGTCCAGCGGCGGGTGCTGGCACGCACGTTGTCGAACATGGGACATGTCGTGGAGAGTGCGAGCGATGGCCAGCAAGCGCTCGCGATGCTTCTCGCGGCGGCATTCGACGTGCTGATTACCGACTGGGAAATGCCCGGGATGGACGGCCCGACGCTTTGCGCCGCGGTGCGAGCGGCGAAACTCGAGCGCTACATGTTCATCATCATGCTCACCAGTCACGATTCGGTGAATGATTTCGTCGCCGGGATCGGCTCCGGGGCGGACGTGTATGTCAGGAAGCCGGCCAATACGCTCGAACTGCAGGCACACCTCACCGCGGGGCGCCGCATCGTGCAACTGGAGCGCGAACTGCGGGCGGCCAAGGCAACCGATTCCTTCCTGAAAATCTACACCCGCGACTATCTCGACGAGCAGCTGCCGCGCGAGATCGAGCGCGCGCGCCGCTATGAAGAGCCGCTGACGCTCGTCATGGCGGACCTGGATGAATTCAAACGCATCAATGACCTGTATGGTCACAGCGTCGGCGATCTGGTCCTGAAGTGCTTCTGCACCGCCACCCGGGGGTGCATCCGGCCGGCGAGTGACTGGATCGCCCGCTACGGCGGCGATGAATTCGCGATCGTGCTGCCGCAAACCGACCTGGGCGGCGCAGCTTCCGTGGCCGAAAAGCTGCGCATTGACTGCGCCAGCAAGCCGATCGCCGGGTCGCCAGGTCCGTTGACGTTCACAGTCAGCCTGGGGGTAGTAGGTCTGCCGCCCGCGGACAACAGGCCATTCTCGGCCGCGCAGATGCTGCAGCGTGCCGATAGCGCTCTGTATAAGAGCAAGCGGGATGGACGCAACCGAGTCACCGTTTGGCATTCCGGCTAGAAGCGTACATGGGGCTCGACCGAATCAGTCTCAAGTCCAAGGTTGTCCTTGGCATGGCCGCACTGACAGTGGTCATTCTGGTGATTGTCAGCTCGGTGCAGATGCATTTCATGCGCCAGGATATGAGGCGCATGTTGTCCGACCAGCAGTTCGCCGCGGTCTCCCGGGTCGCACAGGATCTGGACGCGAAGCTCGAGATCAATCGCGACGTACTGATGCGACTGGCGAAGGGATTTCCGGCCGAACAGTTGCAGTCGCGCGCCGCCACGCGCAGCTACTTCGCGGCCCGACCGGCGCTGCTGGCGTCGTTCGACGACGTGTTGGTGCTGACCCCGAATGGCGACCTGGTGGCTGATTTTCCGGAGGCGACCCACCCGTTTGCCCTGAGCCCCGATGATCGCAGTAACCTGGAGAAGGTGCGCAACACGCTGCAGCCGGTAATCAGCGAACCATCGATGAACGCGATGCACGGCGTGCCGGCGCTGCAGATCCTGGTGCCCATTCGCGACGAACAGCGCCTGCTGGTCGGCGTGTTGATCGGGGTGCTGACGCTGCAGAACAACAATCTTCTGGGCACACTGGCCGATGCCAAGGTAGGAAGGTCCGGTGTCTTCCTGCTGATGACCAAAGGCGCGACTGCACGCTACCTGGTTGCGCCCAACAGCAGCATGATCCTGCAGCCGCCGGCAGCGCCGATCGCTGCCTCGACTTTGCGCGCACTGCAGGGCTTCGAAGGCAGCGCGGAGCAGCTGAACAGCCAGGGCGAGCCGAGCTTGTACAGCTATAAATCGCTGACCGCGGTCAACTGGCTGCTGATGGCCGTGGTGCCGCTCAAGGAGGTCTATGCGCCGATCAATTCCGCGGAGCAGCGGCTATGGCTGATAGCGCTGGCTGCGTGCCTGATCGTGATGCCGGCGGCCTGGTTGTTCGCGTGGCTGACGCTCAACCCGCTGTCAGTGCTGCGCGACGACATTGAAAGGCTGCGTCACGATCGCCGCGAGCAGGCTCCGAAGCTGCTGCAACGCAACGACGAGATCGGCGATCTGGCGCGCAGCTTCCACGCACTCATCCAGGAGCGAACCGCGGCCGCTGCCAGTCAGCAGGGCGCCGAACGGCAACTGCGCGAGGTCGCCGAATCGACCACGCGCGCCAAGAGCGACTTTCTGGCCACGATGAGCCATGAGGTGCGCACCCCCATGAACGGCGTTCTCGGGCTCACCGAGCTGCTGCTGGACACTCCGCTGAACCCCGAACAGCGTGACTACGTGCAGACCATCCTGACATCCGGGCAGGCGCTGCTGGCGATCTCCAACGACATCCTCGACCTGTCCAAGATCGATGCCGGTAAACTCGACCTTGAATCGATCGCCTATGATCCGGTGCAGACGGTGCAGGACGTGGTTGATTTGTTCGCTGCCCGGGCATCGGCCAAGGGCCTGGTGCTGCAGGCCGATGTGGCGCCCGATGTGCCGCCGGACCTGATCGGCGACCCGGGGCGCCTGCGGCAAGTGCTATCCAATCTGGTGGGCAACTCGCTCAAGTTCACCGTGGCCGGTTCGGTGCGCATCGAACTGCGGGTGATCGAGAAACTGAGCGATCATGTGGTGCTGGCCTTTGCGGTGCGCGACTCCGGCATTGGCATGTCCCCAAAGCAGCAATCCAAGCTGTTTCTGCCCTATTCGCAGGCCGATACCGCCACCAATCGGCGCTTCGGTGGCACCGGCCTGGGTCTTGCGATTTGCCTGCGGTTGGTCGAATTGATGGGTGGCACCTTTGACGTCAAGAGCGCGCCGGGCGCCGGTTCGTCATTCACCTTCACCATGCGCTGCGCGCTGGCCCAGCCCGGGGCAGGGCATGCGGCCAGGACTACCCGTGTGCTGCTGGTACACCGGTTCGCCGGCCGGGTGCTGCTGGTGGAAGACAACGTGGTCAACCGCAAGGTGGCCTGCGCGACGCTCAGGCTGCTGGGTCTGGAGGTCGTGGAAGCCGAAAACGGGCGTCTTGCCCTCGACGCACTGGCCATCGAACGCTTCGATCTGGTGCTGATGGACATGAACATGCCGGTGATGGATGGACTCGAGACGGCGCGTCATATCCGCGCCGCCGAGGCCGCCGGTCAGATGCCCGGAAGGCTGCCGATCATAGCGATGACGGCCAATGTCATGAAGGAGGCGGTCGAGGCCTGTCGCGAAGCCGGCATGGACGACTTCATCCCGAAGCCGTTTCAGCGATCGCAGGCGATCGATGCGCTGGCGCGCTGGCTTAAGCCCGGCACGGCCGCCGCGCCGCAGTCGCCGTCGCCGTCGCCGTCGCCGTCGCCAGCTGCCAGCGTGGACTCACTGATCGACACGGCGATCGATACGGTGTTCTACCGCCAGGTTGAGACCACGATGGGTGATGAAATGGGACTGCTGATGAGCGAGTTCATATCCTCTACCACCCAGCTGCTCGATGACATCACGCGCGCGGCGCTCGAACACGACTGGATGACGATCAAGCGCCGCGCACATGCCATGCGATCCAGTGCGGCAACCGTGGGCGCGAACCGGCTTGCCTCGATGGCGGCGGACCTGGAATCGCGCGCTGCGCCAGAGCGCTCCGATGAAATGCCGCGGCTGAGCGCGATGCTGCAAAATGAGTTCGGCTACGTCCGGCGTGCTCTGGAGCGACTAACGGATGCCGAACGGCTGCCGCTTGCACCGGTGCGGTTCAATTGAAGCGGATGCTGATGCCGGCCCAGATCGCCCGCGGCGCGCCCGGCTGCCGCCCATGCCACGGCTGCCAGGCACGGCACGGCGGGACCCGTGAGTATCATTCGTTGATAGAGTGTGAGTCGTGCCCATATTGCGCCTGGATTCCAGACACCGTATTCCGATCCGCTGGCGCATCTTTGCGCTGCTGTTCGGCATTGGATTCATCGCCTATGTGCAGCGCGAGAGCCTGACGATCGCGGCCGTGCGGATGATGCCCGAGCTGGGGCTGACGCAGTTGCAGATAGGATGGATCGAACAGGCGTTCGTGCTCGGCTACGCCATTTTCCAGTTGCCCGGCGGCATCCTGGGCCAGCGCTGGGGCGCGCGCCGGACGCTCACGGTCATGGGTCTGCTGGCGTTCCTTGCCACGGCACTGACCCCGGTGGCGCCGCAACTGCTGCTGGGATCAGGACTGTTGATGCTGCTGATCAGCCTGCAGTTGACGCTCGGCGTGGCGCAGGCGGCGATCTTTCCGGTGTCCACCGGTGTGTTCGAAGCCTGGTTCCCGCCGCAGCGCTGGGCGCTGGTCCAGGGGCTGCAGACCATGGGGCTGGGACTGGGCGCGGCCGCCACGCCGCCGCTGATCGCATCGATCATGGCCAGCGTCGGCTGGCAGCAGGCACTGTGGTGGACCAGCCTGCCGGCCCTGCTGCTGATCGCGGCCTGGGCATGGTACGGACGCAATCGTCCGTCCGAACACGCTTCAGTGGACGCGGCGGAGCTGGCACTGGTCGCCGACGTGGCGGCCGACCAGGTTCCCGAACCCATCGATGCGCGGCAGTTGTGGCGCACGCTGTCCGACCGCAACGTGCTGCTGCTGGCGCTTTCCTATATGTGCATGAACTACGTTTTTTTCATGCTCTCCAACTGGGTGTTCCTGTACCTGGTGCAGGAGTTGCATTTCTCCGAGCTCGCCAGCGGCTGGCTGGCCACGGTGCCGCCGCTGGCGGCCGCGCTGGGTGCCGGCGCCGGCGGCGTCATCACGACCGGGCTGTTTCAGCGCTACGGCAGCCGGCGCGGCTTGCGCATGCTGCCATTGATCAGCCTGCCCGCCGCCGCGTTGCTGCTGCTGCTGGCGGTGCACGCCGCCAACCCCTACTGGGCGATCGGGGAGCTGGCGGCCTGCTTCGGCTGCGTGGAACTGTCGGAAGGATCATTCTGGGCGGCGTCGATGACGCTCGGTCGCAGCAACACCATGGTCGTGGGAGGCCTGCTGAACACCGGCGGCAATCTGGGCGGCATCATCGGCATACCGATCGTCGCCGCGCTCACCGGTCATGGCGACTGGAATGCGGCCTTCCTGATCGGCGCCGGCTGCGCAGTGGCCAGTGCGGCCGCATGGCTGTTCATCGATGCGAGCCGCAGCGTCGGCGCGCACCAGGCGCCGATGACGGCCTAATTCGGATGCAGCAGCAGCTTCTGCACCCGCCAGTTAAGCAGTTCAGCGACGTATAGTTCATTTTCCGAAGGGCAGGCGAGGCTGTGAAGCCAGCCGAATTTCTTCAGCACCTTGCCGGCACCGCCGAGCCAACCGAGCAATCTGCCGTCCAGCGAGAGCTTGTAGATTCGGCCGGGGTAGGCGTCCGAGACGTACAGGTACTGCGTGGCGCCGGGCGTGATGCACATCGCCCACGGCGAGCCGGGCTGCATCGTCAGGCTGGCGCCGCCAGCGTGTGCGCTGTCGCTGATTTCGGCCGGGCGATTGCCGATCGCGACCGGCGCATCGGGGGCTGGAAAGGGCACATCGATACGAATGATCCGCAGCAGCTTGCCCGAGGTATCGAACACCTGCAGCCGTCCGTTGCCGCGGTCGGCGACATAGATGTTGTTCTGCCGGTCGGCGACGATCGCGTGCGGCGTGTTGAACTGGCCCGGGCCTGAGCCCGGCTCGCCCCAGGATCCGAGCCAGTTGCCGTCCTTGTCGTACTTGGCAATGCGCGAATTGATGTAGCCGTCGCTGATGTAGATATTGTCGTCCGAGTCCCAGGTCACATCGGTCACCTGGCGGAACAGGCCATCGACCGGTGGCAGCGGCGGCTTGGGATGTTCCAGCGGATGCGCGCTCTCATCGGCGGCTTCGGTCTTGCGCCCGAAGACCATGCTGACCCGGCCCTCGGGGTCGAAGCGCACCACCACATCCGAGCCCTTGTCGGCGATCCAGATATTGTCGTGTCGATCGACCCGCACCGAGTGCGCAAACGACCAGGCGTACAGATTGTGTCCGATTTCGCGCCGAAAGCTGCCATCCGGATCGAATTCCAGCAGTTGCGCCGCAGCCGCCCCATAGGCCGGGCCGCTGGGGCTGCCGCGCGTGAACACGAAGATGTGCTTGTTCGAGTTCAGCGCAATGCCGGCTACTTCGCCCAGGTAGCGGTCGGGCGGCAGCTTGAGGAAATTCGGCACCGAGTCATAGGGGATCTCGACTGCCGCGTTCTGTGCCCAGGCGCTGGTCGCGAGCCAGGCCGCCATGCCGGACAGCAGCCACGCTATTGTCACCCGGCGCTGCACTTTGCGCTTCATTTTGCGTTTCACTTGGCGTGCCCCGATCGGCGTGATGCCGGAGCCTTGCGCGCCGCACGCTTATTGCCGCGGCCGCCGTGGCCACCATCGGCGCCGCGGCCGCCCTTGGCGGCCAGACTTTTTTTGAGCAACGCCATGAAGTCCACGACGTTACTGGCCGCATTGGGATGCGGCGGCGGCTCCCGCTCGGTGCGCCGTTTCGAGCCACTGGCGCTGGCGATGCGCCGCTCGACGAATGCATGCAGCTTGGCGCGAAAATCATCCCGGAAGTCGGCCGGCTTCCAGGGCGCGCTCATCGATTCGATCAGTTGCGCAGCCATCTTCAGCTCCAGCGCAGAAATGCGATAGTCCGACAGCTTACCCGCAGGCAGGTCGAACTGGTCCGGTTCGATGAGTTCCTGCGGGAATCGCATCAGATTCAGCAGCAGGGCGTCGCCCTGCGGCATCAGCGCCGACAGGTACTGCCGCGTGCGGATCACGACCTTGCCGATGCCGACGCGCCCGGTTTTCTTCAGGGTTTCGCGCAGCAGCACGTATCCTTTCTCGGCCTTCTTGCCGGGCACCAGGAAATACGGCTTCTCAAAATACATCGCGCTGATGGCGTCGCGCTCGACGAACGCCTCGATCTCGACCGTTTCCGTCAGCTTCGGCGCCGCGGCGCGCAACTCCTGTTCCGGGATGACGACGTAGTTTCCTTTTTCATACTCGAAGGCCTTGATCACGTCCTTCCAGGCGACTTCCTCGCCGGTGTCGGAGTTAACGCGCTCGTAGCGGATCGGCTTCTGGTCGCGGCTGTCGAGCAGACGGAAATGCAGGTCTACGGTGCGTTCGCCGGAGTAGACCTGCACCGGCACGTTGAGCAACCCAAACGAAATCGTACCGTTCCAGACGGGTCTAGCCATGATGTCCTCCAGACACTGTGTGAGCGGCCACGCCTCTAGCGGCGAGCCCGCCGCGGGCGCGCGTCGGATTTACCGCTATCGGCCAATCGCCTGATAGCGGCGCGCAGCGACTGCGCTGAGCTGGTGTAGTCCTGCCAAGGATTATCGCGCGCCAGCAGGGCCGGGGCGCTACGGACCGTGAAGCGGCTGGGGTCCAGGCCCGATCGCAGCTGCGTCCACAGCAGCGGCATCGATACCGTCGCGCCGGGGCGCGCGCGCGGGGAGAGTGGAGCGACTGCGGTTGCCATGCGGTCGTTGCGCAGGTAATCCAGAAAGATCCTGCCGCCGCGATCTTTTTTCGCCATCGTGGTCAGGAAGCGCTCGGGGCTGTCCGCGGCCATCTGCACGCACAGCGCCTGCGCGAAGGACTTCGCAGTCGGCCAGTCGAGCGCCAGGCGTTCGCGCGCCAGCGGCGTGACGACATGCAGGCCCTTGCCGCCGGTTGTTTTGCAAAATGCGCGCAGCTCCAGAACTTCCAGCCGCGCCTGCAGCTCGAGCGCCGCCTTGACGACGGCACTGAACGGCAGGTCCGGGGCCGGATCCAGATCGAATACCAGCCTTCCGGGCACTTCGGGCTCATTCGGCGCGCAATTCCAGGGGTGCATTTCCAACGCTGCGATCTGTGCCGCCGCAACCAGGCCTTCGACGCGTTCGATCTTCAAATATGGCTTGCGATCACCGCGCACCGTGACCAGTTCCAGCAGACTCGACATTCCGGGCATCGCATGACGCTGAAAGAACAGGCCATGCTCGATGCCGTCAGGTGCGCGCACCAGCGAGCAGGGTCGTTGCCCGACATGCGCGATCATCCATTCGCCCACGGCCGCGTAGTACTGCGCCAGTTGCAGCTTGCTGACCGGGCGACCATCACCAGCATCGGGCCAAAGGCTCTTGGCGGGCTGCGAGATCGTGACGCCCATGACTACCGGCGTGTCGCTGGCGGCCGGCGGCGGGTCGGCGCGCGACCGCTTGACGCGCGGGCTCTTGGCGCGCGACCCCTTGGCGCGCGGCCCGTTGGCGCGTGTCGGAGTGAGCTTCGCCGCTGTCTCCGCCTCCACCTCGCCCGCAGGCTTGTCGTCGCGCAAGCCCTTGAACGCGGCCTGGCGCACCATGCCCGAACCGGTCCAGCCGGCAAATTCGATCTCGGCAACCAATTCGGGCTTGACCCATCGGACCTCGGGTGCCGACGCCGGAGCTGCCGCGCCGGTGAACGGGCTCGCAGCCGCGCTGACCGCCCGCAAGCGCGGCTGCAGTAACCGCACCGCCTGTTGACCGAAGCCGGTGCCTACTCGCCCGACATACACCAGCCGACCGCCGCGGTGCACGCCGACCAGCAGCGATCGCGGTGCACCCTGCCGAAAGGTGTAGCCACCGATGACCACCTCGTGTCCGGCGCGGCACTTGCTCTTGGTCCAGGCGCCGACACGCCCGGAGGCGTAGGGCGCGTCAGAGCGCTTGGAGACGATGCCCTCGAGCGACATGCGGCACGCGGAAGCGAGTATTGCATCCGCCTTGGCCTTGAAGTTCTCCACGTAGCGGATGTGGCGCGCGCGCCCGTCCGGCAGCAGCGCCTGCAGACGCCGCTTGCGTTCCACCAGCGGCAGCGGCCTGAGATCCTCGCCGTCCAGGAACAGCAGATCGAACACGAAATACGTGAGTTTCGCGGTCCGCCGTTCCGACAGCGCCGCCTGCAGCGCCGCAAAATCCGGCACCCGATGCCTGTCCAAGGCGACGACTTCACCGTCCAGGATGCAATCGGGAAGACTGGCGGCCTCGCGGCTGATTTCAGGGAAGCGCTCGCTCCAGTCCAGGCCCCTGCGAGTGCGCAGCACGCCAGCGCCGCCCGCAACATGCGCCTGTATCCGGTAGCCGTCGAACTTGACCTCATGCACCCAGCCGTCCGAGTCCGGCGGCCGCTCGACCAGCGTGGCCAGCTGCGGCTCAATGAAGCGGGGCATTGCCTGCGTCGGGCTACTGCGGACGGGCTTCGATTGCCGCGGCGCCCCGGCCGCGCTACCGCTGCCCGAGGCCAGCATGAACGGCTTTGGCGCCGGCCCGCGACCGGAGGCGATCTGCGCCATGCTGCGGCCGGAGGCGATCGAGCGATCCTGCTCCAGCAGCGCCGTCGCATGCGCGGCATCCGCGGCAGCGTCGTGGTGCTTGATCAGCAGCCAGTTGTTGCGCTTGCCGGCCGCCCGATCGCGCCGCATGCGCACCAGCACCCAGCTGCCATGCAGGCGCTTGCCGTCCAGATCGAACTTGAGCTCGCCGGCCTTCAGCGCCGCCTCGGGCGCGATGCCCGGTAGCGGCTGCCAGTAGCCGCGATCCCATAGCTGCACGGTGCCGCCGCCGTACTGTCCGGGCGCAATGGTGCCCTCGAAATCGCCGTAGTCGAGCGGGTGGTCCTCGACTTCGACCGCCAGGCGCTTGTCGGCCGGATCCAGCGACGGCCCGCGTGTGACCGCCCAGGATTTGAACACCCCGTCCAGCTCCAGCCGCAGGTCGTAGTGCAGCCTGCGCGCCGCGTGTTTCTGGATCACAAACCGCAGGCGCATCGAGGGCGCGACCGGGAGCGTGCCGCGGGGCTCGGCGGTGCGGTGAAAGTCGCGCCGGGAGCGGTAGCTGGTTAGTTTATTGCGTGGCACTGCCGATCCTTTTCCCGCGATCCCGCTATGCTGCTGCGCTGCATGAGCTGGGACCCGAAACAGTATCTGAAATTCTCGCAGCCACGGCTGCGGCCGGCAATCGATCTGCTGGCGCGCGTCGCCTGCGCCGAGCCGCGCCTGGTGTACGACCTGGGTTGCGGCGCCGGCAACGTCACCGCCCTCCTGGTGCAGCGCTGGCCGAGCGCACAGATCATCGGCGTGGATGCGTCGGCCGCGATGCTGGCGCAGGCGGCCCAAGCGCTGCCGCAGGTGCAGTGGGTGCAGCATACCCTGGCCGACTGGTGGCCCCTGGCGCCCGCCGATGTCATCTTCTCCAACGCCGCGCTGCACTGGCTGCCCGATCACCTGCAGCTGTTTCCCGCGCTGCTGCAGGCCCTGGCGCCCGGCGGGGTGCTGGCGGTGCAGATGCCGCGCAATTTTGCAGCGCCCTCGCACACGTTGATCGATGCGACCGCGCGTACCGGCCCGTGGCGCAGCAAACTCGAGCCACTGCTGGGCGCAGCCCCGGTGGGGACCGCGCAGTTTTATTATTCGCTGCTGGCGCCATTGACACAGCAACTCGACATCTGGGAAAGCGAGTACCTGCAGGTGCTCGCTGGCGAAGACCCGATCAAGGAATGGACCAAGGGTACCTGGCTGATGCCGTTTCTCGATCGGCTCGAACCCTCCGAGCGCCTGGCCTTCGAAGCCGACTACGCGCAGCGCCTGCGCACCGCCTATCCGCCGCTGGCGGATGGCTGCACACTGTTCCCGTTCCGGCGGCTGTTTCTGGTGGCACAGAAGCGTTGACGCCGACAGGGTGCGGACAGGCGACACATCGACGGGCAGCCACCGCATCAGCTATAGTGCACCTGTCTGATTACACAAGCGTTTTATAGGGGATTTCCACATGAAAAGGGCTTTTGCCATGGCGCTACTGGCAGCCATTGTCGCGCCATGCCTCGCAGTCGCGGCTCCCAAGCAGCTCAAGGTAGTCGAAACCGAGACAATCAAGGCACCGGTCGACCAGGTGTGGGCGACGGTCAAGGATTTCGACAGCCTGAACAAGTGGCATCCGGCCGTGGCAAAAGATGAGATCGTCAAGGGCACCAACAATATGCCCGGTGCGGTGCGCGCGCTGTCGATCAAGGACGGCCCGGTCATCAAGGAGAGACTGCTGTCCTTCAGCGATGCGAAACACACCTTCTCCTACAAGATCGTCGAGTCGCCGTTCCCGATCAAGGACTATGTGTCGACGCTGCACCTGAAGGCCAACGCCGACGGCAGCACGCTGGTGCATTGGTCGGGCACCTTCAAGCGCAAGAACCCTTCAGACAATCCGCCCGACGCCGAGAACGATGCCGCCGGCGTCAAGCTGATCACCGGGATCTACCAGGCCGGACTCGCGAACCTGAAGAAGATGCTCGAGGGCGGCTGAGCGCCGCAGGCGCGGCGTTACCGCGGACACTTATAGCCAGCGATGGTCCTCGACGGCTGGCAATTGCTAACGCGGGCTACCCAGCCGTTCGGTCACCAGCTGTGACACGACCGAGGGGTCCGCCAGCGTCGATATGTCGCCCAGCTGCTCGGTCTCGTTGGCGGCAATCTTGCGCAGTATCCGGCGCATGATCTTGCCGCTGCGGGTCTTGGGCAGGCCGGGCGCCCACTGGATTACATCCGGCGCCGCAAACGCTCCGATCTGATCCCGCACGATGCGCAGCAGCGCGCCGCGCAGCTCATCCGAGGGTTCAATCCCGGTGCTGAGGGTCACGTAAGCGTAGATGCCCTGGCCCTTGATCTCGTGGGGGTAGCCCACCACGCCGGCTTCCGCGACTGAAGGGTGCGACGCCAGCGCACTTTCCACCTCCGCGGTGCCGATGCGGTGTCCGGACACATTGATCACGTCATCCACGCGCCCGGTGATCCAGTAGTAGCCATCCTGGTCGCGGCGCGCGCCGTCGCCGGTGAAGTAACTGCCCGGGTAGGCGCGAAAGTAGGTGTCGATGAAACGTTGCGGATCGCGGTAGACGGTGCGCATCTGGCCCGGCCAGCTGCTGCGCAGCACCAGATTACCGCTGCAGGGCCCCTCGAGCACCTCGCCTTGCGCATTGACGATCGCCGGCACGATGCCAAAGAACGGCCGCGTGGCAGAGCCGGCCTTCAACGGCGTCGCGCCAGGCAGCGGCGTGATCAGGATGCCGCCGGTCTCCGTCTGCCACCAGGTATCCACGATCGGGCAGCGGCCCGACCCCACGACCCGGTGGTACCACTCCCAGGCTTCCGGATTGATCGGCTCACCGACACTGCCGAGCAGTCGCAGCGACTGGCGTGCGTGCTGCAGCACCCAATGATCGCCCTCGGCCATCAGCGCGCGGATCGCGGTCGGCGCCGTGTACAGGATGGTCACCTGGTGCGTGTCGACGACCTGCCAGAAGCGGCCCGGGTCGGGATACTTCGGCGTGCCTTCGAACATCAACGTGGTGGCGCCATTGGCCAGCGGACCGTAGAGCACGTAGCTGTGACCGGTGACCCAACCCACGTCGGCCGTGCACCAGTAGACCTCCTGGTCGCGGTAATCGAACACGCACGCGAAGGTATAGGAGGCATACACCAGGTAGCCGCCGCTGGTGTGCAGCACGCCTTTGGGTTTTCCGGTGGAGCCGGAGGTGTAGAGGATGAAGAGCGGATCCTCGGCATTCATCGGCTCCGCCGGACAGTCGCTCGCGGCCGTAGCCATCAGTGCCTGGTACCACCGGTCGCGCCCCGGCAGCATCGCGACGTCGGCGCCGGTGCGGCGCACGACCACGACCTGGGTCACCGGGCTGTCGGCCCGCAGCGCAATCGCCGCATCGACATTTCTCTTCAGCGCAATGGTTTTGCCGCCGCGCCAGGCCTCATCGGCGGTGATGACGATGCGCGAGCCGCAGTCCTCGATGCGGTTGGCGATCGATTCGGGCGAAAAACCGGCAAATATCACCGAATGGATGGCGCCGATGCGTGCGCAGGCAAGCATCGCGACTGCGGCCTCCGGGATCATCGGCAGGTAAATCGTGACACGATCGCCCTTGTGCACGCCCAGCTCGCGCAGCACGTTGCCGAAGCGGCACACGTCAGCGTGCAGCTGGCGGTAGGTGATGTGGCGCGATTCACCGGGCCGATCACCCTCCCACACGATGGCCACGCGATCGCCGCGCTCGCGCAGGTGCCGATCGAGGCAGTTGCAGGCCACATTGAGCGTCCCATCCTGGTACCAGCGGATGTGAAAATCCTCCAACCGGTACGACACATCCCTGACCTTGGTGTACGGCCGGATCCAGTCGATACCGCGTCCCACCTCGCCCCAGAAGCCTTCAGGATCGCTGACGCTGCGCGCGTAGTCGGCGGCGTAGCGCGCGGCATTCACGCGCGCGTGGGCCGCAAAATCTGCCGGTACCGGGTAAAGCTGTGTCGCCTGATCCATGCCATCCCCCAAATGCGTTCGATCACTCCACCCTAGCGCAGCACCGCGCGCCTGACGAGCTCACGGTTGTGCTGGCAGCGACGGCGGCCAACCAGCGAGAATCCGACGCCAGGATCGCAGATGCAGGCGATCAGTACCTGGCGCTCGCGAAACAGCACCACCACCAGCTCGCCCTGCTGCAGCATCGAATCCGCGGTGCGGGCGTCGAACCGCTCCGACTCCACGCGGGTCGGTTGCCAGCCAAGCTCGCGCGCCAGCCGCAGCACCTGCTGCAAGTTGGCGTCGGCGTCGAACCCGGTAGTGACCGTCAGGTAACGCAGCTCGCGCAGCTGCATGCCAAGCATGCCCGCCCCGAGCGCACCCGAGAGCAGCAACCCGAACGCCGCTGCCGCGCTGACCGCCACCGCCTCGGCCAGGTTGTGCAGGAATGCGGACGTGACGATGAGCGCCAGGCAGATCGCGGCCAGGTAGGCGCACACGGCGACCGGTGCGAAGTAGCGCACCCGGTCGCTGCCGTGCAAGCTGAGTCTTTCCACAGACATGCGTGGTTCCGCCAGCGGCTGCTCCGCCTGTCATACACCCGTCACAGGACCGTCATATTCTCAGTGGCGCGCCGCCGCAACAAGATCAACGACTGACGATCAACGCGAGAGGTAAGCTGTGCTCACCAGCCTGGGGATTGACGTCCCGACCGCCATATTACTGTGCCTGGCGCTGGCGCTGGCGCTGAGCTTTGAGTTCGTCAACGGGTTCCACGACACCGCCAACGCGGTGGCGACGGTGATCTACACCAACTCGCTGAAGCCCCCGATTGCGGTGGTGTGGTCGGGCTGCTGGAACCTGATTGGCGTGCTCACCTCATCCGGCGCCGTCGCCTTCGGCATCGTGGCGCTGCTGCCGGTGGAACTGGTCATCAATGTCGGCTCCGGTGCCGGCTTTGCGATGGTATTTGCGCTGCTGGTGTCGGCCATCGTCTGGAATCTGGGCACCTGGTACCTGGGACTGCCGGCCTCCAGTTCGCACACGCTGATTGGCTCGATCGTCGGTGTCGGGCTGATGAACTCTCTGCTGAGCCCCGACGCCGCCTTCGGCGACGGCGTCAACTGGGCCAAGGTGGCCGATACCGTCAAGGCGCTTCTGTTCTCGCCCATTATCGGCTTCGTGCTGGCGGCCCTGTTGCTGCTGCTGGCCAAGGCGCTGCTGCGCCGGCCGGAGCTGTATCAGTCGCCCACCGGCAAACAGCCACCGCCGTGGTGGATCCGCGGATTGCTGGTGTTGACCTGTACCGGCGTGAGCTTTGCGCACGGCTCGAACGATGGCCAGAAGGGCATGGGTCTGATCGTGCTGATCCTGGTAGGCATCGTGCCGGCCGCATTCGCCCTCAACATGAGTGCCTCCGCCGATTCGCTGCAGCAGCTGTCGGCCTCGGCGATCGTATTGTCACAGTCGCTCGAGCCACAGCTGGCCGCCGCCGACGCTGCCTCGAACGTGGGCAGCGCGCACAAGCAGCTGACCTTGTACCTGCGCACCGGACAGCTGGCCGACACCACGATGCCGGCACTGGCGCTCGCCAACCAGCGCGTGGTGGCCGGCCTTGCCGGCGTCAAGGATCTGGCGAGCGTGCCGGCGCTGCAGCGCCGTTCACTGCGGCTGGACATCTATCTGGTGTCTGAGACCCTGGCACGGCTGATCAAGGCCAGGCAGCTGCCCGAATCGATTGATGCGACGGCGGCCGGCGGTTATCAGAAGGCGCTCAAGGGGCTGACCAACTACATTCCGCTATGGGTCAAGGTGGCGGTCGCGCTGGCGCTGGGATTGGGCACGATGATCGGCTGGAAACGCATTGTCGTGACGGTCGGGGAGAAGATCGGCAAGGCGCACCTGACCTACGCGCAGGGAGCGAGCGCCGAGCTGGTGGCCTTCGGCACCATCGAGGCGGCCGATATCCTGGGTCTGCCGGTGAGCACCACCCACGTGCTGTCCTCGGGGATCGCGGGCACCATGGTTGCGAACGGCTCCGGTCTGCAGAAGGAGACCGTGCGCAACATCATCCTCGCCTGGGTGCTGACGTTGCCGGTGTGCGTGTTACTGGGCGCGGCGCTGTTTGCCGCCGGCCTGTTCTTCGTGCTGCGCGTGGCCGGCGTGCCCTGAACCTCAAGCGGCGCGCGGCGCCAGGCGCGCGTCAGGAGAGTTTCATGCTCACCGCCCCGGTATCCCGAGACGGGTGGAAGCGCTTCAGGGCGACCACGGTAAACACGCCAAACGCCGCCAGCACCAGCGCCTGGGCGATCGCAAACGGCGGCTCGGTTCCGGTGGGCGCCAGCGGCTGCAACAGCGGCAGTTTCTGGAACGCCTGCACCACGGCGACGAACACGTTGAAATAAAGCGCGAGCATCGCGGTGACGACATACACCCAGCGCCACGATCCATGCATGTGATAGGAGTAGCGCGCCAGGATTGCCAGCACCAGCAGCACCAGCGACAGCAGGCCGATCACATGCGGTGGTCCAAAATGGGCCGAGTGAAACAGGAACCCGGTGACGCTCGTGAGTACCGTGGTCGCCAGGAATAGTGCCGTCCAGCCATCGAGTCGCCTCGCGGCCCACATGCCGACGACAACGATCAGCCCCGAACCGATGCCGATCAGGCTCAGGATGACGTGCAACAGCGTGAATGACGCGGTCGACATACCGAGAATCATGGCCGGTACCTCGCGGTAGTTTATTTTCCCTGACGCAAAGACTTATCATGCGATGTTAAACCATCATGGAAGCCATCGGATAGCTGGAAACGACGGGCGCCCTCCGGCGCCGTCGTAGCAACTTCGACGCGGTGAAAATCCAGCCTCTGTGCTCTTTGCCGGCGGTACTGCCGGCCGGCCTGGCGCTGCTGTGCACGGCCGCGCTCGCCGCTACCACGCTCGCCGCTACCACCGGCGAGGGTGCGGCTGTGGCGGGCGAGGGCGCGGCGCCGGCCTTCGACCTCGAACCGATTGTGATCAGTGCGACGCGGGTGCGCGAGGCCAGTGCCGAGCTGCCGATGTCGATCGACCTGGTGGGACGGCAGCAGATCAGCGAAGGCCAACTGCAGGTCAACCTGTCCGAGCCGCTGATCGGCGTGCCCGGCGTCAATGCGCAGATGCGCCAGAACTATGCGCAGGATCTGCAGATCTCGGTGCGTGGCTTCGGCGCCCGCTCGAGCTTCGGCGTGCGCGGCGTGCGACTGTATGCCGACGGCATCCCCGGCACGATGCCGGATGGCCAGGGCCAGTTCTCGAATTTCGATCTCGGCTCCGCCGATCGTGTCGAAGTGCTGCGCGGGCCGTTCTCGGCGTTGTACGGCAACTCGTCGGGCGGGGTGATCTCGGTGTTCACCCAGGACGCGCCGCCGGGCGAGCGCGTCGATGCCAGCATCGAGTACGGCAGCTACGACACGCAGCGCTACGCGGCCAAGGAATTGCTCGGTCTTGCCGGCGGGTTCAACCTGGTGGCCGACGCCTCGCATTTCGCCACCGACGGTTACCGCAACCACAGTGCCGCGCAGCGCGACGTCTTCAATGCCAAGGCCGCCTGGCAGCTCGACGACGCCTCGCGCCTGACGCTGATCGCCAATGTGATCGACCTGCCGGACGCCCAGGACCCGCTCGGGCTGACGCGCTCGCAGCTCGAGGCCGACCGCGAGCAGGCCGGCACCGGGGCGCTGGCCTACAACACACGCAAGTCGGTGCAGCAGCAGCAGGCGGGCGCCCACTACGAGCGCACCCTGGGCGCGAACGATGAGCTGAGCGCGCTGCTGTACGCTGGTGGACGCGACACCACGCAGTACCAGGCCATCCCGAAGGCAAGCGAAGGCTCTCCGACCCACCCGGGTGGCGTGATTGCGCTCAACAATGGCTACTGGGGCGTAGACCTGCACCTGACCGATCATCGCCGCATCGCCGGGACACCGCTGCAGGTCACCGCCGGCGTCAGCTACGACACCCTGGATGACGGCCGGCGCGGCTACCTGAATTTCATCGGCGATGAACTGGGCGTGAAGGGGCAGCTGCGCAGGGATGAAAACGACATGGTCTATGACGTCGACGAGTACCTGCAGCTGCAGTGGGATCCCGCCAGCCGCTGGCGCCTGGAAGCCGGTGTCCGCAACAGCACCGTGCCCGTGAGCTCCGAGAACCACCTGGCCGCGGCCGGCACGCCGGCCGACAGCGGCGTGCGCTACGGCAGCGTCGATCCGGTCGCCGGCGTGACCTGGCGGGCGGCGTCGGCGCTCGATCTGTACGGCTCCTACGGCAAGGGCTTTGAGACCCCGACCCTGGACGAGCTCGCGTACCGCTCCACCAACGGCAGCCTGCCGGGGCTGAATTTCGCGCTGCGCACCGCGCGCAGCGACAATTACGAGTTCGGGCTCAAGGCCGGCGCGACGCACATGCGCGCGACGCTGGCGGGATTCACTATCCGCACGGTCGATGAACTGGCGGTGGAGTCGAATGCCGCCGGCCGCTCGGTGTATCAGAACATTCCGGCGACCCAGCGCCGCGGCGCCGAGTTCGCACTGCAGGACGACTTGAGCCACGGTTTCAGCAGCCAGCTCGCCTACACCTACATCCAGGCGCTGACTCTGCAATCGTATACCACCTGTATCGTCGTGGCTATGGCCTTGCCAACCTGCGGGTCGGCACCGAACAGCAGGGTGCGGCATGGCACTTCAGCGAATCACTGCGCATGGACAATCTGACCAATCGCAGCTACGTTGGATCGGTGATCGTCAACGAAACCAACTCGCGCTACTTCGAGCCCGAACCAGGTCGCACCGTGTACCTGATACTCAGCGCGTCACACCGGTGAGCGCGGAGCCGCGCGCGTGAGACTGCTGCGCTACGGTCCAGTGGGCCAGGAAAAGCCCGGCGCGCTCGACCGCGACGGCGTCCTGCGCGACCTGTCGGGCGAGTTGCCCGACCTGACACCGGCGCAGCTGAGCGCCCCGAGCCTGCAGCGGTTGCGGCGCATGGACCTGAGCGCGCTGCCGGCGGTGGCCGGCCGGCCGCGGCTTGGGGTGCCGGTGGCGGGCATCGGCAAGTTCATTGCGGTCGGGCTCAACTACGCCGATCACGCCGCCGAGGCTGCACTGCCGGTGCCGAAGGAGCCGGTGCTGTTCACCAAGGCCATCAGCTGCCTGAACGGACCCGACGACGACGTCATGCTGCCGCAAGGTGCGATGAAAGGGGATTGGGAAGTAGAACTTGGCGTGGTCATCGGCACGCGCGCGCGCTACGTCGAGGAGTCGCAGGCGCTGGATCATGTGGCCGGCTACTGCGTCGTCAACGACGTCAGCGAGCGCGCCTATCAGATTGAACGCGGCGGCACCTGGGACAAGGGCAAGGGCTGCGACACGTTCGGGCCGGTCGGCCCGTGGCTGGTGACCACCGATGAGGTCGGCGATCCGCAGGACCTGAAGCTGTGGCTGGAGCTCAACGGCCAGCGTCGGCAGAACGGCAGCACGCGCACGATGATCTTTGGCGTCGCGACGCTGATCTCCTACATCAGCCGCTTCCTGACGCTCGAGCCCGGCGACCTGGTCACGACCGGCACGCCTCCTGGCGTCGGCATGGGCGTGAAACCCGAACCGCTGTACCTGAAGGCCGGTGACATCATGACGCTGGGCGTGGAGCGGCTCGGCCAGCAGACCCAGAAAGTCGTCGCCTGGTCGGCGCGCTAGCGATGCGGCCAGCGCTGGCTGCCGCGGCGCTGGCCGGCGCAGCGGCCGGCGCCCGCCGACCTGGGCTGCGGGCACGGTTATGAATGTCCTGTGGCAGTTCATCCGGCTGTCCTCACCGCTGTACGGACTGGTGGGCACGGGTTACCTGATCGCCTGTCTGCCGTGGTGGCGCCAGGGCTGGACGCAGGGCATCTCCAGTTTCGTGTTTGTGGCTGCGCTGCCGGCGATGCTGTTCCAGATGATGAGCCACCAGGCGTCGCTGCCGCCGGTGGACGGCCGTGTGCTGATCGCCTATTTCGGCAGCTGCCTGATCGTGTTCCTGATCGGCCGCGCGGCTGGCGCCTGGCTGTTCGGTCTCGATGGCACCGCCCGGTCGGTGTTCGGACTGGGTGGGATCTTTTCCAACATCGTGCTCACCGGCCTGCCGATCGCGCGCATCGCGCTCGGGGACACTGCGGTTCCGGTGGTGGCGCTGCTGCTGGTGTTCAACGCATTGACGCTATGGACGCTGGTGAGCGTTGCGGTGGAATGGTCGCGCCACGGATCCTTCAGCGGCGCGGGCTTTGCAAAAACCGCGCTCACCGTGCTCAGAAATCCGATCATCCTGGGGATCATCGGCGGCGCCGCATTCGGTCGATTGGGATTCGCGCTGCCGCCGGCTGTAGACGCGGCACTGGGCGCCGTCGGCAATGTCGCGGGGCCGGCCGCGCTGTTGATGCTCGGCATGGGGCTGGCCGCATTCCCACTGAAGCCGCAGTGGGGTTCGACCCTGACCATTTGCGCGCTCAAGCTGCTGCTGCAGCCGCTGGTGGTATGGCTTCTCGCGCTCGCGCTGGGACTACCGGCGCTGGAGCTGCGCGCCGTAGTGCTGGTGGCGTCGATGTCGGTGGGCGTCAATGTCTATCTGATGTCGGTACAGTTCCAGGCCATCCAGGGGCCGATTGCCAGCAGTGTCGTGCTGTCGACGCTGCTGGCCGCCGTCACCACGCCACTGTTGCTGGCGGCTCTGCAGGCAACCACCTAAGATTGGCCGATGGCAGGACCGCATGCGAAGCCCTGAGGACGACGCCGCATTTCGGTGCGAACCCCAGAGCGCGGATGCGAAGGCGAAGGCGGACGCAGCGGCAGCGCCGCCGGCCGCAGCGCGGCGCGTCCGGCCCGGCGGGATTGTCCTGGGTCTGGCGGCACTGGGCATCGTTTTCGGCGATATCGGCACCAGCCCGCTCTACACACTCAAGACGGTGCTCAATCTGACCGGCGCCAATCCGGATGCCGCGAGCGTGCTCGGCGTGCTGTCGCTGATACTCTGGACGCTGATCATCATCACCAGCGTCAAGTATGTCGCCATCGCGATGAGCATCGACAACGATGGCGAGGGCGGCATCCTGGCGCTGATGTCGCTGCTGGCGCTGAAGAAGCATCAGCGACCGGCCATCGTCGCCGTCGGACTGTTCGGCGCGGCACTCATCTATGGCGACGGCGCGATCACGCCCGCGATCTCGGTGCTGTCGGCGCTCGAAGGGCTCGATATCGCGCTGCCGGCACTGCACCCTTATGTACTGCCGGCCGCCGTGGCCATCCTGCTGGCGCTGTTTGCGCTGCAGCCCACAGGTACGGCGCGCATCGGCAAGGCGTTTGGCCCGGTAATGGCGCTGTGGTTCGTATCGATTGCGGCGCTCGGTGTCTGGGGCATCGTGCAGCATCCGGCCGTGCTGCAGGCCATCGATCCGCTGTATGGCCTGCGCTACCTGTTCTCCCACGGCTATGCCAGCTTCCTGGTGCTCGGAGCGGTGTTCCTGTGCGTCACCGGCGCCGAGGCGCTGTACGCGGACATGGGCCACTTCGGACCGCGGCCGATCCGACTGGCGTGGTACGCGATCGTGTTTCCGAGCCTGCTGCTCAACTACGCCGGACAGGCGGCCATCGTGCTGGCGGGGGCATCGACCAGCGACAACATCTTCTTTCGCCTGTGCCCGCAGCCGCTGTTGTTGCCGCTGGTGGTGCTGGCCACGTTCGCCACCATCATCGCCAGCCAGTCGATCATTACCGGCGCATTCTCGATGACGCGGCAGGCCATCCAGCTCGGCTGGCTGCCGCGGCTGAGGATCAAGCAGACCTCCGAGGTTGGCTACGGCCAGATCTACGTCGCCACCATCAACTGGCTGCTGATGGTGGTGACCGTGGGCCTGACATTGGCGTTCGGCAAGTCCGATAATCTGGCCGCCGCCTACGGCATCGCCGTGTCGCTCACGATGCTGATGACTTCGGCGCTGCTGTTCATGGCGATGCGCGAGATCTGGGGCTGGAGCGTGTGGGCCAGCGCTGCGCTCGCCGGGGCACTGGTGTTCGTCGATGCGACGTTCTTCGCCGCCAATCTGATGAAGGTGGCGGACGGCGGCTACGTACCGCTGCTGCTCGCCGCGGCGGTCTACGCGATGATGCTGACCTGGCATCGCGGCACCGCAGCGGTCACCCGCGCGGCCAGCCAGACGGTGGTGCCGGTCGCCGAATTCCTCGCCGGCATCGAGGCCAGGCACGTGCCGCGGGTGCCCGGCACCGCGGTGTTCATCTCGCGCACCGCCAGCGATACGCCGCCGGTGATGCGCTGGCACGTGCACAAGAATCGCGCCCTGCACCAGAAGCTGTTCGTGCTCAAGGTGATCACCGAGTCGGTGCCCTGGATCGAGGACGACCAACGCCTGAAGGTCACGGAACTGGCTCCGGATTTCTGGCGCGCGACTGCCCATTATGGCTTCATGGAGCGGCCCGACATTCCGCGGCTGCTGCTGCAGACGCCGGCGTTCGGGTGCGCGCTGCAGCTCGATGACGTGACCTACTACGTCGGACATGAAACGATCGTGCCCGCCGAGGACGGCTCCGGGCTGTGGCGCTGGGAGGAACAGCTGTACGCCGCAATGGCCAGGAACGCGCTGCACGTCAGCGATTTCCTGCGCCTGCCGAGCGATGGCGTGGTTGAGATCGGGCGCCAGATCGCGATCTGAGGCTACAGCCCCAGCTCGCTCAATCCGGGATGATCGTCCGGCCGCCGGCCCAGCGGCCAGAAGAATTTCCGCTCCGATGGCGCAATCGGCAGATCGTTGATGCTGGCGTAGCGCCGCGCCATGTAGCCCTGATCGGTGAACTCCCAGTTCTCGTTGCCGTAGCTGCGATACCAGTGCTCTGAATCGTCGCGCCACTCGTACGCAAAGCGCACCGCGATGCGGTTGCCATCGCAGCTCCACAGCTGCTTGATCAGCCGGTAGTCGAGCTCGCGCGCCCATTTGCGCTGCAGGAACTGGCGCACCTGCTCGCGCCCGACCGGGAACTCGGCTCGATTGCGCCAGCGCGTGTCCTCGGTATACACCAGCACCACGCGATCCGGGTCGCGCGTATTCCACGCGTCCTCGGCCAGGCGTACCTTTTGAGCGGCACTCGCCGGTGTGTACGGCGGCAGCGGCGGTTTGTTATCCACTATTCCTCCAGGTCGCATCCTATGCATCGAGATCGAGCGCCATGAACGTCGTGCCCGGAATCGGGTTGTGGTAGTAGGGCTCGCAGGACTTAAATCCAAACATCGCATACAGGCTGCGGGCGGCCGTCATCGCCGCCAGCGTATCCAGCAGCATTCGCCGGTAGCGCATGGATCTGGCACGCTCGATGGCCGCCATCACCAGCGAGCGGCCGATCCCGCCGCCGCGAGCGCTGTCCCGCACGTACAGCCGCTTCATCTCGCAACTGTGCGCGTCCCACCGGCGCACGCCGATGCAGCCGATGCACTCACCATCCACAAACGCAAGCAGCAGGCAGCCGCCGGGTGGCCCATACATCGCGGACAACTGCTGCAGTTCGGCGTCGAATCCCTGGAAGCCAAGGTCCACGTCCAGCCGCGCGGCGTACTCGGAAAACAGCACGCGCGCGGCGGCGTACTCGGCGTCGGTTTGCGCTGCGACCAGGACACTGGCCACGGTGTTCCTGCCTGTTTTTCAGCAGCCACGGGGTAACGTCAGTGTAGCGCCGCACGGCATCACTGTCGGAGAAATCCTAAGCGCGCCCGCCGGCGCGCGTGTGGACGCCGGCGCCGACGGCGTATTTCCGGGCGAGCTGTAACCAAACCGGCGCTTACAGCGAACTGGGGTAGGTGAACCTCTTACGTCGCCACCTCCTGTGCAGCGCCATGGCCTCGGCCGGTGCCGTCGGCGCCCTTGCGCTGGGCGGCCAGGCCCGGGCTGGCGGCTCCCCGGATTCGACCGATGTGCCTATTGAGGGCTTCACCGGCGCCGGCCAGAGCCAGGGCGTCAGCGCGCTGCCGAAGATTGCTCGCAGCGACGCGCAGTGGCGGCAGCAGCTGTCCGCGCTGTCATTCGATGTCACGCGCCGGGCCGGCACCGAGATGCCGTTCACCGGAGCATTGTGGAATCAGCACGCCGATGGGCTGTACCACTGCGTCTGCTGCCAGACGGCGCTGTTTGATTCACGCACCAAATTCGAATCCGGCACCGGCTGGCCAAGTTTCTGGCAGCCGATATCGAAATACAATGTGCTGGAAATCACCGATAATAGCCTCGGTATGCGGCGTACCGCGGTGTCCTGCCGGCGTTGCGATGCGCACCTGGGTCACGTGTTCGATGACGGCCCGAAGCCCACCGGCTTGCGCTACTGCATGAACTCGGCGGCACTGAGCTTTTCACCGCGCGCCTGAACTGACAGCGTATTGATCAGTCGGAGATATCCATGAGCAGCTTGAAACTTTCCATAGTCGCCGTGTCGGCCGCACTGGTTTTGCAAGCGTGGACGCTGGCGGGTGATACCGGTCTCGGCGCCGGCGCGGCGCGCGCTGCGGAGCCGCCCGTTCCAGCCGCCGCGCCGCTGGCTGGCATCCCGGGGGCATCGGGTTCGCTGCAAACCGCGGTGCTGGCTGGCGGCTGTTTCTGGGGCACCCAGGGCGTCTATGAGCACGTCAAGGGTGTCAAAAAGGTGCTGGCCGGCTATTCCGGTGGCGAGCGCGCCACGGCCGAGTACGGCAGCGTGGGCACCGGTACTACCGGCCATGCCGAATCGATCGAGATTACCTTCGACCCGGCGCTCATCTCATACGCCGACATCCTGCAGATCTTCTTTTCCGTGGCGCACGATCCGACCGAGCTCAATCGGCAAGGCCCGGACACCGGGACGCAATACCGCTCGGAGATCTTCTACGCTGACGAGACGCAGCAGAAGACCGCGCTGGCCTATATCGCGCAGCTGAATCAGGCGCACGTGTTTGGCCGCCCGATCGTGACGCGCGTGGACCCGCTGAAGGGATTCTATCCGGCGGAGAACTACCACCAGGATTTCCTGGTCAGGAATCCGCGCTATCCGTATATCGTCATCAACGACCTGCCGAAGGTGGCGAACCTGAAGCGCGAGTTCCCGCAGATCTACGTGGACGAGCCGGTTCTGGTAGTTGCCAGCAAGTAGCCGCCCCCAGTAGCAGTCAGTCCCCGCCATCAGGGCTGCGACATCCCCGTCGCAGTCGCCATCGCCGTTCCAGTCGCAGTCGCCTTAGACACAGGCGATCTTGGCCCCACAGTTGCGCTAGTATCAGCAGTTCGCGCCGATCGACAACAACGCTCGAATATCAGGGGATGCGCATTGGACGTGCACGAATATCAGGCAAAGGAATTGCTGTCCGGTTTCGGTGTGCCGATCCAGCGCGGATCGGTTGCCTATAGCGCCGAGCAGGCGTCCTTCGCTGCATCGGAGCTGGGCGGGTGGCACTGGGCGGTCAAGGCGCAGATCCATTCCGGCGCCCGCGGCAAGGCCGGCGGCATCAAGCTGTGCCGGACTTACCATGAAGTCCAGGAGGCCGCAAAGGGCATGCTCGGCAAGAAGCTGGTGACGCAGCAGACCGGGCCCGAGGGCAAGATCGTACAGCGCGTTTATGTCGAGGTCGCGGAGAAGTTCGAGCGCGAACTGTACTTCGGCATCGTGCTGGACCGAAAGGCGGAACGGGTGCGCATCATCGCGTCGGCCGAGGGCGGCATGGAGATCGAAGAGCTCGCCAGGACCTCGCCGCATTCGATCCTGCAGGTCATCGTCGAGCCGGCGGTGGGCCTGCAGCCATTCCAGGCGCGCGAGATCGCGTTCGGACTGGGTCTCAACATCAAGCAGGTGAGCCGGGCGGTGGCCGCGATCCTTGGCGCCTACCGTGCCTTTCGCAGCCTGGATGCCAGCATGGTGGAAATCAATCCACTGGTGGTGACCCAGGACGATCGGGTGATCGCGCTGGATGCGAAAATGTCATTCGACGACAACGCGCTGTTCCGGCACCCCGATGTGGCCGAAATGCGCGACCTGACGCAGGAGGATCCGCGCGAAGCCGAGGCGTCCCAGGACAACCTCAGTTACGTAGGCCTGACCGGCGATATCGGCTGCATCATCAATGGCGCGGGGCTGGCGATGGCCACGATGGACACCATCAAGTACGCAGGCGGCGAGCCCGCCAACTTTCTCGACGTCGGCGGCGGCGCCTCGCCCGAACGCGTGGCGAAAGCCTTCAAGCTGGTGCTGACCGACGCCAACGTCAAGGCCATCCTGGTGAATATCTTTGCCGGCATCAACCGTTGCGATTGGGTGGCCCAGGGGGTGGTGCAGGCGGTACGTGACATCGGCATCAAGGTGCCGCTGGTCGTGCGCCTGGCGGGCACCAACGAAACCGAGGGCCGCAGGATCATCACCGACAGCGGACTGCCGATCATCAGCGCCGAGACACTGGCCGACGCGGCGCACAAATCGGTGGCTGCCGCGCGTTCGGCCTGATTGCGTTGTCGGGGGTCATGCAGTGAGCATTCTGATCGACGAGAAGACGCCGGTGATCATTCAGGGCTTCACCGGGGATAAGGCCACATTTCACGCCCGGGAAATGATCGCGTACGGCACTCGGCTGGTCGGCGGAGTCACGCCGGGCAAGGGCGGACAGACGCACCTTGACCGGCCGGTGTTCAACACCGTCAAGGACGCCGTGCGAGCCACCGGCGCCACTACCAGCCTGGCGTTCGTGCCACCGGCCTTCGCTGCCGATTCACTGATGGAAGCGGCCGACGCGGGGCTGAAGCTGGTATGCACCATCACCGACGGCATTCCGGCGCAGGACATGATGCGGGTGAAGCGCTATCTGATGCGCTATCCGAAGGACAAGCGCACGATGATCGTTGGCCCCAACTGTGCCGGGATCATCAGCGCCGGCAAGGCCATGCTCGGCATCATGCCTGGACATATCTACCGGCGCGGCAACGTCGGCATCGTCTCGCGTTCGGGAACTCTGGGGTATGAAGCCGCGGCGCAGATGAATGCCATCGGTATCGGCCAGACCACCAGCGTAGGCATCGGCGGCGACCCGATCAATGGCAGTTCGTTCCTGGATCACCTGATGCTGTTCGAAGAGGACGTGGAAACCGAAGCGGTCGTGATGATCGGGGAGATTGGCGGCCCGCAGGAGGCGGAGGCATCCAAGTGGGTCATGGAACACATGAGCAAGCCGGTGATCGGCTACGTCGCCGGACTCACCGCACCGCGCGGCCGTCGCATGGGCCACGCCGGGGCCATCATCTCCACCAGCGGCGACAGCGCCTCGGAAAAAGCCGAGACCATGAAGGCCTACGGACTCACCGTCGCGCCCAGCGCCTCCGAACTCGGCTCGACAGTCGCGGAAGTTTTACGACGTACGCCCGGGCGTCGTGTCAGTGCCTGAGCGGCGCTTCCATGTTTGAGGAGCTTCGATGAGTTTCACGACGATAGAACAGGCCGCGCCGCGCCTGCACCGCTCCGAACTGGCGGTGCCGGGGACCAATCCGGCATTGTTCGCGAAGGCGGCAAAGTCGAATGCCGACATCATCTTTCTCGATTGCGAAGACGCCGTGGCGCCGGACGACAAGGCGCAGGCCCGCAGCAACATCATCCAGGGGCTCAACCAGCTGGATTGGGGCAGCAAGACCATGATGGTGCGCATCAACGGCCTTGATACCCATTACATGTACCGCGATGTGGTGGACATCGTGGAAGCCTGTCCGCGTCTGGACATGATCCTGATCCCCAAAGTCGGCGTGGCCGCGGACGTCTATGCGGTCGACATGCTGGTCACGCAGATCGAGTCAGCCAGGAGGCGTGACAAGCGCATCGGTTTCGAGGTGTTGATCGAGACAGCGCTCGGCATGGCAAACGTGGAGGCGATCGCACAGTCATCGCGGCGACTGGAGGCGATGAGCTTCGGCGTGGCCGACTATGCCGCTTCCACCCGCGCCCGCACCACGGTGATCGGCGGCGTCAACAAGGACTGCGGGGTGCTCACCGACAAGGATGGCGACAACCAGCGCCAGTACTTCTGGTCCGATCCGTGGCACGCCGCGCAAACGCGCATGATGGTCGCCTGCCGCGCCTACGGCCTGCGGCCGATCGACGGACCGTTCGGCGACTTCAGCGACCCGGAAGGCTTCATTGCCGCGGCCAACCGCGCGGCGGTGCTGGGGTACGAAGGCAAGTGGGCGATCCATCCGTCGCAGATCGAGCTCGCCAACCAGGTCTTCACCCCTTCGGCCGCCGATGTCACCAAGGCCAGGCGAATACTGGACGCGATGGCACAGGCGGCGAAGGATGGCCGGGGAGCCGTGTCGCTGGACGGACGACTGATCGACATCGCCAGCATCCGCATGGCAGAGGCGCTGATCGCCAAGGCCAACTCGATCACCGACGCTCGCGCGATTCCAGTCCCCAGCGTCCAACCGTCTTGAGCTGTTCGTCGCGCGCCAGAAATATCGGCGCCACAGGCTCCGGTGTCGCTGCCGGCCCCGGTGGCGCCGCCGGCCCCGGTGGCTGAGCAGCCGCGACCTGCAGCGCGCCCGGCGCTACCGCCCGCAGCCCGGCGCGGGTATCGGCATCGCTCAGCGCCTGCGTCAGAGCCTGCGGATCGATCCAGCTGAGGCTGCCGGAGACCAGCTGCAGATAGACGCGGCCGCTGCGCTGATCGGCGAAGTTGCAGTCGCGAAATGTCCTGACGCAATCACGCAGGAATCCGGTGTTGCGCTCCGGCGCCAGCAGCTCCTGGTCCGCGAACAACCCGGCGGCCGTGGTCGCGCCGATATTCACCTTGCGAAATCGCTCGACATCCAGCAGGCATTTGACATCGAGTACATTGAGGACATCGTTCCAGCCGAACGCCACGGTGAGCGGGTCCTCGCCCTGGGGCACACTGTTGTCCAGGAACTCAAAATGCACCTGCTTGTCGTTGCGCTGTACCCAGGTGAAGAACAACTGCGGAATGCCGCTGTAGGCTTCCACCGAATGCGCCAGCGTGTCGTCGACCGCCTTGTAGCGGCCGACCGCCAGTCCGCGGTTCCAGGCGCGTTCGACCAGTGCCGCCGGCGGCGTAATCACGCAGAACAGGTAGA
>Ga0302324_100004004_pt1 | contig 32914 bp, 54 predicted proteins | sample Palsa_T0_1_FD_201949 | JGI IMG/M metagenome (GOLD analysis project Ga0302324, IMG submission 201949) | Peat permafrost microbial communities from Stordalen Mire near Abisko, Sweden - Palsa_T0_1 | ecosystem: Environmental > Terrestrial > Soil > Palsa > Peat permafrost | place: Sweden: Abisko... | reverse complement strand
CAGGAGGCCGTGGCGATGGGGTTTCGCAAGGCGCTGGTGCCTACGCTTCGCGAGATGGAGCCCGTCGAAGGCATCGAGCTGTACCGCGCGGAGACGTTGGAGGAAGCAATCGAAATGGGGCTGGACGAGCGGGTGGACACGAGTCCGCCGGCTTGAGCGTCAACTGGCGGCCGAGCGCCGGGTGACCGAGCAGCTTCGCCTGTGGCTGGGCGCGCCACCGCACTCGTCGCATCGGAGCATGGGTGCCGGTGGTGGTGGGTGAGGCAGATCGACAGGCGGCAGGGCAAAGTCGCAGCGCGTGCACAACCCGCAGTCGTCGCAGAACCACAGCTCATGGCAGCGAGGGCAGCTCTCATGCTTCCGGTGTCGGATCACCAGCGTCATGGATCGATTTGCACGCAGACGCCGTAGATCCCGTGCGATCCCACCCAGCCGTTGATGCCGCCCTTGTTGTTGCCGATCTGGAAGGAGCCGTCGCTCCGGATGGCCTTGATGAGGTGCAGGTACTCGGAGCCATGGATTCGGCAGAGCACGATGTCGCCGACCCTGAGCTGCGAGGGATCGGTCACCGGCGTGACGGTGCACCGTTGACCATTCTCGATCTTGCCGGCCATCGAGCGGCCGGTCGGTCGGAAGCTCACGGTCTCTCCCGCCTGAAGCCTCGTGATGTGGTGACTGGCCCAGCCCATGGGTCACTCCCTCCCGGTGGTCTTCATGGCCTTCTCGTAGGCCATGGAGCGCGCGGCGCCGTAGTTCAGGACGCCGTAGTGCGTGGTGACACCGAGGACCCCGCGTCCCTCCCGGCACGGTCCGCACATGCAGGACCATTCGCGTCCGCATGCATCGTCGGCCGCCGAGTGCTTGACTGCCGTCGCGTACCACCACTCGATGTCGCGACCAAGCTTGGCGCTGCGCTGACCGTCTTTCTCGGCCTTCGTCTTGGGCTTGTAGGTCATCTAGGCCTACTCCTTGTCCCGTGCGGCATTGTAGGCCCTGGCGCGTTCGAGGAGCGCCTCCGTCTCCGCCTCGGTCAGCGGCTCGGCGTCGACGGTGATGCGCAGACGGTAGGCTTGAGGCTTGCGCTCCTCGGCGTACCTCGATGTGAGCTTCTCCAGCGAAGACTCCTGCCCGAAGCCGCCCACGAGCGCCTCCAGATGAGCCCAGTCCGCGCGCGCGTGCATCGGGACCAGATGCGTTGCCTGAACCGTCGAGACCTTCCCGTCGCCGCCGATGAAGAAAAGGTAGTTGCTGTCCTCGCCCATCGCGCCGAAGCCGACACCCTCGACGACCCTGTGTGTCGTTGCCGCGTCGAACGCCAGGACGAGGTCGGCCACGTCCGCGTCCAGCTCCTCCAGCGTCTTGCCGGAGATGCGCAGCGTACTTTCGATCACGGCATCGACCCACTTGGCCGTGTGCTGTCGACCGCCGCACTCCACGACGGTGTCCACGAGGAGACTGTACGGCTCGGCGTGGGCATCGAGGCAGGTTCTTCCGTACGCAAAGGAGATGGCCCCCAGCTGGGAACACGCGACGACGACGGCAGGCTCCTTGTCGCAGACGTTGCAAGGGCCGAGATCGCTTACACCGTCGACCATGGGTCCTCGCCGGTGATGTCGCGGTAGAGCGTGCGGAGCGCGTCGCGGATGTCCTTCATTCCGTCGGCCAGCTGTTCGGCGTGCACCGCCGCAGGCAACGGTAGCTCGCTGGCGCAGTGGAAGTTGTCGGCCTTGTCGGAGAGTTCCCCAATGGCGTCAAGCTGGTCTCTGCTGATCGTGAGCATCGTCAATCCACTCCTCTCCTCAGGCACTGGACGCTTCCGGGTCGCCGCACCTCGGACTGGCGCGCGGCACACTCCGGGCGTGGCCCCGCAATCCCGGCACGTCCCGCCGAACCGGACAGCCTCGGCGTGTGTCAGTCCGGGGCCGGCCGGGATGGCGTCAAGCTCGGCTTGCGTCGGTGGCTTGACGTCCCAAGCGTCAGTGACGCGGGCCTTATGGTCTCCCATCGGCAGTTGTTATACATCGCGTCGGACGCAGCGGCAACAGTCGTTCTAGGCGACGACGGGCATGCCGGAATCGCCAGCTCGAACGCCGTGACGTTTCGCCCATCCGCCGGGAAGCTCGACGACATAGCGAGAAGGTGTGCCCAGGGAGATGGTGCCCACGTAGCCGGGCGGCGCCTGGTGCGCGATGCCCAGGATGCGCCAGTCCCCAGAGAGGAAGACGAGGTCCAGCGGGAAGGCGACGCCCTGCATGTGGAAGTGGTGGTCGGCTTCACCTCCCATGTCGAAGAGCATCCCCCGGTCCGCCGCGAGCGTCGGTCGTCCCGAGAGGCCACGGCGCAGTTCTTCGGGACGCGAGACCACTTCGACCTCGATCCAGGAGCCGGGGGGCTGCCCAAACTGCATGCTCACGGTCCGCATGGCTCAGGACTTCAGGCGCTGCTCGTAGACGTCGAGACCGAGAGTGATGACCAGGCGGAGGAGCACGGACATGGGCTGCTGGATGTCGACGCGCGTGGAGGCGGCTGTGCGCACGCGCTGGAGTCGTTCGACGAGTTCCGGCTGGATCCAGAACGGGTGCATCTTCACGAGTTTGTTCGGCTTCGCAGGGCGTTGCCTTCGTTCTACCGACATGTCTCGATCTTACTCGACTCTCGGGTGGATGAAAAGGCCCGACATGGTCAACCCGGATGGCTGTAGGATCGCTCTCATACGGTTCTCGGACCCGCGCGCATGTACAACCACCAGATCCCCTCGCTGACGCAGCTGATCGAGACGTCGAGCTTCACGACGTCGTGGTCGGTGGACAGGTACCTCATCGCCCAGACGCTGGGCGATCCGGTCACCGTGACGCTGGGCGAGAAGGGACTCTGCGACGGCGACCAGTTCACGCTCATCGACGCGAACTGCAACGCCCAGACGCAGCCGATCAACATCGTGACGTCCGGCTCTGCGACCATTCTGAGCGCAGGGTCATCGACGCAGATCAGCTCGAACTGCGGCGGCATCCGGCTCACGTACAACGCCAAGCTGAACCAGTGGTACCCGGAGGAGCTGGTCCCCAGCGGGAGCATGGGCGAGGCGTTTCTCCAGGGGGGCAACGCGTTCGGCGCGCCAGCGACCCTGGGGACGCTGGACGCGAACACGCTGACGCTGGTGACGGACGGCAACCCGGCCTTCGAGATGAACCTGTCTGGCCAGCAGCTGGCCTACCAGAACAACGTGGCGACGCCGCCCTACGCGTTCCATTCGGATCCGGGCACCGGGATGTATCTGGTGTCGACGGGCAAGCTGGCGTTCGCCGTCGGAGGGTCCCAGGCCCTTACGCTCGATCTCCCATCGGCCGGCGTAGCGAGCCTCGACACGGCAGGAACGCTGGAGCTTGGCGCCGTGTCGGCGACAGGGATCCAGATCGGCGGCGCGGGGGCCACCCCGACCTTCCCGGACAACCTGGAGGTGGCGTCGTCCATCGACACGATCACGCTGGACGCGACGCTCCTGCAGATCGGTGCGAACCGAGCGGCGAACATCCAGATTGGTCAGGTCACGACCGTGGGCGAGTCCACGGGCGTGGGCATCTGCGCGTTCAATCCGCTGGCTTCGCTCCACATCGGCGGATCGATGCTCTACAACACGACGACGTTCATCACGGCCAACTACACGGTCGACACGGGCGCGTCGCCGGCCAGCGGACCCGATCTGGCCGTCGTCACGAACACGACGGCGGGCGCGGTCACCATCACCCTTCCGATCTCCGTCGCCATCGGGCGCGTGCTGGTAATCGCCGATGGCACTGGAGAAGCGGCTGCGCATCACGTGACGATCGCCGCGACGGGCGGCGGCGAGATCAACGGCGCGGCCAACCAGACGCTCAGCAACGCGTGGGGCAGCTACACGCTGATGGCCGTCACCGCGATCGCCTGGGTCATTCTCGCCAAGAACTGAGTCAGCTCCACTCGTCGCGCGCGTGCCCGGAGTTGCCGTCGAGTGGAGGGGTAAGCCGTCGGCTTCCGATGGCGACGACCTGCACGGGGACGTTCCTCTTCAAGGCAAGTTCCCACTGGTTCTCGCCGAAGAACATGAAGTTCTTGAAGCCGAATTCCCAGTGAACGTCCTTCGCAGCAACCAGGCCATGGATGAGCACATCCTTCCCCGGCGTCAGGCCGAGTCGATAGCGCCCACCTCCCATGTGTGTTTTCTTGACCGGTGCGGCGTAGGTCCCGGTCGACTTGGCGTACCGAGACCAGTACTTGCCCAGGTTGTCGATCTGCACGTCCTTGACGGAAGGGACGAGCACCATCCGGTACACGTCGACAGTTCCCCTGTGTTCGGCGCGTCGCGCGAACGTCGCGTACGCACGTGCTCGTGCCTTGACGTCGTCCATGGTGAGGTCCCAGTGGTCGAGGTTCATGTCGACGTTCTTGTTCGCCCAGCGCCACGCGGCGGCATCGGTCTGGAGGCACGGCGGGATCGCGCGACGGCGCATGGGCCGAGAATACCACCCTCCGCCAGCCTCTTGTTTCCGCTTTCGGATCGGCCTACGGTCAGCGTCATGGAAAACTCTTCCGTTTCGGTCGAGCGCGTGGCCCTCACGGAGGGTGAGACGCGCTTGCTCCAGAAGTGCGAGCTGGAGATGAACCGGCTGAAGGTCAGCATGGCGGACCTCATCCGAGAGTACGAGAAGCGCAAGGAGCGCTTTTTGGTGGAGATCGACAAGGCCGAACAGAAGACCCAGAGTCACCTGGCGGTCATCGCGCAGGCGCACGGCGTGGAGGACAGCCGGGTGATGACCGATCTGGCGCATAGCGCTCTCATCGTCACCCGGCCGGCCGTCGCGGTGTCCGCATCCGTGCCCGCCGTGGCGCCCGCCCCGGACGCCAGCAGCTAGGCGCCCACGCGACGCTCGGGCAGTGGTGTCCAGTGTCGACGATCCATTTGCGCCATCACCATGTCCTCAGCGGATAACCTTGCGGAGCACGAGCATGTAGACGAGATCCCAGACCGCCGCCTTGCGGCTCCGGAAGTAGACGCCGGCACCGAGCGCCAGCGGCTTGCCCTCGAACTGGAACGACTGTGACGCCGAGCGCGCCCAGCTCGTACGATGCCAGCTGCGCGTGATGAGGCGTCCCGCCTTGCGGTACATGTGCTCGCGCTCCTGGGACACGTCGCCGAGCAACAGGCGACGCTTGCCGCGATGCAGGATGACGTCGTACCGCTTCAAGACGCTGCCCTCGTGCCAGTGCGGCTTGGGCACAAGCACCACGTGCGGCACCAGCTCGTCGGCGCGCCAGCTCGCTTTGATCCACCGATCACTCATCGGTGCTCCTCTCCCAGGAAGGCCGGGGGGAAGTTCTTGGCGTGCTCATCGGCGCGCGCTCCTGGAGCCCCTTGACGACCTTCATGGCGCGGGCGAGCGTGAACGGGCCGCCGAAGTCCTTGTCGCACCGGTAGACGTCCTCTTGGTGGGCGACGTCCCGCTCGTTGGTACGCACGCCGCGCACGTACCAGGATTTTCCGTCGGTCACGAGGAGGAACCGCTTGGGGGCCATCTTCGGCTTGGCGGCGGGCGTCCCGAAGTGCTCGCGGAGGCCGAGGAGTAGCGCCTGTTGCGTGGCGGCGTTGTACTTGTAGAAGACCTTCTCGCCATCGTAGGCGCGTCGAGCTTCCTGGGCGGTCATCCGGCCCTGCGCTCCGGTACCGCCCATGGCGGGCGCGTCCAGCGAGCCAAGGAACTTGAGGACAGCTTCTTTCCGCACGCGCGGAGCCGTCGCCAGATCAATGATCCTCTTGGTGCTCAGCATTCAAACGTTATACACCGTGTCAGACACGCGCGCAAGTGCGCGCTGCTGCGACGGCGTGGCTCTCGCTACGGTCCCGGAAGTGGTGTAGTATCACCGAGCTGTGACCGCCTGGAACTTCGTGGGAGCACGCCGACTTCAGACCGGCGAGATGTACGGCGTGTGGCTGACGACGATGGGCGTCAGCAGCACCGATGACATCACCCGGTGGCTTGGGTCCAGGCGCTGGAGCCGGATCACTCTCTTCGCCCGCGGGACGCACCCCAGTGGCCAGATGGTCAAGGAGATGCACGCGGTGTGGGTGGGCGCGGACGGGACGGTCCTGCCGTCGTCGGATGCGCACCTGCAGTACGGTCCGCTCTACATCTCGGAGTCCAGGACTAGCGATCCGGGCGACGTGCCGTCGCGCGCGCCGGGCGAGAAGCCGCCGCCATCGCCGGAGGTCGAGCAGACGATGCGCGATGCGGTCGCGGCGCAGCGGCCGCCCGCGAAGAAAGCGAGCTGGCTCTTCCCCGTGGTCCTTGCGGGGGGCGCCCTCGCCTTGTCTCTGGCACATCCTTCGGAAGACCCGCCGCCGGACGAAGACGAGAACGACGACTAGACGTGCCGTCCGATCTCTTCTCGGGCCACACGAGGACCAGCCGTCCCACCTTGGTCGTGTGAAGGACGTTGCGGTGTCGGAGGCGTCCCAGGAGCTGCGCGATGCGGGGGCGCTTCAGACCGGTCGCTTGCGCGATGTACTGGACGGTCACGCCAGGGTGGCTGGTGACGCACCGGAGGATACGGTTGGCCTCGGAGGTCGGCAGGAGAGGGACGAGATCGCTGGAGCCGGCTCCGCGGATCCACATCCGTCCCAGCTCTGCGAAGCGGTCCATCGAGATCCGTCCTCGCGTCCAGGCGTCCAGGACGGGAAGTAGCTCGTACCAGTCGGAGATCCGTCCCGTTCGTCCCATGGCCTCTACGGCGCCGTGCTGGCCAGCCTTCTCAGATCGTTTGCCAGCTGAGGATACGTCGATTCGCAGAGGTCTGCATAGAAGTTGAGGCAAGCCTTGGCGATGGGATCGTGGTCCGGGTCCAGCACGAAGTGATGGCAGTGCTCGTGCTTGCCGCCTGGCCCCGTCGAGCCATCGGCGCGTTGCACGTTGTACTTGTCGTAGAGGCCCTTGATCCTTTCCGGATCGTTCTCGGCATGTTCACGCATGCGCCGGACGATGTAGAGCTGCGAGGCCAGCATCGCAAACTCGTAGCTCTCCTGGTCGGTCAGCTGCTGGGAGGCGACACTTCGGAGGGCGTCTTCCGGGAGGACGGAGAGGATCCGCAGGGCGAGGGACTCGGAGACGCTGAAACTTCGGGGCATGAAGTCTCCATGGCGAAGAGGGCCATCTGTCTGGGGTCGGCGATGTCCTCGGTGGGCGCGCCGAACACGTCTTTCACTAGCGCTTCCCAGGTGGGTCCGTCCAGGTGGGCAAGTTTTTTATTACGAGAGACGGCTCGTTTCAGACGAGGAAGCTTCCAGGCTTCTGCGTGCGAGGTCTCCCGGATCCGCAAGAGTGCCCGCTGGGCGTTGGCGACCCGTTTCTTCTTGGCGCGACAGCGATCGCAGCCTCTCTTTCGAGGCGCCATGGAGAAGCTGCAGACGGGGCACTTGGGCCGAGCCACGAACGAACTCCTACCAGCGGTCCACGCGGCCGCGCTGGCCGACCATCGTGCCTTCGGTGGTCATGTTGGGGTAGTCCCCGCGCGCGGTGCGGGCGTATTCGTTCATCGCGATCACGCTCGCCAGCTGCTTGAGCAGCGAAGGCGAGAAGCCCTCCTGGTCAGCCCTGGGATGTGTGCGCAGGTAGCGCCGGACGCCCTCGGCGAGCCAGAAGCCCCAGAGCTTGGCGGCCTTCTTCGCGTCGTACTTGCCGGCGAGGATCTTCCGCTGGACGTAGGCGATGTACGCCTGCTTGCGGCGCACGAGGTACCGGTCGTCCTGCATGTACCGCAAGAGCAGCCCAGCCCGCCTCTTGGTCGAGTCGTAGTGGCGCATGTCGCCGTGCTGGGCTTCCGACGTGGTGGCGGTCATCTTGTCCTCTTGGGTCGCGCGCAGGCTAGCGCGCCGATTCTCTTCTACGAATGCGCGTGTTGAGGGTGCTCGTAGGCCCACCCCATAGACAGGTCCACACCGTCTAGGTTGGCCGCGTCAGCGGCGAGTAACGCCTTGGCGAGAGCCTTCCTCGGTCCCGTCGCCCGACCCTCGCAGCCTCGTGTCGGCGTAGCTCTCGATGAGATCCAGACCACCCACTCTCGTCCGACACGACGGATCGCGACTCGTACCTTGCGCGGGTCCGCGCGAAACCTGGCCAGCATGTTCACGTTCCCTTCGATTCATGTGGAGTAGCGCGCAGGCTTCAGAGGCCTGCACCTGTCTTGGTCGGCTCCGATGTGTGAGTATCCAACGTCTTCAGGTGCTCACGCAGGGCGGTCCTAAGCACTTCGCTCATGGTCGACTGGCGCGACAGCGCGAGCGCACGAAGCGCCACCTTCTCGCCGGGCGTCACGTGAATCCCGATGTAGACGCATGCCCGCTCATCAGAGGCCCTTCCTGCCATCACCATCTTGCAAGCCTGGCATCGGCAGATGCACGCGTGTGTCTGGCAGTGAATCCCGTTTCGGCAGTGCTCAGGCATCGTCTAATCCCTCGCGCGCAGGCTAGACGGCCTGCACCTTCGTTCCGACGCTCACTGATGCGCACACCCGGACACGGGGCACTTACCCCAGGCCGCGCCATGCGGGCAGTCGTCGGCTCCCTCCGGCGCCATCCCGAACCGCTCGCGAACGGCGGCGACTTTCTCCGGGCTGCTGTCCACCGTGTAGCCAAGCTTCGCGATCAGGTCGCGCGCCGCGGTCTCCTCGTCCGCCCCGTGACCGACGAGCACCTGTTCGCCGAAGTCCGGCCGTGTCTCTTCGATGAACCTCAGAGAGACGCGCGGGCCTCCCTTGAAGTGCTCGGGCATGAGCACCCACGCGGGATGACCTGTTCGCAGGACGTACCTTGCGACCGCCTGTTGCAGCAGAACGCGGACCCTCGGCATCTGATCTCCGACCGCCTGCACTTTTCCTGTCGTAGTCGGCGCCACGTGCACACCCTCACTATCGAGCGCCCTCTCCACCGACGCCAGGAGCAGTGGTCCGGTCGTACCGGCGAGCCGGCCGAGGAGGAATGACCGGACGTCTTGGAGCGCCAGCCCACGGCGGCGCCACTCCAGACGGCACTCGTCGAGGAGACGCTCCGCTTCGGCCATCTCGCGCACGTGCTCGTCGGCGAGGCGAGCGAGGGTCTCACCCGTGGATGCCACTTGTGCGCGCAGCCGTACGTTCTCGTCGATGACCGCACCCGTACAGCCGGGGCAGGGGTAGCTATTGCAAAGGGTGCAGAGGGTACTCATCGCTTCACGTCTCCTTCGTTTCTCTTGGAGTAGCGCGCAGGCTAGCGCGTGATACCCGTCTCGCCCGCATCCACCAACAGCCACCCTGCTCCACGTAGTCGTTCGTCGACCGCTCTGCGTCCGTCAGCGAACGATCCGCACGGCTCGGCACACCCTCCGTCTACGACGAAGAAGTGTCTGCGGTCGGGCGACGGGAACTGGGTCGCCAAGAACACGTCTCCGACGTCGAGCGACTTGTTGCCGTCCGGGTGTGAGGCGGCCCAACGCACCCACTTACCCTCGCGGGGCGAGGTCCACTCACTCGCCACCTTAGGGGCCGATTGAAGCGCCTCCCACACTTCCCGCGGCGTCATCGCCTTCCAGTCTACGCTCACGTCGTCCTCCTTCGTCTCGCGCGCAGGCTACGCGCTCTTTTTCTTCGTCTTCACTCTCACGATGTCCCCATTGGCCTTACGGCGCCACCCGGGTGCGGGTCCTGGAACGCGCGCCGCGTCCGCCTGAGCCTCGGCGTTCGCGAGCTGTTGCAGGACGTACCCCTCCAGGTTCTGGAGCGCGCATCCGAGCGCATAGAGCGCGCCGTGGTCGGCGGGGTCCTTCAGTGCGCCCACGCGAGACCAGAACGGCTCCGACTTCCCGCCTGAGTAGTGCGCCGGCATGAGTTTCTTCATGGTCCCTCCGCGCTCCTTCGTCTCGCGCGCACTACTTGCTGCGTCCGCGAGGCCACGCAAAGCGTTTGTCGCCCGCCTTGGATGTATGCGACCCCACGTGACCTTGCAGGCGTACGCATCGGCATCCTACCGCGTCTCTGCTGCGGCACTGCGGCACCTTGACCTGCTTCGCCATCGTCTCCTCCCGTGCAGCGCGCACTCTCAAGCTGCTTTCTCAGACTGCGGGCTCACCCACCATCACACGACCGTACCGTTTCACCTGGTCGGCCTGATACAGCTCCGTACGCCTGCGTCGTCGACTCGCTTCGTCCGGGTAGCCGAGCGCCGTCAGTGCGGCATCGACGCGGCAGGTCGGTCGGTGGCCCTCAGCAGGGAACGACCATGAGTGGTGGCACCCCTGACAGGTGCGGGTGCCGCCCCCGTGCTCACTCCACTCTGCCTCAAGGAGGGCGTCTGCGACCAATGCTGCGGTTTGCTCGTCCACGTCGTCACCGTTCCTTCGTCCGCGCAGGAGTAGCGCGCAGGCTACACGCCCGTTTTCGGCATCATGGCGCGCGCTCGCGAAGCTGCAGCGTAGGCCTTGTCGATCGCCGTCTGCGTGGGCCGTGTCGCGTAGGATCCATCCATGTCGACTACCAGTCCTCCGGCAGCGTCTCCAGTGCGCGCTTGCGATCGTCCAGCTCTTTTGGTCGACGTGATCAGCTTCGACTCCCAACGGTCTCGGTAGGTCGAGGCTAGCGCTTCAACGTTTGCCACTGCCGCATGTAGCAGGTGGTGCTAGGGCCGAAATCGCCCGTGTCGTGCTCGTCGTCGGGGATGACGCGCCACATCCGGTCGCCGTCCACCGAGCGTGCCTGCATCTGGAACGGCATGCGGCGGACCCTGTCGTCGAGCTGACGGTAGCGGATGTAGCCGTCGTAGGCCTTGGTGTGCTCGCCGATGCTGTAAGGGTCGCCCGAATGTGCATCGACGAACGTGGCGAACGGATGAAAACAGTCGGAGATCTCTTTGCCCACGACGTCGTCGTCGGCGAACGCTGCGCCAGACGCCAGGAGGAAGCCGATCGTCACCGCTGCCCGAGTCATTCCGCGCATCATGCACCTCCTCCTAGTGGTCGTCGGCTCAGGCAGCCGAAGTCGCCCGCGTCTGCACCAGCCACTCGATGCGCTCGAAGACTTCCTTCAGCTGCTTGATCTCGCAGCTGACGCGCTGGCCGCTGGGCGTCTCCTCGATACACCAGCCGGAGAGGCTGGGGTAGGCGCGGTAGTTCTTGCCGAAGCGCAGCTCCTGCAGGCGGTGGTGGTGCCGCTCGAACTGGGTGGTCAGGAACGACCGGAGCACGACCGACAGGTTGGTGTCGTTCAGCTGGGCGAGCTTTTCCATGGCCTCGCGCTCGTCGTCCGAAAGCCGGAAGGCCTTGGTCCTTCCAAGGCGCCGGTCCTTGGGGGGCTTGACCAGAGCGACCTTGCGCCGCTTGCCGTCCTTGTCCCGGGTAGGGATCCGCTTGGGGACGGTGCCGGTGGCGACCTGCGCCCACCACTCGGCTCGCAGGATGGCCGTCTCGCGGCCCGCCTTGACCAACTCCTTGCCGCGCTTGTTGACGACGGTCCAGGTGTCCTGCGGCTTGTCCCCGGTCTTGTGAAACGCCCGGTAGCCTCCGTAGAAGGTCACGCTGGTGACGCTGGGGTTGGCGAGCAAGAGATGCGTGACCAGGAGGTGACGCAGGCGCGCCGAGCGGTCCTCGGAGCCGTCGCCGTCGAGGAGCTTCTCATCCCTCGACGACAGCCGGAAGGCCACCATGGTGCCCGGCCGGCTGGACGAGCCACTGCCGTGGGAACGTCCCTTGCGCTTCTTTCGTGAGCGCGTGCTCACGGACCTGCGGCTTTGGCGTTCCGCGATCGGCTTCGACATTCGGTCCTCCAAGAAGTCCTTTCCCTCCAACGCGCCGTCGTTAGACACCACGTCGGACGCCGTATTGCATACCACAGTTTCGGGATTCACGCAGGACTCCTTGACGGATGATGAGTGCCTGGACCACAGGCTTAGCCGTGGTCCAGGCAGTGACGGCAGGTATCTTCTCCCGCATGGGGGTTGACGGTGTCCGCGCCGCAGACCGTGCACCAGAAATGCTCGCGTCCGCTTGCGTCGATGGATCGTGCGCCTCGCCGCTCTCGATAAAGCGCACGCAGCGCGACCTCTGCGGCCTCGATGCGCGCATCGAGCGTGCAATCGCCTTCGGGCAGATTGCGCTCACGCTGGGAGAGGCTCTCGGTCACGGCGAAGCTTCCTGCGATGTCGACGGTTCGGCCTTTGCGGCGACCGACGTGCGCTCGACCATGAGCACGTCGTCAGCCTGGTAGAGCGAGCGACCGCGCCCCGTGGAGCCGTCGCGCTGGCCCACGTCGACGACGCACACCCAGGCGGAGCCGTTCCCTTGCGGCGTGATCTCGGCGACGCGCATGCGGAGGACCGGGAGCGGTGTGCCCTCGTTGTAGACGAGCACGTCGCCGGCCCGTAGCTCCGAGAGCCGCACCGAAAGCCGCTTGCTCGCGCGGCAGCCCCGCAGGTAGTCGAGCGCTGTGTGGACGAAGCCAGGGTACGCGTGCTTGCCTTCGGGCAGCGCGTGCATGCGGGCGATGGCTTCGCGTAGCTCGTTGGGGCTCTCGGTCAACTGGACCAGCATGTCGAGCACGACGTCTGCCGGGCTGCAGCCCAGGGCGTAGAGCGCGCCCACGTAGACGTGTCTCCAGGTGGCGCGATCGGCTGGGATGAACGTGTCCATGAGGGTCTCCTACAGAGGTGTATCACATGATGTATAACAGACGTGCAGAACCGTGCAACATCAACGCAATGTCTTCGCGCCCTTGACGCGCGTGTACCCCAGCTCTTCGAGGAAGCTCTGGCCTACAGGCGAACCCAGCCACTGAACGACGGTGGCGGCCACGGTGCGCTCACGCTTGGTGGGCATGGGCGGCTCGGTGCCACGCCACGGTTCGCGCTGGGCGAGTGGCACATCGAGCAGCGCCGCCAGGATCGTGAGCCCGGGGCGATTCCACCTCCTCCAGGCTTCGGCGAAGCGGGCCTCTTCCTCCTCGTTCTTGAGGCGGTGGGAGTGCAGTCCTTCATGCGACATCGGCCACCTCGCGCTGGTGCCTGGCGAGCCAGACGTCCATGCCCGGGAGCATGGGCGGGGGCGGCCACGTGGCGATGGGGCCAACGGGAAGGAGCCTGCGCGGAACGCGTGGGCGCCGACCGCAGCATCGGTAGACGTACCAGAGCTTCACTGGACCTCCACGGCGGCGGTGGCCTGGTGGATGGCGTCGCGCAGACGCCGGGTCCCGTCGCGGTACTCCTCCGGGGTGAGCGTCACCATCCGGTCGAAGAGCCGGAAGTATTTGTCCTTCGTCTCCGCGACCTGCTTGCGTCGGAACTCGACGGTCGACTGCGAGAGGGTCTGGAGGTTGTCGAGACGGTCGCAGGCCTTGCAGAAGTACGGCCGCCAGTCGGTCGAGACGAAGAAGCGGTCGAGGTAGCCTTCCTTGGGGACCTTGGAGAGCACCTGGACGATGCCGCAGACGTCGGCGCCGAAGCAGTCCTCGACGATCTCCGGCGTGAGGCGTGTGTCCTCGAACGTGTCGTGGAGCACCAGTGCGCAGATGGTGTCGAAGCGAACAATCTGCGCAAGGTCGATGCCGATGAGCGTGGATCTGCGCACGTGCTCGAAGTACCGGACGGGGTCGCCGTGCTCGTCCAGCTCCTTGCGGACCTGCGCACGGTGAGCGTACTTCGAGAGCATGTACGCCACCTCGATCTTGCGGACGATGCTGGGGGCGAAGAATGGCTTGAGGCGTTCGAAGAACGTGTCGTGGTTCTCGGTCATGGGGTCGCGGTCTCCTCTTTGATCTGTGGCGGTGCGGCCCGCTGGGCGCAGGCCTCGTCCAGCCATGCGGACTCAGTGGCCTTCGCGTCGCGTTCGGCGGCTGTCGCCGCGCGAAGCTCGTCCTCGGCAAAGTCCAGGCGCTCGTGCGCCTGGGTGGTTTGCACACGGAGCGCCTCGGGGTAGATGCGCGCCAGCTCTGCGGTACGTGTCAGGGCGGCGATATGGGATTCGAGCCCGACGCGGTTGAGTACGGCTCCTTTGAAGAGAACCACGTTGGCCTTCGACAGAGCTTCGGTGGCCAGGCGGTGGTCCCGGACTAGCAGTCGGAAGGTGAACTCCCCCAGCGTGTCCATTGGACGGTCGTACGACTGCCGGACGAGCGTGGCGCGGAACTCCTCGTCCGATGCGCGCGTGGCGGCTTCGTCGGCGAGACTGGGTCGGCCGCGCTTCTTCATGGGCGATCCGCGCGTAGACCGGAGATGGTGGCCCGCAGCGACTCGATGACAGCTTCGATCATGTCGATGGCCTTCACGCGGTGGCCATGGCCGAGCACCAGCGCGGCTTGCGAGAGGTAACGCCCGTTGTGACGCAGCGTCTCCTGGTCCAAGACGACCTCTTTCTTTCTACTGGACACGGGAGGTCACCTTGTAGCCGTGTCCCTTGAAGAACCCCGGATCGCCTAGGGCGATGTCGACGAGCTTGGCCCCCAGCATGGTGACGGCCTCGTAGTACTCCGCCGAGAGGTGGTTGCCGCTGTACTGGTGGCCGTACTCGTGGATGAGGAGATCGTTGACGACCTCTCGCGGCCCATCCTCGAACCACTTCTTGCCCAGGCGGTCGTAGTTGAAGATCAGCTCACCCGGGCTGTAGTTGGCGGCCCAGGAGGAGGTCATGCGGCCCTTCTCGAAGTGGACGCGGATGGCGCGCCGCAGGAGCCTCCAGCCGCAGTCGGCCGCGTACTCCGCGATGCCGCGCATGCCCGACGTCCATTCGTCCTCCGGGATGAAGCGTGCGGGGATGGCGCTGGGGTCGTCCGAGTAGGGCTTGGGCGTGGGGAAGAGGACGGACGAGACGGGCGCCGTCCCGGCCCGTTTGATGTTGTCCCACTGCTCTTTCGTGTACTCGCCGCCACGAAGGACAGCGTGGCCGTGCGCGACGGCGGTGCTGATCGACTCGGGATCGCGCGGGTCGGCGGTTGCCCGCTTCTCGCCGTGGACATGGGTCAGGATGGTGTCGATGGCGGCCACGTCGAGGCGCTTGTCGGCCAGGGCTTCCTTGGCTGCGGTCGAGGCGGCGTCCGCCGGCTTCATGTGCTGGTAGGTGGCGTTGATGACGGCGACGCGCACCTCGCGGAGGTACGCGGGCGTGACGTTGTCCCTGTCCATGTTGAGCGGGACCTTCTGCATGATCTCGACGGTCCACGGGTCGCCGGTCTCGACGACGGGGATGCCCATCTCGTAGAGGCGTCCGATTTCGCCGTCACGGAGCTTGTAGACGCGCACGGTCGTCTGCCGGCTAGTGCGGCGCAGGTTCCCCTCGTCGTCGGCGATCTCGGTGGGGAGGGTGTGCTCGAAGACGTGATCGGGCGTGCGGACGTCGAGGAGCTTGCCGTTGACGGTGGTCGGGATGGGAGGGAGGAGGAGCTTGGTGCCCTCCAGCATGATCTCGACCTCCTCGCGGGTGAGACGCAGGATGCCGAAGAACTCCGTCCCGACGTCGCGGAGTTTCTTGCCGCGTCCGCGCGTGCCGTCCGGCCGGAAGACGACGGTCCCGGTGGTGCTTTGGACCTCGGCGGCCTCGCAGAAGGAAAGGACGAGCTTCTCGCCCATGTTGTAGCGCCCACGGCTCGTCGGTTTGGCCTTCTTCTCGCTGGGCGCGTAGAGGGTGTACGCGTGCGTGAGGTCGCGGAAGCCGTCGGGATCGTCGTCCACGACGCTGACGCGGACGAGAGGTCGCCCCGGGACGGGCTCGACGTCGACGGAGGCCTTCGTGGCTGCGGTGTCGTAGACGTTCTGGAGCAGCTCGTGGAGAAGCCAGGCGAAGTCGCCACGGCGCCGCAGCACCTGCTCCAAGCCGTCGAGATCCACCGAGAGCCAGCTTGCGCGTGTGGTCATGATCAGGACTTCTCCTTCTTGGTGCCCGATTCCCATTGCTCGAAGCGCTTGATCTCCGCGCCCCCGGTGTTGGTCGTTCGGAAGTCGCCCGCGATCTCGACCATGAGCCCGCGCCCGCACAGCATGCGTGCGAGGCCGCGCTGGACGGCCGGTAGCGGCTCCCGGACGCGGTGCTGGTACTGGACGAGGAGGGCGTACTCGGGCCTCCCGATGGGCGGCTGATCGTTCTTCAGGTGGAGCGCAGCGAGCGCCTCAGCGGCTTCCAACCGTGTCTTGTACGGCTTGGCGGTGCGCGGGGCGGACGTGTCGCTCTTGTAGTCGGCGTCGAGCTGGTAGTCGCCGGTCTTGCCCTCGATGCTTCCCAGGCAGCGACCGCGAAAATCGTCGACGTAGAACCGGATGCGCCCGACGCCATGGCCCGAGGGCCCACCGTTGCGGAATGCGAACGACATGGCTTAGGCCTCGCTCACGGCGCAGGCAAGGACGGAGGCCTTGCGGGTCGTGCCGTCCAGCGAGACATGGTGTCCGGCCGCTTCCTTCCGGGCGTCTGTCCTCTTCTCGAACATCCACCAGGAGCGCTGCCCTTCGACGAGAACGACGAAGCAGGTCGGGGCGTCCGATGGGACGATCTCGACGATCTCGACGTCGAGCGTACGCGGTAGAACATCGAGCATACTCTTCGCATCCACCCGCGTCGGGTACGCGTACTGGCAGTCGTACGATCCGCGAACGGTAATGGCGAAGAATTGTGTCGGCGTGACGAGATGGTCGGTGTGCATTGTTATACGAACAGTATAACACATGCGCATCTACGCGCAACAGTCTTGTTTTCTAGGCTTTCGTGCGTGTCAACTCGGCGAGCCACGCCGTCTGGCATGGCTCCGAGCACGCGTAGAAGTGCGAGCCCGCGCTGGCTCCGACGGCGTCGCCCATGATGACGGGAAGCCAGCCGTGGAGGTTGGCGAGATCCGCGTTCTGCTCCCAGGAGGCGGCGGCGGGGACCTGGCCGGAGATGCGCTTTCCGCAGCGGCAGCGGAGGTTGGCTTCGGTACCGAACGGCGGCGGTTGCGGGTGCATGGGCTGGAAGGGTAGCGGAAGTTACCTCTTACCGCCATCGAGGACACGGAGCGGAGGCATGGGCTCGGCAATGAGTTTGTCGGGGATGTCCTTGGAGAGCTGGATGTTGGTGGAGCCGCACCGGCCCTCGTGGGAGGGTGACAGGACGTAGCCGAAGATCTTGATCTGGTGGGCGTTCATGATCGAGACGACGTCTCGTTCGACATCGATCGCCGTCTTGGGCTTCGAAGGCTGTACGTCGAGCAGAAGTGTGACGCACGGCCGGTCGCCGTTGGCTCTGGGCGGCATGGTGCCGTTTTCGAATCCGGGCCGCACGGCGTAGTCCTTGCGGACGAGGGCGGCGACGATCTTGTCTGCGGCCGCCGCCGAGAGGAGAAAAACCCAAAGAAAGAAGTTCGTGGGACCGTTCGACATGAGAACGATCCTACAGCGATTCGTCCCGCTCGATGGCGCGTTCGACGACGTCGGAGATGTCCTTGAGCCCGCCCAGGAAGAAAATGCGATCGAGAGACATGGCCTCTACCTTCTGCCGGAACGGCGTTGCGCCAGCCAGCCTCGCGCGGCGCGCAGACCGTGCCGCCAGTCGCCGCCCAGTGCATCGAGCGCCAGGCACGCGAAGAGGGGCACGCAGAGCGGCGTCGAGAACATACCCAGCACAGAGATGGCGATGAAGTGCCCCACGACATCTTCGATTTCATCGACGCAGGCGCAAATGCCGTCCATGTAGACTGTTGCCAAGCGCCACGGCGCGGGCGGCCCCACCTCACGGACTGCGGTCGTGCGGTACGGAGAGGCGAGCGTCACGGCTCCTCCATCGAAGCGAGTCTCGTGGCGACAGCGAAGGCTTCGTTCATGCCAGCGACCGAGTGTTCGAAGAACTGCGCCGTGGATCGGTTACCGTCCTTGTAGATGTCGAGCTTGATGGGGCCTGTCTTGGCTCCCCATTCGAGATCGATGGTGTAGCCCTTCTTTCCCGTGTGCTTGACGATTCGCCGGCACCAGCGGGTCTCCTGGACCTTGAAGTCGGAACACCAGCCGTCGTACGTGACGCCGTACGATTCGTAGTCGTCGGGTGAGAGCATTGGGCTCGCGAGAAGCTGCTGGTAGCGGAGGTAGAGCGGATCGTGGGCGCGGAAATCGGTCTTCCACTGCTCGAACGCCAGCCTGCCGGCCTCACGCTTCTCGCGGCTCGCTTGTTCGTCGACCGAGACCCACTCGTCGACCAGCACGAGCTTCTGTCCTTCGCGCCGAAGCGTCTTGATGGCGCGGTCGACGGTCGGTCGGTTCCTCTCCTGCTCTTCGTCGTCGTCCTCGTCGCCCGGGAGACGCACGGGTGCGGTCTCGAAGCAGCGGAGGGTGCCGTCGTCTCGAAGCTCTGGCCACTTGACGTCGTCGTCGATGTACTCGTCGCACCCTATCTCCGGCCATCCGTCCATGGGGGACGAGAAGTCGTGGAACCGAAACTCGTACGGGCAGGCCCAGATGCAGCCCATGACGACGAGCGTTCGGGTGGGTGCGTGGAAGTTTGAATCGATCCAGCAGAATGCGTGGCCTTGCTCGGCCTCGGGCGGCAGGTGGTCGCGCCGTGCGCCCGTGTCTAGCTCGATGACGGTCTGGCCCTGGTAGTCCTCGCCGCAGACGAGGTAGTCGTGGCCGTTTGGATGGTTCTCGATCCACGTGTGCTGGAAGGAGTGGTAGTTGCGCTTGACCCGGGCGATCTCCGTGTCCAGGCCCGTGGCCGTCGAGCCATCGGGTACGCGCGAGACGACGCCCAGCGTCCCGTCCCACGCACCCGGACGGGTCGTGTAGGTCGTGACGACCAGCCGGTACTTGCCGGAGGGCGAGAGCCACTCTCTGGGACCGACAACGCAGGTCATTGCCGCATCATCCGTGGATGGCGGTGAACCCGTCGGTCCGCTCGCCGTCATCGGCGACAAGACGGGCACGAAGATGTCCTTCAAAGCCAGACGCGACGATCTTCACAGCCACCGCCTGAGCCGATCCCAGAGACGCGAATCGCCGATGCCCAAGAGTGCCTTCTCGAAGGAAGGCATCTCCTTCTGGTACATCGAGAGGAGGGACGCGTTGCCCGTAGCCACGCACGCCTCGACGTTGGCGATGCGGTCGGCCAGCTTGAGGTGGCCGCCTCCCTGGTACGGGAGGAGCGCGCGGATCTTCTCGTACGCGGCGGCCACTCGCTCCTTGCGGTTCTTGCCCACGCCGGTGACGGCCCACACGAGCTGAAAGACGTCCTCCCCGAAGCTGGCGCGTAGCTCCTCGGCCGTCGTGGGCGTGTCTTCCAGAACGTCGTGAAGCCACGCGGCTTGCAGAATGGAGCCCACGTAGCCGGCCTCGACGAGGACACGACGGACCGCCGCCAGGTGCACGACGTACGGACGGTCTCCGTACTTCTGCGCTCCGTGCTTCCTGACGGCGAAGTCCTTCGCTTGCTCTTCGTCGGGCGAGAGCCGGTCCACCGACTTCACTTCGCGAAGTACTTGAACGCGTTGCGGCGTCCCTTGACGTCCACGAGGTCGCGCTTCTTCAGCGTGTGGAGCGCCGTCGACAGCTGGACGGTCGCCTCCTTGCCGGTCATCTTCAGCGCCTTGCGGACGACGGGGGCCATCGAGCCGGGGTGCTTCTTCAGGTAGTCGAAGACCCGGAACATGATCGTCCCGGGCTGCGGCGGGTCGAACGTCCGTGCCGGAGCCTTCGAGGCGCGCGCGGCGCGGCGACCGGTGATCTCGCCGTGCGCGGTGTCCTCGGGGTCGTCGCCTTCGGGGAGGATGCGCGTCTTCGTACCGAGGATGTCCTCGATCTCGCGGGCGCGGCTGTAGCTGGCGGCAAGCTCCTGACGGAGCTGGTCGCCCAGCAGTTTGTACTGGTGGAGGGGGTTCGTATTGGGTGTGGCGTTGGGCTTGTCCATGTCTGACAGCCAGTATAACAACGCGTCTCGCATGTGCAAGCAGATCAAATTCGAGCCGAACTCGTCCTGCTCACACGAACACTGAACGGGCCGTGTTCGGCCGCTAGTTCTAGCCGTTTTTACGCAGGATCGCCGCGGACTCGGGCAGCTTCGCGGGCTCCCGGTACGCGTTTGCAGGCGGCAGTTGGCGGAGCTTCTGGTGCACGTCTGCGGCTGACATTGCTAGCCGGTCCAGCTCCGCTTCGTAGGCATCGCGCGTGATGCAGACGCTCTCTCGCTCGACGAAATCGAGCAGTCGGATCTCGCCGCCGCCCGTTTCGTTCTCGCCCGCCCCGTCGCTCAGAAAGCCGCAGCGCAGGCACGCGGTGCCGTGAAAGACGTTCTCGTGGACGAACACTTCGCCTGCAGGGGTCTCCATCTTTTTCGGGCCGTGCACGAACGCGCGATGCGGCTGCTCGCAGTATCGGCAGGGTCTAACGGACGTCATTTGCGCGATGGTGAAACCGGACGAGAGAAGGATCCGGATGGAGCTGGCGCACCGTGGGTCGGCGTGCGTCGCAGCCCACGCGTTCCGGTGCCGTTCGTTCATCTTGTGTTCGTCTTTCAGCAGCCAATAGAACAAGAAGACGAAAAACCCGACGACCGCAAAAAGAATGACGAAGTCCCACATCACGCCTCCGGTCGCAGCGATCGGAACTGGCGCTCGATCGCTGCCAGCTCGTCTTCCAGCTTGCTTGTGGCCCAGTCGATCTCGGACGCGAAGTCGAGCGGAGGCAGGCGTTGTGCGTCCATCTCGGCGACTCGTGCGTGCACGCGGACCAAGAAGTGTCTCGCGCGACGGTCGACCTCCAGACGCCGCGCGTCGTACTCGCGGCATCGATCGGAGCAGTGCGTGTCGTAGGCGGCCGGGCGCCCGCACCAGGAGAGTTTGCAGGTCGCGTGCACGCGGCAGCCGTCGATGTGGCACGTGTCCGTCGGCAGCTCGCTCCCGAAGATGTGGACGGGCTCTGTGAGCCGCTGCAGCGGTCCGTACTCGTATCCAGGGAGGTCACGCTTCTCCAGCTTGGCGATGACCTCCGCGCGCGTGTAGCCCACGAACGTGCTCGTCATGCGGCCGTCGTGCTGCCAGATGAAGTTGAGATGGGTCTTCACGCCAGGGCGCCGGAAGGCGTAGGTCCAGACGCGCGCCATGCAGTCACACGGATCGGCCTTGCAGTCGGCGCAGTACGTGACGACGACGGGCGGCGGCGAACCGCGGCGCTGGAGGCGTCCCATGATCTGCGGGTAGGACGTCGACCGCGGCGCGCGCTCTTCGAGCGTCTGGAACTGGCGAGCGACCGCCCAGGACATGGCATGACGGGACCAGGCGCCATGGAAGGCGCGGTCACGCATGGCGGGGTAGGAACCACGGGCGATCTTGGCCCACTGCCCATCGACGCCGCCGCCCTGGAGTGGTTCGGCGGCCCAACTGGGCTTGCCGTTCGGCAGACTGCACCAGACGCCCCAGCATCGGCAGGTGTCGGGATCGTGGTACGCACGGACAAGCACACGGAACGGAACCCAAGGGTCAAGACGTTCCATGGGGTCGTCGGGGCCGATGTTGAACGGGTGTGCGGAGGCTTCATGGTAGCTGCCAGACCACGGCTCCACTCCGGCTCCAGCGACCGCGCCATCCCTCGTCAGAAACGCGCCGTCTTCCAGGTTGTCGGCCCGTCGCCACAGGCCGTAGCGGTTGGATGCCGCCCCCGGGCACGAGCGGGCGATCCGCCACGACTCGGTTGCGCGGTCGTACACGAAGTCGGCTGGCATCGCGGACGCGCATAGCTCGTGGTCGCTCATGCCCGTGTTATACACTCTGTCGGACGAACCGGCTACTGCTTCTCCGGGAACGCGTGGACGAGTCGGCCAGCGGTTTGCTTCTCGACGGAGTCCTCTGTGGGCTCGCCCAGAAACTCGGCGATGACGTCGGTGCGGTTCACGATGCAGCTGGGTGGAAGGTCCAGGCTTCGCAGGAACTGCGCGCCGTAGCTCTTTCGGGTGATGCGGTTGTCGAGGAGCATCATGACGCCGCGGTCGTCGGTGGAGCGGATGAGCCTTCCCAGGCCCTGCTTCAAGGTGAGGATGGCGCGCGGGACGATCCAGTGCTGGAAGGGGCTGAACCCGCGTTTGCGGAGCTGCTGCTTGATGGCGCTGCTCAGCGGATCGTCCGCTTCGAACGGGAGCTTGTCGATGACGAGGAGCGAGAGAGCCTCACCGGGCACGTCGACGCCGGCCCAGAAGGAGCCGGTGGCGAGCAGCACGCTGTGGATGTCGCGTTTGAACTCCTCCAGGAGCGCGCCGCGCTGCATGGCGCCGGGCGCGCCTTGGACCAGGACACGGTAGCCGACGTCACCAAGGTTCTTGGCGACGTACTGGAGCCGCTTCCGGCTGGTGAAGAGCGCCATGGTGCGACCGTGGGCGAGCTTGATGGCGTGGCGGAGGATGCGCACGACCATCTCGTCGAAGCCGGGATCGGTGGGTCCGGGCATGCGATCGTTGTCGGCGGACGGGAGGACAAGGCGCGCTTGCTCGGCCATGTTGAACGGCGTTGGCAAGTTGATGGTCCACACGGGATCGATGTCGGGGATGCCGAGATCCCTGGCGACGTGATTGAACGTCCCTCCGGTGCGGAGCGTGGCGGACGTCATGATGACGGAGCGTCCCGGGGTGAAGAGTCGCGCCTGAAATACTTTGTCGACGAGGAGCGCGCGCTGGCAGAGCGAGACGCGCTCGTCTTCGTCCTCGTCGACGTAGTAGACGAAGCTCTCGGTGTCCTTCAGCGTCATGGAGTGGTCAACGCGTTCGGACAGGTGCCAGCTGGAGGCGGCGGCCTTGTCGTAGCGGAGCGCGACGCTGCGGGCGCCCTTCTCGTGGAGGTTGTCGGCGCGTCTCGTGTAGAGGCGCGCGGCCAGTCGGAGCTTGTCGCGTAGCTCTTCCCATCCAGGGACGAAGTTTTCGTACGGTAGGACCGCGGGCGCCGCGTCCCGCAGATCGCTCAGCTTGAGGAAGAAGGTCTGTCCCAGCCCCAGGATCTCTCCGCCAAGGACTGTGGGGCTGACCGAGTCGAGGTCGATCTTGCTGACGGCGATGGCGCCTTGGGCCATGGCTCCATCGTCGATGGGGGCTTCGGCGGCGTCGGGATCCTCGATGGGGGTCTCGATTGTCTCCTCCCGCTTGAATAGCTCCGGATCGTCGTCTTCCTCCATGGTGCGGAGGAGCTGGGTGGCGGCGTGGAAGGCGCCGGGGTGCATGTCGAAGCCAAACGTTTCGCGGGCGACGTCGGCGGCCATGTGGGCCTCGTCGAGGATGGCGATGTCGAAGGGAGGGAGGACGGCCGCGAAGCCGCGCAGGTGCAGGCACAGCATGCGGTAGTTGGTGACGACGATCTGGGCATCCATGGCGTCGACGCGAGCGGACTCCGCGAAACAGCGCTTCTCGGGCTGCACATCGTCCTCGCCTCGCGATCCGAAGAAGGGGCACTTCTCCCGGTCGCAGTCGTCGGACGTGACGAAGAGGCGTTTCTCGACCTTGCGGCCAAGCTCGTGCTTCAGATCGCTCTTGTCGCCGGAGAGGGTCCTTTCTTCCCACGCGAGCACTTCCGCGATCTGTGCTTTCTCTTCCCTGGTCCATCCGGGCGAGAGGTCCGTGCGCTCGGCTTCGGCGCGTTTGCGGCAGACGAAGTTCTGGCGTCCCTTCAGCTCGGCGTAAGTGAAGCGCCACGGGAGCGTGGTGGCCAGCCGAGGCAGGTCGAACGCGATGAGCTGCTTCGAGAGGGTCAGGTTGGCGGTGACGACGACGGTGCGCCGACCGTGGTAGGCGGCGTGGTAGGTGGCGGGCACCAGGTACATGAGGGTCTTGCCGGTGCCGGTGGGGGCCTCGATCATGACGCGCGCGCGATTGCGGATGGCGCCGTCGACGGGGTAAGCGCCCATCACCTGCCCTTCGCGCGCCACGAAGCCTGGCCAGGCCCGCGTGAGCAGGCCGTCCTTGCCCAGGATGTCCTCGATGTAGTGAAGCGCGTCCACCTACGTGGTCTTCTCAGCCGTCGCCCAGTAGCGCTGTCGCGGTCATACCGACGACCTTCGTGAAGGTCGCGTCGGCCACGCCGTCCATGTGGTCGCCGAAGGGGTTCTTGAAGACGCGATGGAAGCGGAGGCCCAGGCAGGTGGCCTCGTTGCGGAGCCACGGCTCGCGGTGCTGGAGACACAGCATGGCGGCCAGCACCTCCTCCTCGGGCGGGACGGACTGGTCGTGGAAGTGGAGCGTGTCCTGGTCGTCGGCGTCCCAGCAGATGCGGCCGTTCTTGGTCGCGATCTCCGAGGAGCGATGCGCGAGGATGTAGCGGTGTCCGGTGAGGCCGCCCTGACAGATGACGTAGCGGTCCTTGCTCCACGTCTCGTGCTGCTGGGGTGTCAGGAAGGCGAGGAGCACGCGGGTGGCAGGAGCGATCGCCTCGACGAAGCAGTCCGGGCACGAGGGAGTGGGGCGCCTCACGGTGACGGCCGCTGACGCGGGCTTCTTGGAGAGCTTGGCCAGTTCCTTCTCGGTGGCCTTGCCGGGCTGGGAGTGCTCGACGACTTCCACCTGCCCGCCACGGAGGCGGATGGCGGTGAGGACGGCGGGGCCGGGTCGGAGCGCGGCGATGATGACGGGTCCGCACTCTTCCAGAGGCGCGTCGATGAGGATGCTGTCGCCTTCGACGATGTCGGTGACGGCCTTCTTCAGCCAGCCTCGGTCGATGAGGATGCCGGAGAGGCCTGCGACGGCGTTCTTCTCCTCGGCGGTCGGGTCGACGATGGCGAGGATGGACTTGTTCTTGTCGTCGGGCGAGGCGGTCAGGCTGAGATCGCCCTGCCAGGTGGGGACGTACCAGGCCTTCATTGGCCGGTCCCGTTGACGTGCTCGACGACGACACCGGCCGAGGCGCGTCGCTTCATGGGCTTGTTGGGCCGAGCGAGCAGCGGAGGTTCGGGGTGGAATGGCTTGAGCGGCTTGAGGTCGACCGGACGCTCGCCTGGAAGGGCCTTGCCGAGGAGTTTCTTCTCCAGCTCTGCGGCGACGTCGTCCATCCCGGCACGCCGGGCGTCGGCGATGGCTTGGACCAGCGCCTGCGGGGACTCCTGCTGCGACTTCTGGTAGCTGGTGAGCGCGGGGATGAGCTGTCGGATGACGCTCGATCCGTAGGCCTCGATGCCGGGAGCGGAGTCGGCGACGCCGGGGACGGTGATCTCGTGCTCGCCGCGCATGACGGCCACGGGATCCTTGACGCACATGAGCATGTCGTCGGACTGGTTGGCGAAGCGGCCGATCCTGCCCAGGTTGGCGTCGAGATCGGGAAGCTCCACCAGGATGCGGAGCTGCTTGCGGACGGCTTCGATGAGGTGCTTGGGCGCAGGCCCGTACTGGATGTCCTTCTTTTTCGGTGGCTTCGGGCGCGGCAGGTTGAGGGTCATGGAGTCTTCTCCCATCATCGTTTCATCGATCTGGCAGACGAAGTTCATGGTTGTTTCACGGGCAGCGGCTGGTTCCACCAGTCGGCCAGCGTATCGGCGAGCGCACGGAGCGCGGCGCGAGGGGTCTCGCCTTTCCCTCGCACATCGGCGAGGCCGGGACTGTGATCGAACGTGGTGGTGGCCATCCATTGCGCGTCGCGGCTTGGCTCGTAGCGGACCTTGGCTCGTTCCAGCATCGTGCGCGTTTGGCTCGCGATGGCCGCCTCGACATCCTGATCGCGCGCGGCCGACGCGCGTCGAGCCGCGGATTCAAGGACGACGCGCTTCATGTACGCGTGCAATTCTCCCGGCGTGTCTCGTGGGTTTGTGGCCGGCTTGGTGAGCCGGAGCACTTCCTTGACGATCTCGCCAACGCGCTCGTCGATGGTCTTGGTGTCGGCCACGTTACTCACGCACCCAGTGGCAGTCTCCCGCCACGTAACAGTTGCTCAACGGGTCGCGCAATTTTTTGCGCAAAGCCTCTTCTCGTAGGCGATCTTGCGGGTCTTGCGGAGGCCGGTCGTAGTAGACCTCATCCGTCGGATCGTCTGGGAGCCGAAGGTGTCCCTGGTGTTCTTGGTGCCGACGCCCCAGCCGCTGCTGGCTCTCGTTCGCTTGAAAACCGGACAGGTGAAGAACAATGCCGGCCACCGATACGATGAGGGGTAGCGTGACGTACGCCGCATACGGGTACGCCGCATACGGCAGCCTGCACTTACTCGATGGAGTGCGCTGCGCGCGGGAGTTGGCGTCGTCGGTGCATCGTGCGGCGGGCGCGGATGCCGTGCAGGCGATCGCTCGGTAGGGCGGTCTCACCTGGCGCTCGCGACGGGCAGGTGAAAGAGCGCGCACGCGGCGTCGGTCGTGTGCTTGGCGAGTTCCTCGAAGGACTCGCTGCGGTGCTTGGCGACCGCGCGTGCCACGTGGGCGACGATGGCCGGCTCGTTGCGGGCGTGGGACCGTCGCGCGTGGCCGGACGACTCCGGCAGATCGCGCGGATAGAGAAACGGAGCGTCCGTCTCGACGAGAAGGCGTCCTTTCGGCACGCGCTTGACCAATTCGCGAAGGTGCATTCCGCGCCGGTCGTCGCAGATCCAGCCCGTGATGCCGATGTGCATGTCGAGCGCGAGGTAGCGGTCCATGGCGCTCTCGTCGCCCGTGAAGCAGTGAACGACGCCGCCCACGAGCTTCGGGCGCCAGCGCGTCAAGATCTCCACGAAGTCGTCGGTGGCGTCGCGGTCGTGGAGGAAGACGGGCTTGCGGATGTCCGCGGCCAGCTCCAGCTGCGTCTCGAAGGCCTGGCGCTGTACGTCCCTGGGCGAGTAGTCGCGGTTGTAGTCCAGGCCGCATTCGCCCACGGCAACGACCCGAGGCAGAGCGAGGAGCCTGCGGAGATCCGGGACGTGCCCGGCGAGAGTCGTGGCGTGGTGCGGATGGACGCCCGCGGTGGCGAAGATGTCGGGACGCCCAGGTCGAGCGTCACCGGTGGTGAGACCGCAGGCGAAGCGGGAGGTGTCCACCGTCGTGCCGGTGACAACGATGGCGGTGACCCCGGCGCTGTGCGCGCGCGCGAGCACGCGCTCGTAGTCCTTCTCGAAGATGGACTTCGTGAGGTTGGCTCCGATGTCGATGAGCTGTGCGGTCATGGGGGTCGAGCGGTCGTCTCTTCCTTCTTGACGACGAGCTACGGATATATGACAACATCTGCATGCCGCGCAAGAGGAGACAGCCACCGGCAGCAAAACGCCCCAACCTGGTGCAGTCGGTCCTTCCGGATGATCTTCTCTGCCGGGCGAGGAGGATCGCGAAGATCGAGGGCCATACCATGTCGTCCTGGATCCGTCATCTCATCGATCAGCGTGTGAAGATGATCGAGGGACCGGGAGAGCTGAGGTCACGCGTGTCCTCGCGGAGGCGCCCATGAGCGTGCCGGACGAGGTGGAGGAGACAGCCGAGGCGCTGGAGGCTCGCAAGCAGTCCAAGCTGGAGGAGCTTCTGGCGAAAGGCTGGCTTCGCGAGGACTTGACGTGGATGCCTCCGCAAAAAGAAGACCCGAAGCCGATCGATCCCGACACGACCGATCCGGTACTGCGTGCGTTCCTCGACGCCCCGAAGGGGCCGCCCCGCCCGGAGACCGACGAGCGGCGGCGCAGGCGGCAAGACTTCGACGAGCGCCGCGCAAGCGGCATGTGGACCATCAAGCACGAGGCGGTGGTGCGTCGTCACCGTGCGGAGGTCGTCCGCTACTTCGAGGTGGCCCGGTTGACGTTGTCGGTGCACTGGCCCGGCGAAGCCATCGCTATGTACGAGGCGTTGACCGCGTACTCGCTACGCCACGAGCGAAAGATGTCGAAAGAGGACGCGCAGGAGCTTCTGGCGCTCGTGGACCGAATTGGTGCGTCCGTACCGCCGCGCGCCTCCGAGATCGTGCGTCTGGCCAAGCTCGCCTACGTTGGAGACCCGAAGTACAGAGAAGAGTTACTGGAGGCGTGCCGCCGCATGAACGACGACACGCGGATCATCGGCCCATGAAGAAGACCGTCCTTCGACCCTACCAACTGGCTGTCCTGCGTGCGCTCCGCCATCGCCTGCTCACAGGCCTGGCCACGACGGTGGTGGTGGACGAGCCGCACCGCGCGGAGGACGGCGCCATTGTGCCCGTGGGCGCCGGAATGGTGGTGGCCACGACGGGCACGCCGCAGCGGGCGGACGGTGTGAGTCTGGCGGAGATCTTCGATCGATGACGACGGACCGCTGCGATCTGGCCTACTGGTTCCCGCTCCTTCTCCCGAGCGGTGTTCGGGTACCGCGCACGACGGTCGTGAAGGCGGGCGGTTCGGTCGCCGAGGTCGTCTACAACGAGTCGAGCGAGCACTTCGAGCCGCTGGTCCGGGAGTTGAGGAAGGCGGCGGACGCGTACGGCTACCCATGCTTTCTGCGGACGGGGCACGGTTCGGGCAAGCACGAGTGGAAGCGGACGTGCTTCGTGGAGAACAGCGAGGTGCTGGCCGACCATGTGAGGGCGATCATCGAGTGGAGCGAGATCGTCGACTTCATGGGACTGCCCACCGAGACGTGGGCGGTGCGAGAGCTGCTTCCGCTGGTGACGTCGTTCAAGGCGTTCATGGGGCGGATGCCCATCAACAAAGAGAGGCGTTATTTCTTCACGACGAAGCCCGCTCGCGTCGTCTGCCACCACCCGTACTGGCCGCCCACGTCGATCGAGGGGCCTAGCCGGCACGACTGGGCGGAGCTTCTGGCGGATCTGAACCGTGAGACGGACGAAGAGGTGGCCTTATTGACCGCCGAAACGCTGCGCGTGGCGGAAGTGTTCGACGGCGCGTGGTGTGTCGACTGGGCGCTGGCGACGGACGGCCAGTGGTACGCGATCGACATGGCCGAGGCTTCGCAGTCGTTTCACTGGGACGGCTGCACGGAGGCGAGCGGCCTTCATGCGCCGCGCCAGGAGCCCGCGAAGGTCGTCGACTACGACGCACTGTTGAAGAAAGTCGATGCAGAGCCGGGAGGGGCGTGATGTCGATGACGGCGTCGACGCAGACGCTTGTGCTGGATGCCTGGATGTACGCCCGCGACATCGTGGAGTTGTACGACGAGCACGACGCCGAACTTCCTGAAGTGAACGTGCTGTCGGACCACCTCAAGGCGGCGAAGTTGGCGGAGCGGGAGCGCACGGCGTGCGTTTGCGGCGCCCTCAACGAGCCCGACGCACGTTTCTGCAAGGCCTGCGGGGCGCACGTCGAGTCCTCCTCGAACGGCCGCGTCACGCTCACGGGGTTCACGTGGGACGGTGAGGGCGCGTGGTTGGGCGATCCCGTGCTGAAGGAGATCGCCAAGAAGGTGCATGGTCGTGTCGACATCGTCTCGATGAGCCATGGGCAGCTGGCGGGCGCGCGGATCGAGGACGGTGTCCTGACAGACTGCGTGGTAGTGATGACGCTCCAGCCAAGGACGACGCCATGACCGAACACGCCTTCAGCGAAGAGACCAGCCGGCATCACAACAACTTCCGGCACTACCCGTGCATACACTGCGGCGCGTTCAAGCGTGTGGATTCGCCTGGCGGATGGGTCGGGGCGTACGCCGTCGGCGTGGACGCGGAGAAGTTTCCGACCTGCGAGGCCGCGCGCGAGGAGATGGCGCGTGAGGAAGAGGCCTCGAAGCAGCGGGAGCTAGAGCGTCAGCAGGCGAACGCGGAAAGGCGCGTCGCCTTGCGCGAGTTCCGCACGAAGTACCCGCAGGTGGGTTTCTACTGGGTGCGCTGTCGTGACCGCGGCGTGACCATCGCCGAGATGAGGATGGTGGCGGCCGGCGACGACGAGGAGGTCCGGTGGTGGTTCATGCCGGGCAACGACGAGGACAGTCCGCACGTCCTGGACTTCGGAGGCGTGGATGTTCTATCCGGCCCGATCGTCCGTTTCGATCCGGATGCGACGGTGCAGCCGTGACCACCTACACGTTTCTGGCGTCGGACTTCGCTTCCGCGGGTGCCGGCAAGACCTACTGCTGGGTGTGCCGCAAGTCGTTCGCGACGGGCGACGATAGGGAGCGCCTCGTGGCGGCGCACGAGGAGACCCTGGAGCACCGGGAGAAGAAGGTGGCTGGGACCAACGAGACTGGGCCGGCGCGCTGACAATCCGGGCGAACATCATGGAGCACGAGTTCAAGAGGCGCGGTCATTCGTGGCGCGTGCAGTCGGGTGGCGGCAAGAACGCGCAGGACTTCGACGAGATCGTGGTCGTGCACGGTCTACCGACGGCGGCCGGCCGGAAGGAATGCGGCCTGGTTCTCCACGCCGAGGCGATGGGCGACAAGTCGTGGTTCATCGACGTCGCGGGCCTGTGCTTGTGGGTCTTCACGGGACCGGACGGAGTGGCGCGCATCAGCGGCAGCGAGGACCGGCGTCCATGCGCATCGCGTCTTCCGCCCGGAGAGCTGCGCGATCCGGCGCTCGACCGGCCCAAGCGTCGAAATAGAGCCCGATGAAGCTGCGCGAGTACCAGTCGATCGCGCTTCAGAAGGCGCGCGAGTACGTGGATGCCGGCCAGAGGCGCGTGCTCATCGTCATGCCGACGGGCGGAGGAAAGACAGTTACGGCTGCGTACGCCTGCCGCTCGCACGTAGCCAAGAATGGTCGCGTGCTCTGGGTGGCGCACCGCCGAGAACTGATCCAGCAGGCGTACGACACCTTTGATCGCTCAGGGATACAAGCCGGTGCGTTTGGCCTGAATGGCGGCGCTCGCATTCAGATCGAGAGCGTACAGTCGCTCATTCATCCCAGGCGTGAGGAAGTCCCTCCGGCCTCCATGCTGGTGGTCGACGAGTGCCATCACTTGCTTGCCACCGAATGGATCAAGCTGTCGGAGATCTACAAGGACTGCCTTCTGCTGGGTCTGACGGCGACGCCCGAGCGCAGCGACGGCAAGGCGATGGGCGACGTGTTCGACGCGCTGGTCGTGGCCGCGCAGGTGCGCGATCTCATTGCGCTGCACGACGAGGATCCGACGGTAGGCCTCGTGCCGTGCCACGCCCATCGTCCACGGCATCCGGACGGTAGCCCTTGGGTCTTGCGCTCCGACGAGGTCGCGCAGCGGCCGTTCGAGGCGTACTTGGAGTTTTCGCCGGCTCAGCGTGCGCTGGTGTTCGCGCCCAACGTGCCTGCCGCAAAGGAGTTCTCCGACCAGTTCAACCGCGCCGGCATCCCGTGCGACTACGTGCACGGCAAGATGCCAAAGGACGAGCGCGACAGCGTCCTCAAACTCTTTCGGCGAGGCGAGCTGCGGGTCGTCGTGTCGTGCCAGATCCTGACCGAGGGCTTCGACGACCCGGGCTGCTCGGTCTGCATCATCGCGCGCGGGTGCAACCACGCGAGCCTCTACTTGCAGATGGTCGGTCGCGTCATGCGTCCTGCGCCAGGCAAGATGGAGGCGCTGCTCATCGATCTCCGTGGTGTGAGCTACATCCACGGGATGCCAGGCGCCGACAGGACGTTCAGCCTGGAGGGCGACGCCATCGTGCCCGACGAGGTGGAGGAAGAGAAGCACTGCCCCATCTGCCAGCGCATCATGGAAGGCCGCAAGTGCTCCAACCCCCAGTGCAACAAGGTCGGCGAGGAGAAGGAGCTGGTGACGCCGCACTCGGTCGACGCGCAGATGGCGTACGTGCGCTGGGACGATCCACGTGGCGATGACACCATCAGTGCTCGGATGGCGAAGCTGGCGCAGTGGATGCGTGATGCTCGCGCCCAGGGCAAGCCCGCGCAGTCGGCAGTCATGAAGTACCACTACGCGTACCACTACTTCCCGTCGGCGTCGGAGCGTCGGGACGCGGCCCTTCTGGCGGGGATCGATCCCGGAGAGGTGGCGAAGTCGGACCCGCCTCCGCCGCTGGTTGACGCGTAGCGCGTGACCGGATACGTTATACACGCGGTCGTACAATGACGGACACGAGATGAAGATGCGTGAGCACGTTGCGATCCGTGTCACCGTGCGTGCCGTTCCCAGGATGGCGCCTGGCGAAGCCGAGCACTTTGCTGCAGAGGTGAAGGGCCTGTCCTTGCATGGCGAGCCTGCCGAGGCGAGGATGGCGTACGGAGCCACGCGAGAGCGGGCGTACGGCCAAGCCGTCGCCATGGCACTGCGCGAGATGGCTGCCGTCGCGGAGTTGACCACGTCGAACGACGAGCTACCGGATCGGATGCTCATCGAGCTTCGGCGGGACCGGTCGCATGGATAGCGCGTACAAGAGACGCTGCCGGGTCTGCCGGATGCCCATCTGTGGCCGCAAGTGCGGCAGTCCGATGTGCACTCCGGCTTCGCCAGAGGTCGATGCGTGGGACGAGCATCCAGAGACGTTGTGGATCCTCAAGCTTCCGTGGATGCGTTCCCGCACGAAGCCGCCCCGGCCGGACGAGCGCGCACTCACGTTGTCGCAACTGAGAGGTCTGCGGCGACGCGTCGACGACGTGATCGTGAAGGCCGAGGCGCACGAGAAGAAGACGCACAACCGTGAGCTTGTCGGGGAGTCACCGTGACGACCGATCCGGTGGCCGAAAGCGGTGATGCGCTCTGGTACTCGTTGAAGAGCGCGCAGCCCAAGCTGGTGAAGCGGTGGCGAGGGTACGTCGTGATCGAGCGGAGCGCGACGCACTCGGACGCGAGCCACGGCGAGAACGCGAAGATCAGCGTCTGCGGGCTGCAGGATGGGTCGAACTATTGTCTCCACCCTGGGTACGAGATCACCGTGCGCCTGTCGCCCATCGACGCGAACGGCGCGGAGCTTGGCCCGTCTCGTTTCAGTGAGGCGGCGGCGGTGCATGCCCGCTGCACGCTGTCGCAAGACGGGGTTTTTCGTTCGGGCAAGCTCCGGACGATGGACTCGGTTCTTCGCGAGGTGGAGGACGCGCGTGTCCTCGCGGCGGTGCTGGTGTCGTGGGTGATGGTGGGCGACGAAGAGCTTGGCGACATGCCG
>Ga0302324_100004002_pt1 | contig 32915 bp, 32 predicted proteins | sample Palsa_T0_1_FD_201949 | JGI IMG/M metagenome (GOLD analysis project Ga0302324, IMG submission 201949) | Peat permafrost microbial communities from Stordalen Mire near Abisko, Sweden - Palsa_T0_1 | ecosystem: Environmental > Terrestrial > Soil > Palsa > Peat permafrost | place: Sweden: Abisko... | reverse complement strand
ACGACCCGCGCCAGGCCTGGATTCGCGCGCAGTGGGCCCGGCAGGAACCGGATCCCCGGCTGCCTTTCCGCTCCGCTCACGCGCCGGCCCGGGAAGGGACGATCCGATGACGACCCGCAGACTGACCGTCGGCCAGGCCCTCGTCGAGTTTCTCGCCGCCCAGTGGACCGTGGACGGCGACGTCCGCGAGCGCACTGTCCCTGCTCTCCTCGGCATCTTCGGGCACGGCAACGTGGCCGGCCTCGGGCAGGCGCTCAAGCAGTACAACGCGACCCGGCCGGACCTGCTCCCGTATTACCAGGCGCGCAACGAGCAGGCCATGGTCCATCAGGCCGTCGGCTACGCCCGCGTCCACCGTCGCCGGGCCACGCTCGCCGCGGCCGCCTCGGTCGGGCCAGGCGCGGCCAACCTGCTGACCGGCGCGGCCCTGGCCACCGCGAACCGGATGCCCGCGCTGCTGCTGCCATCGGATGCTTTCGCCACCCGGGTGGCCGACCCGGTCCTGCAGCAGCTGGAGCACCCGCACGATCCCGGCGTCCAGGTGACCGACGCGTTCCGGCCGCTGTCCCGCTTCTTCGACCGGGTACAGCGTCCCGAGCAGCTGTTCTCGGTCGCGCTGTCCGCAATGCGCGTACTGACCGACCCGGCCGAGACCGGAGCGGTCACGATCGCGCTGCCCGAGGACGTGCAAGCTGAGGCGGTGGACGTGCCCGATGGATTCCTGCGCGAGCGGGAGTGGAACATCCGTCGCCCGCTGCCCGAGAAATGGGCCGTGGAAGCCGCGGCGGCCGCGATACAGCGGTCGGAAAGGCCCTTCATCGTCGCTGGCGGCGGCGTCCTGTACTCCGGCGCCGAGACGGCGCTGCGCGCACTGGCCGAGCTCACCGGCATCCCCGTCGGCACCAGCCAGGCGGGCGGGGGAGCGCTCAACTGGGACCATCCGCAGTACCTGGGCGGCGTGGGCGCGACCGGCACGACCGCGGCCAACCGGCTTGCCGCCGAGGCCGACCTGGTGATCGGAGTCGGAACCCGCTACAGCGACTTCACCACCGCCAGCCGCACCGCCTTCCAGCACCCGGACCTCACGTTCGTCAACGTCAACATCACCGGGTTCGACGCCTACAAGCACGGCACCCAGCTGCCGGTCATCGCCGATGCCCGCGAGACCCTGGAGTCCCTGCAATCCCTGCTCGAGCGCTATCACGTCAGCCCCGGATACACGATGCGCATCGGCCGGGAAAAGCGCGAATGGGATTCCGTTGTCGACACGGCGCTCGCGCCCACCGGGGCTGCGCTGCCCGGCCAGGCCGAGATCATCGGTGCGGTGCAGGGCGCGAGCGGGCCCCGCGACGTCGTCGTGCAGGCAGCCGGGAGCCTGCCAGGTGACCTGCACAAGCTGTGGCGGGTCCGCGACGTGCTCGGCTACCACGTGGAGTACGCCTTCTCGGCCATGGGGTACGAGATCGCGGGCGGCCTTGGCGTCAAGCGGGGCCTGACGGCACTGGGCGACGACCGGGACGTGATCGTCATGGTCGGCGACGGTTCGTACCTGATGCTGCACACAGAGCTGGTGACCGCGGTCGCGGAGGGCATCAAGATCATCGTCGTGCTCATCCAGAACGAGGGCTATGCCTCGATCGGGCACCTGTCGGAGACGGTTGGCTCCGAGCGCTTCGGCACCCGCTACCGCTATCTAGATAGAGATCAGCGCAACTTCGAGTCCGGCGAGCTCCTGACGGTGGTAGACCTGGCCGCAAACGCCCGCAGCTACGGGATCGACGTCATCGAGATCAAGCCGGGCCAGGACGCGGCCGGGCAGCTGTCCGCCGCGGTCACCGCGGCCAAGGCCAGTACCACCTCGACCCTTATCCATATCAACTCCGATCCCCTTGCCTACGCCCCCGACGGCGAAGGCTGGTGGGACGTACCGGTGGCACAGGTCTCCAGCCTGAACAGCACCCGGCAGGCGTACGCCGACTACCTCGAGCAGCGCAAGAAGCAGCGACCCCTGCTGGGCTGACCTCGACCGGAAGCAAACACACAATCACCCGCACGAAGAAGGACAACGATGAACGACACCGTTACCAGGACTTCCCTCGGTGCCGGGACCCAGGGGCTGCGGATCGGCACGGCCCCGGACTCGTGGGGCGTCTGGTTTCCCGAACATCCCCGGCAGACCCCGTGGCCGCGCTTCCTCGACGAGGTTCAGGCCGCGGGCTATCACTGGATCGAGCTCGGGCCCTACGGCTACCTGCCCACGGACCCGCATCAGCTGGAAGACGAACTCGGCCGCCGCGAACTGCGGCTGAGCGGCGGCACTGTCTTCACCGGCTTCCACAAGGGACTCGAACAGTGGCAGCGCGCCTGGGACCAGGCGGTGAAGGTCGCTGGCCTCGCGCACGCCCTCGGCGCCGAGCACATCGTTGTCATCCCTGACCTGTGGCGCTCGGATGCCACCGGGGAGGCGCTCGAGGCCCGCACGCTCACTGACGAGCAGTGGAGCGAGCTCGCCGCCGGGCACGACCGGCTCGGGAAGGAACTGCTGGAGCAGTTCGGCGTTCACCAGCAGTTCCATTCGCACGCCGACAGCCATGTCGGCACCTACCTTGAGGTTGAGAAACTGCTGGAGCTGTCCGACCCCCGCTACCTGAACTTGTGCCTGGATACCGGTCACTTCGCCTATTACGGGGGCGACAACGTCAAGCTCATCAAGGCCCATCCGGACCGCATCGGCTATCTGCACCTCAAGCAGGTAGATCCCGAGCTGCTATCCGAGGTACTGAAGAACGACACCGCCTTCGCCGACGCCGCGCGCGACGTCATGGTCGAGCCGCCAGCCGGGATTCCCGACTTCGCGCCGGTCATCGAAGCAGTCTCGGCGATTGACGCGCAGATCTTCGCCATCGTCGAGCAGGACATGCCGGGCGTGGAGATCGACCTTCCGCTAGGCATCGCCACCCGTACCCGTCAGCACATCTTCAGCTGCACGACGCTGGCGCGCGCCCGCTAATTCACCGCTAGAAGGAAGCAGAGAGCCATGAGCACTAGTGAGCTCCGCGTCGGTGTCGTCGGAGCCGGATTGATCGGCGCCGACCACATCGCCCGACTGACCAACACCACCGCTGGTGCCGTGGTGTCGGCCGTCATCGAGCCGGAGGGCACGCGAGCCGCCGCGGCTGCCGCTCTCGCGCCCGGCGCCCTCACCTACCGGCGCGTTGAGGACGCCCTAGCGGCCGGCACCATGGACGCTGTCCTGGTCGCGACGCCGGGCCAGTTCCACGAACCGGTGCTGCTGCCCGTGCTGGAGGCCGGCCTGCCGATTCTGTGCGAGAAGCCGCTGGCGCCGGATGCCGAAACTTCCTGGCAGATCCTGCAGGCTGAGCAAAAGGGCGGCCGTCAGCTGATCCAGGTGGGGTTCATGCGCCGCTTCGACCCCGAGTACCGGCAACTGCGGCAGCTCATCGCGGAGGGTACTGCCGGGGACTTGCTGCTGCTGCGCGGCGTTCACCGCAATGCGACGGTGCCGGACAGCTATACCCAGGACATGCTCATCACCGACTCAGTCGTACACGAGTTCGATGTTATCCCGTGGCTGGCCGGAGCTACCATCCGGTCTGTCGAGGTGCGTTACGCCCGGCGCAACGCCCTGAGTCCGGCGCACCTGCGCGAGCCGATCCTTGTCCTCATGGAGCTCGACAACGGGGTGCTGGTGGACGTGGAGATGAACGTCAGCGTCCAGTTCGGCTACCAGGTCGCCACCGAGGCGGTTTTCCAGCGCGGCGTCGCGCGCATCGGCCAGCCCCAAGGCATGCAGCTATGGCAGCAAGGCCGGTTCCAGGTCGAGGAGAATTCCAGCTTCAAGTCCCGCTTCAGGCAGGCGTTCGACATCGAGGTGCAGTACTGGGTGGACGCAGCCCGGCGCGGCACCGTCGACGGGCCATCCGCCTGGGACGGATACAAAGTTGCCGCCGCCTGCGCGGCCGGAGTTCAGGCCATGAAGAGCGGTGGCCAGGTCGCAGTCGACCTGCCGGAAACGCCGTCCTTCTACGCCCGCACGGCCGCATGATCCGCCGGCCGCGCACCACTCCTGGAGGACTCCGATGACGAGGATCGCCCTCGACCCCACACCGTACTTTTCCCGCACCGACTTCCTCGGCCTGTTCGACGCGGTCGCCCGAGCAGGGTACGAGTGGATTCACCTGACCCCGCATCCCGACTTCATTCCCTTCTTCTCCCATCCTCGAGCTGACCGCTCATCTTTGCAGCGACTCAAGATCAGAGCGCAACAGAGCGGAGTCGGCATTGTCGGCCTGCAGCCGGTACAGCGCTGGTCAGCACCGGACGAATTGCCCCGTGAGGCCGCCGTACGCAACTTCCGGCGCATCATCCAGATCGCGGTGGACTTGGAGGTCCGCGTGATCAACACCGAGTTCTCCGGCCGCCCCGAGCGGGCCGAGGAATCGGAGGCCGGTTTCTACCGCTCCATGGAGGAGCTGCTCCCGCTCATCGAGTCCGAGGACATCACGGTGAACATAGACCCGCATCCCGACGACTTCGTTGAAGACGCTCTGGATGCATGGCGGATCATCCGCGGCCTGGACAGCCAGAACGTTGGCCTGGCCTACGTCGGCAGCCACACCTTCCACTACGGGGACCGCGCTGCCACGCTCATCCCGGAGCTGGGGGACAGCCTAGGAGCGGTCTACACTGCCGACAGCTTCGATCACCGTCGCTCGCACGGGCTGCGGTACATCACCAACCCGCCCGGCAACAGCGCTCGAGTACATCAGCACCTCAAGATCGGCGACGGCGACGTGGACTGGGCCCAACTGTTCGGGGCCCTGGCCGCGTCCGGCTTCCTGGCCCGGCCGGACGCGATCATCGTGTCCAACGTCTTCGCCGAGGATGAAACCGCGGAGAAGACCTCCCGCTACCAGCTTGAGACCGTCCGCAAGCTCATTGCGGACGCCGGGCAGTGACCGTCCGCGCGGTGCCGTAGCTCTCATTGGCCCATCAGTACATGGTTTGACCGCCGCTGACGTTGAGAGCCTCTCCTGTGATTTCCCTCGCTGCGTCGGAAGCAAGGAAGAGCACGGCGTTGGCAATGTCGACCGGCTGTTGCATCCGTCCCATCGGGATTCCTGAGCCCCATTCGGCGCGGGCGTCGTCGAGCGAGATATTTTTCTGGTTACTGGTCTGCTGGATATTATTCTGCATCATCGCCGTCAGCACCATACCGGGGCAGACCGCGTTTACCCGCACTTGCGGAGCGGCCTCAATCGCCAATGATCTTGTGAAGCCAATCACACCAGCCTTGCTCGCACTGTAATGCGTGATACCAGGAAAACCACGCTTACCGGCTTGCGATGAAATATTGATGATGACACCCTCACCTTGCTCTAGCATCCCGCGCAGAAGCTCACGGGTAAGCAAGATCGTTGCTCTGAGGTTGACGTTCAGGTGGAGATCCAGTTCCTCATCGCTCAGTTCGATAAGGGAGCGAGACCCGCCTACTCCAGCGTTGTTAATCAGGATATCAACGCCTCCCATGAGTTCAGTAGCGGCCTGGGCGGCGCGAACGATGTCCTGTGGTTTCGCCAGATCACAGATCAAGCTCAGTGCTCTGCCCTTGCGGCTCGCGGCAGAAGCAGCCCGGATGGCCTTTTTCAGCGATTTGTCATCGCGACCCAGAAACGTTACTTGCGCACCGGCGTGCAAGAATTCCTGACCGATCGCGAAACCAATCCCCGCGGCACCGCCTGTCACCAGGACGCGCTTGCGTTCGAAATTCCAGGTTACCTGAGACATAATTTGTCAGGCCTCCTCATGCTTGGAAAATCCGCTTTGCCCCCTGCTCAGGGAAGGCATGGGCAGCCACCCGGCCGATTCCAGTCCTCGCTCCGGCAATGAGAACGACCCAGACTTAGTACGGGTCGCGGCCCAGGTGATCATGACTCCAGCGACTCCCGCAACCGGGCATCGGCCGCCTTCAGCACCTCGGCCGCGGCGGTCACGCCTTCGATGCGGCCCAGTTCGGTGTCCTCGTGCTCGATATTGACCAGCATGTCCGGGTCGACCTCGTATAGCGCGCGCAAGAACTCGGTCCAGTAGGCGATGTCTGCCACTGGTAATCGAGCGCATCCAACGCCGCGGAGTTCCAAGCATTGACGACCCAGTTCGGCCGGGTCGCCCCGGGCTCTCCGCCGGGAAGGCCGGACATGGTCACTAGCCGGTGCTGACCAAGGCGCTCAGCCAGTCGGATAGAACGGCGAACGTCTTCGGCCTGCTTCTCGCCGATGGCCCGGTTAGGGTGGAGCGGATTCCCGTTGGCGTTGAGGCCGGCGATGGACACGCCAGTACCCTCGAAGACGCCGAGGAAGTCGTCGCGGGCGGTGTCGCTGACCAGGATGTCGTCGAAGGCCGGAACGTGCACGGCGGGCAGGAAGCCGCCGGTGTTGATCTCGAGGCCGGTCAGACCAACATTGGCGACGACCTGGATCGCGTCTGGAAGTGACAGGTCGCCGAGAATCGCGCCATACAGTCCAAGCTGCATCATCGACGTTCCCTGTATCGTGCCAGTAGTGCCGTGTCGATATTACATCGTTTGATAGGACAAAATTACAATCTGACATGACCGAGGACAGCGGCCTGATGGGGTGGCGCCAGCCGCAGTTAGGCACGCACGTTGTCTACCGCACGCACCCGGATCGTTCGGCAGTAAATTCTTTGTCATCAGTGCTATAGGTGACGCGGGATGGGGGCGTCGTTGAGCTGCTGGTCGATGTCGACGAGGATCGCGTCGCCCTCGACCTTGCAGGCGTAGACGGGCAGCGTGGGCACCTCGGGGATGCCGACCGACTCGCCGGTGCTCAGGTCGAACCGGGAGTTGTGCGACGCGCAGACCAGGGTGTCGTCGTCCTGCACGGTGCCCTCGTGCAAAGGCTGCTGCTGGTGGGTGCAGGTGTTGTGCACGGCGCGGACGTCTTCGCCGTCTAGGCGGACCAGGCAGATCGGCTCCTTCAGCCCGTCCACGAACAGAGTCTCGCCCTCCTCCAGGTCATCGAGGTTGGCGACGACGACAAAGGCCATGACTATTTCCTTCCGTTGACGGACCGGCGGGGGGCGGGCTGATTACCGCGCACTTCGATCCAGCCGTTGCGGACCCGGCTGCGTATCACGGGTTGCGGCTGGTGTGACGGGCCGCGGCGGACCGAGCCGTCGGCCAGGCAGTACTGCGATCCGTGCAGCGGGCAGGTCACGATCAGGCCCTCGACCGCGCCGCGGCTGAGCAGGCCGGCGGCGTGGCTGCACAGGTTGTCGAGCGCGTAGAGGGTTCCGTCGTGGCGGTACAGCAGGACCTGCCGTCCGTCGGCCTGCACGCCGGTCGGCACGTCGTCCGGCAGCTCGGCCTCCTCGACCACCCGGACCCAGCGCCGCGGCCCGTCAGCCCCGGCCACCCGACTGACCATCACCGCCTTGGCGAACACCAGGTGACCGCCGAGGTAGGCGGCGGCGCCGGTAACACCCAGGCTGGCCGCGCCCAGCCCGCGGGCCGTGCGCCGGTGACCGCCCAGCCGGGCCGCCAGCGACATGCCCTGCAGCCCGAGGGCCGCCGTGTTGAGCACCCCGTGGAACAGGCCGAGCCGGCGATCTTCGTCGTCGCTGACGGTCCAGTCGACCACGCCGGTGGCCGCGGTCGCGACGGCGGCCACGATGCCGGCCGCGCTGAACAGGCCCGCCGGGTCGAGGCCGCGCCCGGGAGCCGGGTCGCGGTCGGTGACGTCCAAGAGCAGGGAGCCGGCCCACAGCCCGATCGGCAGGTCGGACAGGGCCGGATGCAGCGGATGACCGAGCCACCGGCCGCCGTGCATCAGCTCAATGACGGGGTTGTCCTGGTGCCTTTCGCGCCACGGCCCGAGCACAGCGGTCAGCTGGTCGTTCAGCGTGCGGATCCAGGCCCAGCGGTCGATGCGGGCGACCACGTCGTGATGCCAGTTCGCCGCGCGGGCCGCCACATCCGCTGGGCCGGCGGACGTGGCGGGCCCGGCGGGTGGGGTTGGCTGGGGGGCTGGCGCTGAGCCGTCGGCCTGGCCGGTGCCTGCTGACATGAGGTCCTCCGCGGTGACATCAGCGCGTGCTCGATCCGGGCAGATCCTGCAACGGCGCCGAACCCGCTGTTCCCGCTGCGCCGGATGGTGCCGTTGCACGGAGCGTAACCTGTCGAGCCCCATACCCCTGTTCCATGCTGAGACACTCGGGTCGTCATGGTAGTCCGTAGGGTCCCGGCGGGCCGGTGTCCTGGCTGAGTTTGTTTGCATGATGGGAACCGGACGGGTCTGCTGCTGCGACAGGGAGAGTATGGGAGCACCTGAACGGCTCCGGCCATGAGGCCGGAGGCCGGGGAGCGCGATGACGCGGTGTTGCTCCGCGCTGTGGCGCGCGGTGATGAGGGGGCGCTTGCCGCCCTGTACGACCGGCATGCCGCCTGGCTGACGGTCCGGCTGGCCCGGCGGTGCGCGATACCGGATGTGGTCGATTACGCCGTCCAGGACACTTTCCTCGCCGTGTGGCGGGAGGCGGGCGCTTACCGCGGGGGCGGGGATGTGGCCGCGTTTATCTGGGGCATCGGCATCCGCCGCCTCATCGACGCGATCCGCCGGGAGAACGGGCCCCGGCGGCTGCGGTGGCGCGCGGCGGAACCGGAGACGGTTGTCTCGGCGGAGGACCAGGTGCTGGCCGGCATCGAGCATGGCCGACTGGGTCAGGCGCTGGGCGGGCTGTCCCCGGAACTGCGCGGTGCTCTCGAGGCGACCGTGCTGGACGGCCTGACCTGCGCGGAGGCGGCCGTCCTGCTGGGCGTGGCGGAAGGCACCGTCAAGTCCCGCTGCCACCGCGCCCGGGTGGCGCTGCGCGCCGCACTCGCCGGGCAGCAATCCGGACCCGGGACAGCCGCATACCACCAGGAAGCCTGGGAGATAATATGACGAGCTCATTTCCCGGCGCGGCCGGGCCTGCAGCCGGAGCAGCCTGGCACGCGGGCGAGGACCTGCTGGCCAGTTACGCCGCCCGGACAGCCGGGGCGGTCGCCGACTGGTCGGTGGAGACCCACCTGACCGGGTGCGCGTCCTGCCGCTCGGCGCTGTCGGCGCATGTGGACGCGGAGCGGCTGGCACGCAACCGCTCGGCGCTGCTGGTGCGTGCGGCGATCGGCGAGGGGGGCCGGGTACGGCGCCTGCTGCGCCGGTGCGGCGTCCCTGACCATGTGCTTACCCTGCTCGCGGCGACCCCGTCACTGCGAGCGTCGTGGCTGCTGTCGGTGATGGCGGTGGTGGCCGTGGTGGCCTTGGAGGCCGCGGCGCTCGGCTACGGCTGGATCCCGGGCGGCGGGCCCGTGGCCGGTCATCCAGGCCCGGCGGCCCTGGCGCCGTTCCTGCTGGTGGCGCCCCTGCTGGTGCTGGCGGGTGTGGCGGCGGCGTTCCTGCCCGTGTTCGATCCGGCCTGGCGGCTGGCCGCTGCTGCCCCGTTCTCCGGTTTCACCCTGCTGCTGGTCCGCGCGGTGTGCGCGCTGGCGGCCGCGCTGGTCCCGGTGACCGGCGTCGCGTTCGTCTTGCCCGGTCCGGGGTGGCTGCCCGTCGCGCTGCTGCTGCCGTCGCTGGCGTTGTCCGCGTTCGCGCTCGCCTCCGCGACCATCATGGATCCCCGCGCCGCCGCCGTCACCACGGCGGCGTTGTGGGCGCTGCCGGTGCTGTGGCTGGCGTCGGCTGACGTTCCGCTGCTGATCGTGGCGCCGGCCGCCCAGGTCGCGTGCGCCGCCGTGCTGTGCGCCTGCGCCGTGGTGCTGTGCCTGCGTCGTGACCGCTTCGAGCTGGGATGGATGCGATGACGCTGAACGTAAGCACCGCGGCCGTCCGCGTGGATGGCCTGTCCCGGCGGTACGGCGCCATCCGGGCGCTGGATGCGGTCGACCTGACGCTGGAGCGGGGGATCACCGGCCTGCTCGGCCCGAACGGCGCGGGCAAGACGACGCTGCTGTCGATCCTGGCCACGATCAGCGAGCCGGACACGGGGCGGGTGTCGGTGCTCGGCCTGGACCCCAGGGACGGCACCGAGCGGTTGGAGATCCGCCGCCGCCTCGGCTACCTCCCGCAGGAGCTGCGGTATCACCGGCACTTCACGGTCACCGCGTTCCTGGATTACGTGGCGATCTTGAAGGAGATCACCGACCGGCGCCGCCGCGCCGAGGAGGTCGCCCGGGTGCTGGCCGTCACCGGGCTGGAAGATCGCGCCCGCTCGCGGATCCGGACTCTGTCCGGCGGGATGCGGCGGCGGCTGGGCATCGCCCAGGCCCTGCTGGGCGGCCCCGAGCTGCTGATCCTGGACGAGCCGACGGCCGGGCTGGACCCCGAGCAGCGGCTGCGGTTCCGTGAGCTGCTGTCGGGCCTGCCCGGTGACCCGGCGATCGTGCTGTCCACCCACCAGGCCGACGACATCGCCGCGATCTGCCCCCAGGTCGTCGTGCTGCTGCAGGGCCGGGTGCAGTTCGCGGGCACCCCGGCCGGGCTGGCGGGTACCGCCGCCGGGCGGGTGTGGGCGGCGGACGAACGCGACAGCCGCGCCCACCTGTCCTGGCGCGGCGGCGATGGCCGGTGGCGGCACATCGGCGAGCACTGCCCGGCCGGCGCCGAGCTCGTCACGCCGACGGTCGAAGACGGCTACCTGCTGCTGTCCCACGCGGCAGGCGCGCGATGACCGGACCCGCGCTCCATGGCACGGACGCCGCCGCACCCGCCGACGGCGGGTCACGCGGCGCCGGGTTGGCTCGGACGCCACGGCTGCGGATAGTGCTGGGCCTGGCCAGGATAGAAGCATTGCTCATGGTCCGCAGCATGCTGGTACTGGCCGGGCTGCTGGCCGGCGTCCTGGCGGCCTGGGGCTGGTTCTGGCTCAACCCGGTGCAGCCGTTGTGGTGGTGGGCTGACTGGCGGATCGGCGCAGCCCAGCTTTTCCTGGCCATGACCGTTCTGGTCGCCGCCCAGCTGGCCGCGGGGCGGCCTCGGCGGGACGCCATGGCGGACCTGTACGCCAGCTTCCCGGCCACCGCCGCCACCCGCACCCTCGCCTGCCTGGCCGGCCTGGCCGGAGCGGTGCCCGTCAGCGTGCTGCTGGCCGGCGTCGGCGTCGTGATGGTGCAACTGCGCGGCACCATCGGCGCTCCGAGCATCATGGTGCTGGCGGCCGGGCTGGTGCTGGTGATCGCCGCCGGGGCGGCCGGGACCGCGATCGGCAGCCGTTTCCCGCATCCGCTGGCCGGACTGCTCGGCGCCCTGGCGCTGTTCCTGCCCACCGCGACGGCTCACTTGCTCCCGGTATGGAGCATCTGGCTGATCCCGTGGCATTACTTCCCGGATCAGCTCGGCTGGCTGGCCGGCCCGCTGACCGGATACCCGCCGGCCGGCGGGCACGCGGCAGAGCTGGCCGGCGTCGCCATCCTGGCCGCGATCGTGGCGCTGGCGGTGACCGTCCGCAGTGCCCGCGCCCGTGGCTTGCTGGCGACGGCCGGCGTCCTGGCCGTGGCCGCTGTCTTCTTCGCGGGGGCCGTGCAGCTGGAACCCGTCCCCGCCGCCGAGCTGAACCACCTGGCCGCCGAGATCGCCGACCCGGGCTCGGTACAGCACTGCACCACCGCCAGTGGTGTCCGGTACTGCCTCTATCCCGGCTTCGGCCGCGACCTGTCCTCGACCGAGGCGCCCGTCAACGAGGTGCTCGCGCTGCTGCCCGTTCGGCCCAGCCAGCCGCTGACGGTCCGGCAGGTCCTGTCGGTGGACTTCACCGACACGGGCCTCACCCGCGGGCAGCCGCAGCAGCAGGTGTCCCAGTGGACCGCGCAGACGCGGAACGCGCCAGGCAACACCGCCGCGGCCTCGACGATCTACCTGACCGTCGGGGAGTGGGCGGCGGCCGGGTCGCTGACCGACGCGGACTTCAACGTGGCCCTGGCCACCGCCGGATGGGCGGCGGGTTTCACGCCCGCCGGCCAGAACATGCCCCGGCCAGGGGATCAGGCACGGGAAGCAATCGCGATCTGGCTGGCCATCCTCGCCACCCGCCCCCCGGCTAGCGAACTCCAGCAAGGCGTGCAGTGGCGTGGGCTCAGTCTGCGCCGGGGCCGCCCCACGTTCGTCGCGATCTGGAACTATCCCGGGACCGGCGGGGTCAGCGCGGCCTGGCCGTCGCGACAGCCACTCCCCGCCGCCGTGTACCTGATGGCCAAGGCCATGACCCGCCTGCCCGAACAGAAGGTCAGCCAGGTCCTCAAGGACCGATGGGCCACCTGGCTGAACCCGCGCACCACCGATGCCCAGCTCGCCGCGGCCCTCGGCATCCAGGTGCCGAGCGGTCCCCTACCCCCTTACCCCCAGCCTTGACCACGAATGCGCGGCGGTGGCGCCTGTCCTGGCTTCGCGCGCTGCCCCTCCTCGCCCGGTACATCATCAAGACGATGCCCTGGGTCACGCTGATCACCGGCTGCCTGGCCGGCCTCGCCATCTTCACCATCTTGGTCCGCGTCGCCCATCACGACCAGGCCACCTTCTGGCTCGACCAGGGCACCGTCCGCCTGTCCCTGCTGCCCGCCGCCGCGGCGCTGGCCTTTGTCCCCTACGTCCCGTTCCGGCCGCTGAGGTGGGCCACCCCCGTCCCGGCCTGGGTGACCCCGGCCGGCCACCTCCTGCTCGCCGCCCCCATCCTGGCCCTGACCTTCTGGGCGCAACTGCGCATCATGGCCCCGGCCATCCCCCCGCACGCACCCCAGGACCCGCATGAACCGTTCTACGCGCTGATAGCCCAGCTCATCGGATGGTCCGCGATCATCGTGGCCGCCGCCGCCTGCACCGCCCGCTCCCGCTTCGCCGACCTCGGCGGCGCCATCGCCGCCCCCATCAGCTTCGCGGTCATCGCGCTCGCCTGGTACACCCCCCCGAGCGCGAAATTCCTGGTCAGACCGCCCGCGATCCCGCACAGCATCGCCATCGGCTGGTACGCCATCGCAGCAGCCGCGCTGATCTTGACCTGCGCCGCGATGCGAGACCACTGGCATCGCTGCACACGCAGCCCGCACCGGCGCCCAACCGCCGTCATGACCCGACGCCGATGTCCCTGACCTGGGCTAAGGCGGCTTAGATGGGGGCGGTGGGGGCTCGGCGAGTCTAAGCCGTGCTGGGTCCGGAAGATAAGGCATTCACCCGATGCCAGGGGTTGGGCCTTACGGCGAATCTTGAAGATGCGGGAACCGGACGAGGTTCCCCGGGGACCGAGGAGGAACCCATGCATCCCGAGATTCTCCGTGAACTGAGCTCGCAGCGCGGCCGTGAGATGCGGGACCGGGCGCACCGGGCCGGGCTCGTTCGGATCGTGAGCCGGGCGCGGCGGGCGCGGCGGCGCGGGCTGGCCGAAACGGACGAATTCGCCGTCCCGGCCGTCCCGGACTACGTGGACGGCTCGTTCCGGCTTCAGCCGGCCGATGGCGAAGCGGCCCGGGTGCCGACCACCGGGCGCGCGGCCTGAGGCGGCCATGACCACGGCCGCCTCGCCGGCGCCTGATGGCGGCGCTCAGGCACCTGGCGAGCTTTCCCGAATGTCAGACCCGCGTGACATGCTGGATGCAGAGATGAGCGGACGAGCAGCTTGTCCCGTCCTGGTCGGGCGGGGTGAGCAGATGGCCGTCCTGGAGGCTGCTTTCGGCAGCGTGCGCCAGGGCGGGCCGTCGGCTGTGCTGCTCGGCGGGGAAGCCGGTGCCGGCAAGTCCCGGCTGGTCAGTGAGTTCGGCACGGTGGCCGCCGCGGCGGGCGCCCGGGTGCTGACCGGCGGCTGCCTGCAGCTGGGGACCGACGGACTGCCCTACGCGCCGTTCACCGCCGTGCTGCGCGACCTGGTGCATGAGCTGGGCGCGGACGCGGTGGCCGCGATGCTGCCCGGCCGGACCACGCTGGGGCTCGCCCGGCTGCTTCCCGAGCTGGGCGAGCCGGACCTGGCCCAGGCGAGCCGGGCCGAGGTGGCCGAGGGCCTCGCCGCCGGCGAGGCGCGGGCGCGGTTGTTCGAGGAGGTGCTGGCCACACTCGAGCATCTGGCCAGGCCCGCGCCGGTGGTGCTCGTGATCGAGGACGCGCACTGGGCCGACCGGTCCAGCCGGGACCTGCTGATGTTCCTCATCGGCAACCAGCGGGCGATCAGCGGGCTGCTTATCATCGTCACGTTCCGTTCGGACGAGCTGCACCGCACTCATCCGCTCCGTCCGCTGTTCGCGGCGCTGGACCGGATCGACTGGGTGGAGCGTGTCGAGCTGCCCCGGCTCAGCCAGCATGACACCGCGGAGCTGGCCCTGGCGATCCTGGGCCGCGAGCCGACCAGCGGCCTGACCGAGGCGTTGTACCGCCGGTCCGAGGGCAACCCGCTCTTCGTGGAGACCCTGCTCTGTTGTGACGGCGAGCTGAGCCCGGAGCTGCCGGAATCCCTGCGCGACCTGCTGCTCGACAGCGTCCGCAGGCTGCCGGAGGACACCCAGGAGGTACTGCGCGTCGCCAGCGCGGGCGGTGCGGTGACCGGACACGCGCTGCTGGCCGTCGTGACCGGCCTGGACGACGGCGCGCTGATCCGGGCGCTGCGCCCGGCGGTGACCGCCAACGTGCTGCACCCGCAGGGCGACGGCTACGCGTTCCGGCACGAGCTGATCCGCGAGGCGGTGCACGACGACCTGCTGCCGGGCGAGCACGGCCGGCTGCACAGCCGCTTCGCCGAGGCCATCGACGCCGATCCCGGCCTCGTCCCGCCGGGCCGGGCGGCCGTCGAGATGGCCCACCACTGGCACTCGGCGCACGACTCCGTCTGGGCGCTGATCGCCGCCTGGCAGGCCGCGGCGCAGGCGGGCCGGGCGGTGGCCGCCGCCGAGCGGCTGTCACTGCTGGCTCGCGTCCTTGAACTGTGGGACCAGGTGCCGGACGCGGCCGAGCGGATCGGCGCCGATCACGCCCGCGTCCTGGAAGAGGCGGTCTGCGCGGCGCGCGACGTCGGCGACTTCGAACGCGGGATCGCGCTGGTGACCTCGGCGCTAAAGGAGCTCGACCCCGCGACCGAGCCAGTACGCGTCGCTGAGCTACTCGAGAACCGCAGCCTGTTCCGCATCAAGCTAGGACACAAGGACTTCGGCCGGGACCTGGAAGACGCGCTGGCCTACGTACCCGCTGACGTGGCCCCGGCCACCCGGGTAGACATCCTCCTCGCGCTCGCACGCTGCGCCCCTCACCTGGCGACCAAAGAACGGTCCTACGCCGAGGAGGCCCTCGCCCTGGCCCGCCAGACCAGCGACGAGGTGAACGAGGCGCAAGCGCTGCTGACCATGGCGATGTTCGACGCCGACCCTGGCCAGCAGGCGCTCTCGGACAGCCGTTCTCTCGAGCTGATCGCGCAGGCCCGGACCACGGCGAGGCGCCGGGGAGCCGACCACGTGCTGCTCACGGCGGCAGTCAACGAGTCCCACCTGCTCGAGGGCGCGGGTGAGCACGAACTCGCCGCCGAGGTGGCCAGCCGGGCCGCCGCCAGCGCGGACCTGCAGCGGCTGTCCCGCGTCTCCGGCAGCCTGCTCGCGATCAACCAGGCGGAACCGCTGTTCGCGCTCGGCCGCTGGGACGAGGCGCTCACGGTCGTCAACCAGGCCACCGACCTTTATCTCGCCCCTGGGCCGATGCACCGGGCCACGCTGCAGATCATCGCGGGCGGCATCACGGCGGCCCGGGGCGATCTGGCCGCCGCGGTTCGCACGATGCGGGCGGCACGCGACGCGCTGCGTTCGGCCCGGTACGAGGATCAGCATCAGCTCCCGTTGGCCTGGCTGGAAATCTTGCTCGCGCTCGCCACCGACGGCCCGGCCGCCGCGCTGGCGGCCACGCTGCAGGGCCTGGACCGCTTCGAAGAGTCCGGCGGCAGCCCGAGGTACGCCTGGCCGGTGATCACCGCAGGGGCGAGCGCGGTCCTGGCGGCGGCGCGGCAGGGCGCGGCCGTTCGTGAGGAGCGGCTCCGCTACGAGGCCGCCGCCGTCGCGGCCCGGCTGAGCGCCGCGGCAGAAAAGCTCGAAGCGTTCGGCCGGGTCCAGCAGGCTCACCAGCTGACCTTCGCCGCAGCCGACGCCAGCGCCGCGCGGTTGCTCGCCGGCATCGGTGGCCCGCTTCCCGGGGAGGAGACGAGCGAGCCTGCAGCGCTGCTCGCGGCCTGGGACGAAGCCGCCACCGCGTGGGCCGCCCTGAACGAGCCTTATCCGCTGGCCTGGGCGTTGCTGGCCGGGGCGCAGGTCGCGCTGGCCGACGGCGACCGCGATGGGGCGGCGGAAAGGCTGCAGCGCGCGGGCCCGCTCGCCGCGCGGTTGGACGCCCACCCGCTCAGTGACGAGATCGCCGTACTCGCGCGGCGATCCGGGGTCCGGCTGGTCGGCCAGGACGGTGACGGGGCGCTGAGGCCCGACGCACCTGGCGGCACGAACGCCGGCCTCGGGCTTACCGGTCGCGAACTCGAGGTGCTGCGCCTGGTCGCGGCCGGAGCCAGCAACAGGGAAATAGCCGCCGAGCTGTTCATCTCGCCGAAGACAGCCAGCGTCCACGTGTCCAACATTCTCGGCAAGCTGGGCGCCGCCAGCCGCGGCGAAGCGGCCGCCAAAGCCCACACCCTGCGCCTGTTCGACTCCGCCGCGGCCGCCGGTCAGTAACCCAAGACCTGCCCAGGGCCTGCTATATCGCGCTGGGCGTAGCCGTTGCGGGGATGACCGCTGCGGGGATGACCGCTGCGGCGATGGCTGCCTCGACCAGTGCCGCGGCGATGGCCCGTGCGGCCTGGGCGGTGCTGGCGTCGTGGTCCATCCAGGCGGAGATCCCGGCGCCGTCGTAGAGCAGGACGAGCTGCTGGGCGAGATGGCCGGGGTCGGCTGCCCCGGCCTGCTTGGCGAGGTCGACGAACAGGGACCGGAGCCAGGTGCGGTAGTCCTCGGTGACTTCCTCGATGCTGCTTCCGGGTGAGGTTTCGGCGTTCGCGCCGACGAAGGCGCAGCCGCGGAAGCCCGGTTCGGTGAAGGACAGGCCCTGGACCTCGAACACCCCGAGGAGGCGCTCGCGGGGAGTGCCGAACCGGGCGGCCAGTTCCCGGGTCATGCGCTCCCGGGTCCGGTCGTGGCGGGCCTGGAGGTAGGCGCGGACGAGTCCGTCCTTGCTGCCGAAGAGGGTGTAAAGCGTCGCCTTCGCCACCCCGGCGCGCTCGGTGATCCGGTCGACGCCGACGGTGTGCACGCCTTCGTCGTAGAACAGCTCGCTGGCGGCGGCCAGCAGGCGCTCACGCGCTGACGGCCGCGCGACGGTCTTGTCTGCGGGCACGGTTTGACTTTACCAGAACGGTCTGTACAGTTTTACTGAACAGACCGTCCTGTTCAGTTCTTTGCCGCGAGGAGCACACCATGACCGATGCCGCCGTCACGACCCGGCCCCTGACCGCACTGGTGACCGGAGCGACCTCCGGGCTGGGCCGGGAGATCGCCGTGCGGCTCGCCCGGGACGGCATGACGGTGATCGTCGTCGGGCGCGACGCCGCGCGGGGCTCTGCCGTCGTCGAGCAGATCGAGGCGGGCGGCGGCCAGGCGCGCTTCATCGCGGCCGAACTCAGCGACCCCGCCGAGATCCAGCGCCTCGCCGGGGAGGCCGGTGACATCGACGTGCTGGTCAACAACGCCGGGCATTCGGTCTGGGGGCCGACCGAGAAGACGACCGTGGAAGACTTCGACTCCATGTTCGCCAGCAACGTGCGGGCGGCGTACCTTCTTGTCGGCGCGTTCGCCCCGGCGGTGGCCGCCAGCGGCTCGGGCAGCATCGTCAACATCAGCAGCATGGCCGGCCGCATCGGGCTGCCCGGCGGCGCCGCCTACGGAGCGACGAAGGCCGCCCTGGCCTCGCTGACCCAGAGCTGGACCGCCGAGTACAGCCCCCGCGGCGTGCGCGTCAACGCCGTCGCCTCCGGCCCCATCTTCGCCCGTCCCGAAGCCCGCGAGTTTTTCGAAAGCATCGGCGCCACCACCGCCTTGCACCGGGCGGCCGAGCCCGGCGAGATCGCCGAGGTCGTCGCGTTCCTCGCCTCGCCCCGGGCTAGCTACGTCACCGGTGCTATCGTCGCCGCCGATGGCGGCCGCACCGCCATCTGACCCGGGCCAGCCGGGACAGCCAGACAAGGAGAACACCATGGCCATCAGCCTGCTCGCCATCAGCGTCGACGGGTCCGACATCGCCCGGCTCGCGCAGTTCTGGGCCGACGTGCTCGGCCAGCCCGTCAACCCGGGCGCAACCGGCAGCTCCGCCGCCATCGACACCGGTAACGGACTGCGGCTCATGTTCCACCAAGTCCCAGAGGGCAAGATCGTCAAGAACCGGGTCCACCCCGACCTGGGCAGCAGCGACTACGACCTCGAAACCGAGCGGCTGATCAAGCTCGGTGCCGTCCAGCTGAACGAGGTTGAGCAAGGCGGCAGCCGGTGGAGGACCTTCGCCGACCCCGAAGGCAACGAATTCGACCTCGTCGCCATCACGCCCCAAGCTGACTAGCTTGACCGGCCCGGAAGGCACCTTCGGGGCCTGCGGCTGGCGGCTGGCGGTTAGCTTCAGCGCAGGACCTGCGCCGTCTGGGCCTGGTCAGCGCGGGTGGCGGCGCGACGGGCGAGCAGGACCCTTACGCCGAGGACGACCGAACTGATGCCGAGGATGGCCCCGACCACCGCGCCGGCGAGGACGACATCCCACCTGGCCGCGCTCATGCCGACGTTGTGCTGGAACAGCTCGCTCACCTCGCCGACCGTGAAGCCGGCCGCGAACAGCGTCACCAGCACGGTGCCGGTTACGGCGATCCAGCGCCGGGCCGACCCGGCCATCAGCAGGGCGATGAGCGCCACTACGAGGAGGAACAGCGGGCCGGTGAACTGCGTCCCGCCGCCGATTGCGGAAGCGGCACTTGTCCCGGGCTTGGTGAGGTGGGCGGCCCAGGTCACGATCGTGCCGAGGATGTTGAAGCCGATCAGGACGCCGACCGTGATGCGGAATTGCTTACTGTTCATGACGGACATACCTCCACTGCGTGGGCGAGGCGCGCGGGCGCCGCAGGCCTCTCGGGTTTCCTCTGTAAGCCTGAATCCGGGGCCGGCGTTTGGCGTCAGTCCCGTGAGCGACATGCGGTGGACTCCCGGATGGTTTGTGCCGTCGTCCAGAGGACGACGCCAGTTCATCCGTGCGGATGACGCCGGCTCCTATCTGGCGCGTTAGCCTGCGAGTATGAGCCGCAGGAGGGCAGCCGCAGACCGGGTCCGCGCGCTGGCCGGGGCCCGGGCCGGGTTCATCGATGCCGGCGTGGCCGTGGTGCTGTCCGCCGGTGCCCTGGCCACGATGGTCCCGGCTTCTTCTGGCGTCCTGACGGTGCTGGCCGTCGCCTGCGCACTCGGCGGCACGACTGCGGTGGCGTGGCGGCGCCGCTACCCGCTGCTGGCCGCGGTCATGGCCGCGGCGGGTCTGGCCGGGTACGCATGCCTGACCCACGACCACAGCATGGGGATCGAGCCGTTCGCGGTCCTGCTGACTTTCTACACGGCCGGCGCGCGCGGGCTGAGCAGGCGTCACCTGGTGCAGCTGGCGGCCCCGCTGGGGTACGGGATACTGGCTTGCGTCACGGTGGCCGCGGCCACCGGCGAGCTGACCGTCGCCAACCTCGCCGCCCACGGCTTGGTCATCACGGTGGTGCCCGCGGCGGCGGGCGTCATGGTGGCTCGCCAGCGGAGCCTGGCGCAGCGCCTAGCGGCGGCCAACGAAGAGCTGCGGCACGAGCAGGACCTGCGCCTGGCTACCGTCGCCGCCCGGGAACGCAACCGTGTCGCCCGGGAGCTGCATGATGTCGTCGCCCATGGCGTCAGCGTGATGGTGGTGCAAGCGGGGGCGGCCCGGATCACCGTCCGCGACGAGCCGGCGATGGCGCGAGCAGCGCTGCGCGAGGTGGCGACGTCCGGCCGGGCCGCGATGACCGAACTGCGCCGCATTATGGGCGTGCTGCGCCAGGACGAGAACGACGCGGCCGGGCCCCAATTCGGGATCGGCGGGCTCACGGCGCTGGTCGAGCGCCGGCGCGCCGGCGGCCTTCCCGCCCAGCTCTCGGTGGCAGGCGCTGCTGCCGCGCTCCCGGCGAGCACGGATCTGACTCTGTACCGCATCGTCCAGGAGGCGCTGACCAATGTGGTCAAGCACGCCTCATCGGCGCCCACGCAGATCCGGGTGGCGTTCGAGCCTGGCGAAGTCGACGTCCGGGTGACCAACGCTTCACCCCGACCGGGAGTGACCGAGCGCCGTCCCGCTCGCTCCGGGCATGGCCTGGTCGGCATGCGTGAGCGGGTGGAGGCCTGCGGCGGCGCGCTCTGGCACGGGTCATGCCCGGACGACGGCTACGAGGTGCACGCACGGCTCCCGCTCGCCCGCCTGCGGTCGGAGCCAGCGCTGGGGCCAGAGCCAGAGCTGGGGACGAAGCCAGAGCTGGGGACGGAGCCCGAGCAGACCCGATCTCGAGTGCGGGCAGGCATAGCCTGGGCGGCGAGCGGGCTCCGCCCGCCGAGCACGGTGAGCACGGCGACGCTGACCGCGGTCGTGCTCGTCGTGCTGGTCGCCGACGCGGCCACGAGCGGCGACCGGCGTGGGTCGCTGGCCCTCAATGTCGGGCTGACCGCGGCCATGTCGCTCTTGCTGTGGTGGCGTCGCCGGGCGCCGCTGCTGTTCCTGGTCGCGGTGAACCTCTTGGCGCTGCCGCTCAGCAACGGCCTTACCTCTATCAACGCCCCCACCTTGGTCAGCACCTACGTGTTCGTGGTGCCGCTGTGGACGGTGGCGGCGTGGTCGACGGCCGGTACCGCCATCACCGGACTGGCCCTCACGGCTGGCGCCTTCGCCGGGGCGGGTGCCTACTGGCACCTGGGCGTGGCCAGCGTCGTGCCCAACGTGGTCGTGGCCGCCGCACTCTGGGTGGTGGCGCGGGTCATCCGTTCGCAGCGGACGATGATCGATGACCTCGAACGGACATCGGCGCGGCTGCAGGCCGAACAGGAGGCGCGCGAGCTCCTGGCCTTGGCCGGAGAGCGAACGCAGATGGTGCGCGACCTCGATTCGAGCGTGGCGGAGCGGGTCAGCGGCATGATCGTGCTGGCCGAGGCCACGGACGCCACGGCCTGCGCTGATCCGGAGGCGGCGATTGAGTCCATCGCCCGCATCGAGGCGTCCGGACGCGCGGCCCTGGGACAGATGCGCCAGATACTGGGCCTGCTGCGCGCCGAGCACGACCCCGCCGAGCTGCGGCCCCTGCTCGGAATCGAGCACATCCACGACCTCATCGAGCGATCCGGCGCCGCCGGCGGCCTAGTCGACCTGACCGTGACAGGCAGGCCTGGCCCGTTGCTCGGCGGCATCGACGTGGCGGCCTACCGGCTGGTCGCCGACGTGCTCGCCTGCGCGGGCCGGACGGTCAGCGGGCCTGTGACGATCGGCCTGCACTTCCGCGACGACACACTCGAACTGGGTATTGCCCTCCCGGAAAGCTTCCCGGATTGGCCGGATGCCACAACCCGAGAGCAGATCATGCGGTGCGACGGGCAGATCAGCCGGTCTGTCCTCGGCGCCGGAGAGAAGATCACCGTGGCGCTCCCCCGCCACCTGGAGGCGGCAGCCCGATGACCGTCCGCGTCCTCATCGCCGACGACCAGCAGCTGGTCCGGGCCGGCTTCCGGCTGATCCTGGAACGCCAGCCGGGCGTGGAGGTGGTGGGCGAGGCGACCAATGGCGCCGAGGCAGTCGCTCTGACCGAACGGCTCTGCCCTGATGTCGTCTTGATGGATATCCGGATGCCCGACCTGGACGGCATCCAGGCCACGCGCCTGATCTTGGCCAACCCGGCCGCCGCCGGTGTTCGCGTCGTGATCCTCACCACGTTCGACCTGGACGAATACGTTTACGACGCGCTCAAGGCCGGCGCCAACGGGTTCCTCCTCAAGGACCTGCCACCCGAGCAGCTTGCGGCCGCTGTGCTCACTGTCAACCAGGGGGACGCTCTGCTCTCGCCGTCGGTCACGCGTCGACTCATCGACTCCTTCACCGCGGCCAACCGCCCGGCGGGCCGGCCTCCGGCCGTCCTTGACCAGCTCACCCGGCGTGAGCTGGAGGTCCTCGAGCTGCTCGCGGCGGGCCTGTCGAATGTGGAGATCGCAGCCAAGCTGTTCGTCGCCGAGACGACGGTCAAGACCCACGTGGCCAGGCTCCTGGCCAAGCTCGGCTTGCGGGACCGAGTCCAGGCGGTCGTCTTCGCCTACTCCAGCGGGCTGGTCCGGGCCGCGGCCGATGCCGCGGCCCAGGACCAGGCTGACCGACGCTGAGCGGCCGGCCTTTAGTCGCCGTTGGCGGCCTGGATTTCGTGCACGGGCACGTTGCGGTTCCAGACGACCGGGTCCAGGTCGGCTCCGGGGACGGGCTGGCAGTTCGCCGGCGGCGGGCCGTATACCACCTCAGGGACCCAGCAGGTCCGCCAGTTGAGCGTCGCCGTGACGCGCCACGTCCCGGGCTGATCAAAGGTCACCCCGCAGTCGGCGGTGCCGTTCGCGCCGGTGCTGGCCACCTGCGCCGGGTGCAACTCCATCTCGAGCGAGCCCAGGTAACCGCACGTCAAAAACTTCTGAGCGGAGGTGTCGTCGGTGCTGAGCTGCAGCGGCTCGGCGATGACCCAGACCGTGGCGGCCTCGCCCTGGACCGCGGCGTTGTCCGTCACGTAAGGCGCGCCGTCGGGACCGATCTGGTAGGCCCGGTTGAAGGTCACCCGGACGAAGGTGGGCAGGTTGGCGTACGTGGGGCCGTTCTTCGGGCTCAAGATCATCGTGCCCGCACTAGGGATGCGCAAGGTGCCTGTGGCCAGCTCGGCGAGCGACACAGGAGCCAGCGTGCCGCCGGGCAGCGGCTCACCAGGCACGGCGAAGAACCAACGCGGATAGCCCGCGCACTCCGCCTGCAGGGCCGCGCTCTGACCCGGCTGGTTCGGGCGGAAGTACCACTCGCCCTGCTCTGTGGAGTGGGTGGCAATCATCGCCTGGGCCTGCGTGTACGTGGCGTACTGGTCGTTGGGAGCATTGTGCGCCGGAGGGGTGCTGTAGGAGGCGATGAGGGCCCGGCTGCCTGGCTGCACGGTGCCTTCGGGATCCCATTGGCACGGCGGCGGCTGGACTGGGATCGGGTTGTCCGCGCCCGGTGAGTAGCCGGACCCGCCGTACTGGATGTGGGTGTAGAGCCAGAAGTTGCACTGCCGGCCGACGCAGCTGGTCGGAGGAGGCGTGTCTGCCGCGCGGGCCGGGCCTGCGAGCAGGACGGACAGCAGGACGGCCAGGCCGGCGGCGACGACGACGGCACGTTTCACGGCTTGCACTCCTTAGCCTGCGGATAATAAACCGGCTGATAATTCGCCACGACCTGCCACTGGCCGCCGGAGACCGGCGCCAGCTCGTCGGTGAACCGGTAGTAATCGGTATCCGGCGGCGGTGACTGGCCGGGCAGGACCGCCCCGGTGCTCACGTTGGTGTTCACGGCCTGCGCGGTGTCCACGCAGCCGGACACGTCCACGTCGGCGTGGTCGTCCGGGGCGCTGGCCACCGCGAAGCCGAAGAACCTGATCGTGCCCTTGAACGATTCTGTCGTCACCGCCTGGGCGGACAGCGCGTTCGTGAGCACGGGAGCCAGCCCCGAGTTGACATAGGAGGCCCAGTCGCCCGACTGTCCCGAGACGTATTCCGCGTACAGGTAGGCCAGCTGGTAGTCCTTGTCGATCAGCACGGCCCGGGCGAAGCTGGCGTCTTTCGGCAGCCAGCCGGTCATCACGATGTGCGCGTTGCTCCCGAACGGCGGCATGGTCACCCCCGCTGGTCCGCTCTGCTGGGCCAGCGGCGTGGCCGCGGCCGCGGAATCCGCGCCGCCCGGGTTGAAGGCCGGCGGCTTCGCCCCGCCGCAGCCGGCCACCGCCAGGCAGGCCGACCCGACGACCGCGGCGAGCAGGCCGGTGACGATCGCGTGGTGATTCCGCCTGGTTTTCATGCCGCCGAGGTCCGCCAGGACGGGAGGAGCTCGTCGATGAGCGCCTCGGTTTCCGGTGCCATCCTCGGCATCACCTCATCCAGCGCGATCCGGGCGGAGATCTCGCTGACCACCCCGCGCAGCACGTGCTCCTGACCGGTCGCATGCGCGGCGGTCAGCAGGTCGCGCCAGCCCATCTCGTCGTTGAAGGCGAGCCGGAGCCCGGCCCGGGCCGCGTCCATGGCGGCGTCCGGGTCGCCGGCTGCCAGCCGCAGCTCGGCCAGCTGGTGTGCCGCGTCGGCGATCGCCGCGGTGACCTCGTACTCGATGTCGTCGGTGGCCAGCCAGGCGTACCTGGACGGGTCACGCCCGTCCAGGAACTGCCCTTCGACCAGGGCCAGTGCCTGCTGCAGGGCCTCCGCCTCGGCCACCGGGTCGCATCCCGCGGCGGCCTGGCTGGCGCGGGCGAACCAGGCGCGGAACACCTGCCAGTCGATCCGGACGCCCGGGCCCAGGCGCAGCCGGCCGGACCCGTCGGTGAGCAGGTTCGGCTGCCCGGCGTCGTCGGTGCCGAGCCAGGCGTGCACCCGGGACAGCGCCGCGTCGCGCACCTCGCCGGTGACCCCGCGCGGCCAGACCGCACCGGTCAGCACGTTGGGGTGCACGCCGTCCGGGTGCACGGCCAGGTAGACGACGAGCTCGGTGGCCAGCGCGAGCCGGTCCGGCTCGATCGGCCCGGGCGCGGTGACCGCGACCTGGCCGAGCAGGCTGACCTCCACCGGCATGACCGAGCCCGGCACCAGCTGAGCGGCCGGCGCGGCGCCGGGGGAATTTGGGTTCAGGGTCGCGAGCGGAACGTCCGCTCCGGCTGATGCGGCCCGGAACAGCTTGATCATCGCCGCGTACTGTTCGGGCGGCAGCAGCTGCGCCTCCAGATCGAAGCCGAGCAGGCCGGCCTTCAGCCGCCCGTCCGGGGACAGATCCCAGGTCCAGGTGGCGCCGCGGACATCGCCCGCGATCACGTAACCCGCCGCCATCCGGTACCGGCTCCGGGCCAGCGCGAGCAGCCGTTCCGCCTGCGCCTGCGTGGGCGGCACCCCCATGATCAGGTAGTGCGGCGCCCATAGTTCGGCGTCGGAGGTGCGGGACCGGCCGGTCAGCACCGACTCCAGGCCGGCCGCGGCCATCGCGTCCCTGATCCGCGCGGCGTGTTGCTCCAGTTCCGGCAGGACCTCATCGAGAGTGCTGACAACCCGTGTCCGTTCCGGAGATAGATCGGTCAAACCGTCGCCGAACCCGACCAGGGTGACCTTCATCCGGTCTGACCAGCGGTTCGTCACCAACTCGACGGCGAGCGCGGCCAGCGCCGCCTGGACCACCGGGCGCGGGCCGCGCACCGCGATCAGGCCGTGCGCCACCTCCAGGTCCACCAGGATCCGGCCGGAGGAGTTGGTGCCAAGCGACACCAGGCCCGGGTAAGGAGCCAGCGCGGCCGCATCGGGCAGGTCGAGCCCGGCGACCGCGGCGTACGGAAGCCGCCATACCTGACCGCCGTCGGCGGCCTGCCAGGGCCGCGGCGGGTTCGGGTCGGGCGGGGCGATCCACAGATCCAGGTTCTCGGCGCCCAGATGAGCCGCGAACACGGTGGGCGGGGTCTTGTCCGCGGCGGCGAGCTGCTGGGACAGGTAGCGCAGCCCGGTGTCGAGCCTGCGTACCGCGGGGTCGTCCGCGCCCAGCCGCAGCGCCTTCTCGGCCAGCGCCGCGTCCGGATCCGGACCCGCGATCCGGCGCCCGAACGCCCGCCGCCACAGCTGCTCCCGCCGCCGCCGGCCGAGGGCGACCAGCACCCCCGCGGCCAGCAGCGAGGCCGACGAAAGCTCAAAGGGCCAGGCCGGTACCTGGTGTGCGGCCGAGTCAGGCGCGGCAAAAATTCCATCCTCCGGAACGGACCCGGCTGATCCCCCTGTGCCAGGCAGGACCACGCCCGGGGTGTCGCCGCCCGTGGTGTTACCGGCCGTGACACCGCTCGTGCTGTTACCGGCCGGGGCGTCGCCGGCCCAGACGTCGGCGCCGCGGGCCGTCGATGCGCGGGAGTCCAGGCCAAGCTCGCTGGCCAGCTTCGGCGTGACCGCCTCGATGCCGGGGCCGTGGGCGTCCTTCGGCATCAGCAGCACCCAGCCGGGCCTGATCAGGCTCGCGATCGTGAGCTTGGTGCCGTCGGGCTGGACCCGGCCCTTGTTCAGCTCGAAGATCTCCCGGTAGCGACGGCCGTCACCGAGATGGTTCTGCGCGATTTCCCACAGCGACTCGTGGAACCGGCCGACCGGCGGCTCGACCCGGTAGGCCTTGTCCGCGTTCGGCGCGGCCTGAGGCGGGGTGGCGCGGGTGGTCAGCTCGGTGTTTTGCGCCACACCCGGCGTGACCTGCGCGGAGATCGACGGCACCGGGCGGGCCGGGCCGGGACTGGCGACCGCGGGGGCCAGGGCGGCGGCCGCGGTGAACAGCAGCAGCGCCGCGGTGACCAGCCGGTGCACGGCCGACTGGGTGGCGCCGGCCAGCGGAACCCGGGACGGCACCCCGACGTTGCTGACGGCCGCCTTGATCTCCACCAGCACGCACCAGACCAGCTGGACCCAGGCCAGCCAGATGACCACCGACAAGATGCGCAGGATCGAGGTGACGTCGAGCTGGCTGGTCAGGGCGCTCGCGCTCGGCATGGTGTGCGGCAGCGGCAGGCCGACCACGGTGATCAGCGCGATCGGCACCCCGATGGTCAGCGCCGTCAGCGCCACGACGGCGACCACCCCGGCCAGCACGTCCCCCGCGGTCCGGTGCCTGATCCTGACCGGCGGCCTGAGCCCGGGAATCGGCGGCGCCATCAGCAGGCCACCACCTGGGTCGCGGTGCCGCAGGCGAGGTAGGCCGTCTCGGACACGTGGAAGTTGAACTGGCCGAACGCGCCGGCCGAGATAGCCGGGGCCACGGTCGCCCAGACCGTGACGGTCACGTCCGGCGCCCCGCCCGGATCGGTACCCGGGAGGCATTTGAACTGGGTCACGTCGGTATGGACCCCCTTCGCGTAGGTAGAGATGAGGCCTGCCGCCGGGCCGGTCTGGTCACAGGCGCCCCCGGCGATCGCGACCTGGCCGTTCCTGAGCGCGGCCGGAGCGATGTCGTCGGCCGCGGCCCGGGCGGCCTGCTCGGCAATGTCCGCGGCCTGCGACTTCGCGATCATCACCTGGCCGCCGTCCACGAGCAGGGTGAGCAGCACCATGGTCACGAAGGCGAAGATCACCACCCACAGTGACACCGAGCCGCGGTCCCGGCGACCGAACCCGGCCAGCGCGCGTAGCGTTACCCGCATGGTCAGCTCCTGTCCACGAACGGGTCGAGCGGGGCCACCGCCGTGCTGGTGAAGGTGTGGTTCGCCCGGTAGCCGACATCGCGGAAAACGCCCAGGCGGGCCGCGCATGACACGGTGACCTGCACGTCTTGCGCGACGGCGAAGGCATCCGGGCCGCGGGCCGGCTGTCCGTCTGAGTACAGGCTGACCACCGGGAGCGGGACCGTGCCGAAACATATGTCGCTCAGGTCAGCGATGGCCGCTTGGCGCGCATCGGCTTTCGCAGCGTCATAGCTGCGGGCGATCGACGCCGCGCGAGCCGCGTCGCGGGCCGCCGCACTCACGTCCCCGTTCAGGTTGAGCCATTCACCGCCCGCGCACAGCACGAGCAACAGCACCACGAGCGCGGGCGCCGCGATGACCATCTCGACGGCCATCGAGCCGCGGTCACGCGGGGCCAGCCGCCGGGGCCCCGCCGGGCGTCGCGTAGGTCTCATCCGCAGGCCGTTCCCTGGCTGACCTCGGTCCGGAAGCACTCAATGGGCCCGGTGACCGTGACGCTGATCGGCAGGGAGAGCACCCCGGTCATCTTCCCGGTCACCCGCACGGAGACCGTGCCGGGCTGCTGGCCCGCGAATGCCGCCGGGACGACCGCGGACAGCACGCTGGTGTCCAGCCCCCGGTAGTAACTGCTCGTCGCGGTGTCCGCCAGGCTGGCCCAGCCCGAGTTGGCGGAGGCATCTTCACGGGCCACCAGGTCTCCCTGCTGGGCCGCGGCCAGCGCCGCGTGCCGCGCGTCGAACCACAGCGCGAACTGGATGATGAGCAGGCTGGCGAGCAGCAGCGCGGGCGCCAGGATGGCCAGTTCGATCGCGCTCGCGCCGCGATCCCGGCCGTCGCCTCGGCAGGCGGCGAACCCGGCGCGCAGTCCGCGCCGGCCGGCCCCGCGGTCGTTGTGGCTCATTGCTCGTTGTGGCTCATTGCTCGATGTGGCTCATTGCTCCACGTAGCTAGTTGCCGTTGCCGGGGATGGTGTGGGTGGTGATCGTGTTCGCCTGGGTGGTAGCGAAGTGGTAGATGATTCCTAGGATGATGACGGCCAGGCCGACCAGGACCGCGGTGATGATGGCGAGCTCGATGGCCGACGCGCCCCGGTCCTTTTCCCGCATGGCGGACCGCAGCCTGGCGGCGTGCCCGCCGAGGAAGGCGCGCACCGCGTCCGCCCTCTCGGCGTAGGCCAGCGTGAACAGGTTCATGACAACTCCTCTGTCAGGTATGCAGCAGCGTCTGGATGGCCGGGTACATAAGGAAGATCAGGAACGCGGCCGCCAGCAGCATCTGCGCCACCAGCATCGACTGCGACCGCTCCCCGGCCTGGCCTTCGAGGTCGGCGAGCTCGCGACGGCGCAGGCTGGCCGCACGGGCGGTCAGCGATTCCCTGACCTTGGCACCGTCCTCGGCCACCAGGCTCAGCGCGGCGGAAAGGTCCTTCAACTCGCTGACCTGCACCTCTTCGCCCAGTACACCGAGGGCCTGCCACGGCGTCTGGCCGGTAATCCTGGCGTTGGCCAGGGCGTCCCTGATCCGCCAGAACGCCCAGCCTTCGCCGATCTCGCTGGCCGCCATCAGCGCCTCGGGCACGCCCCGGCCACCGGACAGGTTCATCGCAACCAGGTCGAGAAAGGCGCCGATGGCGTGCCGGAAATCCCGGCGCCGCTTGTCCACCTGCTGCTTGAGCTCGAGGTCGGGCAGCATGAAGAACACGCCTGCGAAGACCAGGGCCACCCAGACCGGGATGATGACCGACAGGTGAAGGCCGGCGAATCCGAGGGCCAGCAGCAAGATCGGCGGCAGGATCAGCCCGAGGAACCCGAGCATGACCTTGCTCGCGAGATAGTTCTCAAAGGACTTGCCGACCAGGGCCAGGTTGGCACGCAACGACCGGAACTCCCAGCCTTGCTCGGCGCAGAACTTGGCCAGGGCGGCACCGAGCCGCTTGCTGAACGCGCTCTCCTTGCCGTCACCCCGATAGCTCACGGTCCGCAGCGCGGGCGCGCGGCCCGCGTCGAAGGCGGCGATCCGCCGGGCCAACCCCACCCGGCGCGGGATCAGCGCGAAGATCAGCAGGAACAGGGCGAACCCGGTGAGGGCCCCGACGATGAGCGCTGCGGTCATGGTGTATCACCTGCTCGCCTCCGGGACGCCTTAAGGTGTCCCGTTGGCTCGGGGGTCATGCGGCACCGCCTCGCCAGGCGGCGACGGCTTCGGGCTCGGCGGCGGGGACGGTAGCGGCCCCGGGCGTACCGAGCAGCCGCTGCGGCGTCTCGAAGGTGGCCAGCCGACGCAGCCACAAGATCCCGGCCGCGTAGATCGCCCCGATGATGACCAGCACGAACTGTCCGTAGACACCGTCGTAGGGCGAGAGGAAGGTGTGGTCGAGGACAGCGAGCGCGATCGCCATGCCGACCGAGACGGCCACGACGATCTGCACGCTGCGCCGGGTGGACCGCCGGCCGGCGTTGACCTTGCGGCGCATGTCCAGTTCCTCGCGGACCGAGACGGCGAGCGCGCCGAGCAGAGCGCGCAATCCCGGGCCGCGCAGCCGGGAGTTGATGATCAGCGCCGCGATGATCATGTCGGCGCTCGGATCGTCGAGGTCGTCGGCGAACCGGCGCAGCGCCACGTGCATGGGCACCCGGGTGTGCAGCCGGTCCACCAGCTTGGTCAGTGGCTCGCGGATCGAGATGTCGGCCACCCGGATCGAGGATGGGATGGCCTGCTCGAGCCCGACCGCCCCGGCGATCGTGTCGCGCAGCGATTCCGTCCACGTCGCCAGGCTCTCCAGCCGGGACATCGTCTTGCGCTCGGAGGCGGCCCCGCCGAGCGAACGCCAGCTGTAGGCGAGCAGGGCCACGCCGACCCCGGCCACGATCCACCGGGTGGCGACGAGGACCAGGATCCCGGCGATAAGCGCGATCCCCCCGCGGACGGACAAGAGCTCCCTGACCTGCCGCTCGAGCTTGCCCGGCCCTTGATTCTTAGGCCGGACCGGCAGCCCGCGCAGGGCGATGACCAGCAGGAACAGGCCGCCGCCGGTCACCGCGCCGATCAGTATCGCGAGCATCGGAAGCGCACCTGAGGAACTCATCGCCAGCCTCCCCGCGACGGGTCATAGCCGTAGTCGGCCAGTTCGTCCAGGCACGACACCGGCGCGTGCGCCACCGCGCAGCCGTCCCGGGCCGGCGCGAACACCTCGCTGGACAGCACCCGCCCGTCCACGCCGGTGACTTCCCGGACGCTGCTGACGAACCGGCGCAGCGTGCCGCCGTGGGTGTACTCGTTTTTCTTCTCCTGGAACACCACGAAGTCGATGGCGCCCGCGATGAGCATGTGGGTCGCGTCCACCGGCAGCCGTTCGCTGGCCTGGATGGCGTAGGTGGAGATGCGGTTGAACACCTCGAGCGAGGAGTTCGAGTGGATGGTGGACAGCGACCCGTCGTTGCCCTGCGTCATCGCGTTGAGCATCGTGACGATCTCGTCGCCGAGTACCTCGCCCACGATGACCCGGCTCGGGTTCATCCGCAAGCTGCGGCGGACCAGTTCGGCCATGGTGATCGCGCCGTGGCCCTCGCTGTTGGCCAGCCGTTCCTCGAACGCGACCACGTTCGGGTGCAGTTCGGGGAAGTGGTCAAGGCCGAGTTCCAGGGAGCGCTCGACGGTGATCAGCCGCTCGTCGGCCGGTATCTGGTTGGCCAGCGCGCGCAGCAGCGTCGTCTTCCCGGCGTTGGTCGCCCCGGCGATCATGATGTTCTTCCTGGCCATCACCGCGGCGGCCAGGAACGAGGCCAGGTCGGGGGTGAGCGTGCCGTTGCCGACCAGGTCGGCCAGGAAGACCTTGCCCATCCGGGCACGCCGGATGGAGATGGCCGGCCGCAACGTCACGTCCATCACCGCGGACAGCCGGGAGCCGTCCGGCAGCCGCAGGTCAAGCTGCGGGTTCGCGGTGTCGAACGAGCGGCTGGACAGGCCGGAATAGGCGGCGAGCACCTGGATCAGCTCGACCAGTTCCTCGTCGCTTTCTGCCACCGGCTCGCCGAACACCTCACTGCCGTCGGCGTAACCGATGAACACCCGATCGCAGCCGTTGATGTCGATGTTCTCGATGTTCTGGGCTTCCAGCAGCGGCTGAAGCCGGCCGACGCCGAACAGGGCCGCGTGGATCGCCTCGGCGAGATCGGTTTCCTCCTGCGCGTTCAGCGGCGGGCGGCCGACCAGGATCTCGCTCCTGGCGTGCTCCTCGAGCACCTGAGAAATGATCGCCCGGGCGTACTGGCGCTCGTCCTCGCCCGTCATCGGCGGCATCCCGGCCGCGGCGTCAAGCCGCCGCTGCTCCGCCAGCCGGTCACCGACGTCGCCGCGCAGCCGCTTCACCAGAGTGTGGTCCACGTGCTGTCACCCCCCGCCCGGCCGGGTCGAGCCCGCCTGGTCCTGAGCGGGGTCCGGGCTGGCGGCTCCTTGAGCGTGCCGGGCGGTTGACCGCGCCTGGCCCGGGTTGCTGGCCGGGGCATCGGCGATGGGCGCACTGGCGTAGAGGGCCTCACCCGGATCGGCCTGATGCCGGCCGGAACGGGTCCCGAGAACCCGGCTGAACGCGGCGCGCGGGCCCGCGGTGGGGCGGACCCCGGCCGGAAGCTCCTCCGCGGGAACGTGGGCCGACCCGGTGGTGAGCGTGGCGGCCGAAGAGGGCACCGCGGAGGGGGGTACCGGCTGCGGGTCCATGGCGGGCGGGCGGGCGGCGGCTGGGCTCGCGATGGGCGGGCTCGCGACGGGCGGGCTCGCGATGGGCGGGCTCGCGACGGGCGGCAGGCCGACCAGGAGGTGCTGGGCCACCTCCCGGGCCGTCTTGATCAGCAAGGTGCGGTCCAGGTTGCCGCCCCACTCGCCGGCCAGCAGATCGGCGCCCTTGACGTCATGGGCGATACCCCCGAGCACGGTAGCCGGAGCATTCGCCTGCCCGAGCACGTGCTGCACCTCGCCGAGCGCGGCCCGGAGCTTCTTGTGATCGGCCACCACCACCACGCCGACGCCGAAGCCCCGCCGGCCCCGGTTCGCCGCCGCCGCCGTGAAGGCCGCCGCCCGGTCCCGCAGCCTGATCACGTCGGCTACGTGCACCCTGGTCACGAGCACGACCGTGGTGGCCTCGGCGAGCAGGTCGTACAGCGGGCCGTCGGCGCCGAGCCGGCCGCAGTCCGCGATGACATCCGCCTGCGGCAGGGAGGCGAGGACCTTGCCGATCGGACCCCAGAGCAGGCTCAGCCCGGCGCCCTGCTCGGCATTGGTCACGCCGGCCAGCACGTCGAGCCCGCCGTGCAGCTTCTGCGTGTGTTCCCAGACCTGCTGCGGCTGCATGCCGCGGCGGGCCACGA
>Ga0302324_100004000_pt1 | contig 32934 bp, 27 predicted proteins | sample Palsa_T0_1_FD_201949 | JGI IMG/M metagenome (GOLD analysis project Ga0302324, IMG submission 201949) | Peat permafrost microbial communities from Stordalen Mire near Abisko, Sweden - Palsa_T0_1 | ecosystem: Environmental > Terrestrial > Soil > Palsa > Peat permafrost | place: Sweden: Abisko... | reverse complement strand
GCGGCGCCGCCGCGGCGGTCAGCTCGATCGCGTGGCCTTCCGGCGAATATTTCGCGGCGTTTGAGAGAAGGTTGATGAACACGTGGCGGAGCCTGGTCGCGTCGACGCTGATCTCGCCGAGACCGGGCTCGACGCGGACCTCGAGCCTCTGGCCCGCCGCGCCGACGAACGTCTTGGCCTCGTCGGCAATGGCGCCGACAAGCGCGACGACGGCGATGGGGCTCCTCTCGAGCGCCGAGGCTCCCGCCTCGAGGCGCGTGAGGTCGAGCAGGGAGTCGAGGATCCGCAGGAGCCGGTCGGCGTCGTCGCGCGCGGACTCGAGCATCTCGGTCTGGCCAGGGGAAAGCGGGCCGAGGGTCTTCTCGAGGAGCAGGTACACCGCCATCCGCAGGCTGGTCAGCGGCGTCTTCAGCTCGTGGCTCACGGTGCCCACCAGGTTCGTCTTAACGTCGTCGAGCAGCCTGAACTTCGTGACATCCTGGAGGATGACCGCCGCGCCGTTGAATTCCGTGAGCTTGTCGCCCACGGCCAGGATGCGCGGGAGGTAGTGCCGGTCCTCCCAGCCCACCCTGAAGGTGACCACGCGCCCGTAGTCCGTCGGCAGGTAGTGCTCCCCCGTCTCAAGGACCAGGGCCAGGGGCTCGGCAAGGCCCGGTGGCAGGCCCTCGGAGAATTCCCGGATGCGCGAGAGTTCCTCTGCGGCGGGATTGCGGATCTCGATGACGCCCTCCCGGGAGACGACGAAAAGGGGTTCGAGCGCCGTCGTGAGCGTGGCCTCCAAGGTGCGCTGCGTCCTGAGCACCTTGGCCATGGTGGCTTCGCGGTAGGCCCGCAGGCGGGCCGCCATCGTGTTGAACGACCTGGCGAGGCTCCCGAGCTCGTCCCCAGAGAACACGGGCACCTGCGTCTCGAGGTCGCCCTCGCCGAGCGCGGTGGCCGACGCGGTCATGGCCTTGATCGGCCTCAGCAGCGACGAGGCGAGAGACCAGGCGAGGATGGCCGACAGGCCGACGGCCGCGCCGATCGTCACGGAAAGGATTCCCACGGCCGTCGTCCCCAGGCGCTCGGCCCGGGCCTCGATCTCGCGGGAAGCCGCATAGTCGTTCGAGCTCAGCCGGTCCAGGGCGTCGATGACCCGGTAGAGCGAATTCTGGTTGGCCCTGAAGTCGTCCAGCGAGGCCGAGCCCCCGGCAGCCAGCGTGCGGTCGCAGAGCGTCGAGAAGTTCTGGAACGCGGTGTCCAGGTCATCGACCAGGCGTGCCCTCGGCGTGCCGGCGGACTCGGCCGACTGCTCCATGAGCTCCTTCGTGAAGTCGGCGCGGCTGTGGTCGAGGGCGCGCTTGGAGCCGATCGGGTCGCTTCCCTGGTAGAAAGCGGCGCTCGACATGAGGGTGGCCGAGGCGCGCATGTCCCTGCTGCCAAGGGCCGAGCGGTAGCTCGCGACCAGGTCCCGCTGCATCGGCCCGGCAAGCTGGTGGCATACGTGGATTGCGTAGCATCCCGTCGCGATGATGACGAGCAGCAGGGGCAGCAGGCCAAAGAAGAGTCGCGTTCGCAGCATGTAGGGCGGGGCCGCTCAGAGCAGGCCCAGCTTGCTACGCTTCCTGTAGAGAGTGGCGGGGTCGATCCCGAGCGTGCGTGCAGCCTCGTCGAGGTTGCGCGAGGACGCAAGGATTCGACGGATGTGCTCGGACTCCAGCTCCTCGAGGGAGACGTGTGCGCCGACCTCGCAGTTTGTGTCGCTCGGGCCGGCAAACTCCTCGGGAAGGTCCGTCAGCTCGATCCTGGCGCCGGGGGCGAGGATCACGGCCCGCTCGATCACGTTGCGAAGCTCCCTGAGGTTGCCAGGCCAGGAATAGCCCGAGAAGGCCTCGAGGACCTGCGGGGAAAAACCCAGCTCCCTGCGCCCGGCCGACGACGCGAAGAACTTGCAGGTGCCGTCGGCGAGGCGCTTCAGGTCCGCGCGCCGGTCGCGCAGGCCGGGCAGGCTCACCATGATCACGTTGAGCCGGTAGAAAAGATCCTCGCGGAAGCGCCCCGCCTTGACCTCCGCGGCGAGGTCCCGGTTGGTCGCGGCGATGACGCGCACGTCGGCCGTCCTCGAGCGCGCCTCCCCCACCCGCTCGTATTCCCTTTCCTGCAGGAGCCTCAGGAGCTTGGGCTGGATCTCCAGCGGCAGCTCGCCGATCTCGTCGAGGAACAGGGTGCCGCCATCCGCGGCCGCCACCTTGCCCGCGGTCTCCGCCACGGCGCCGGTGAAGGACCCCTTGGCGTGGCCGAACAGCTCGCTCTCGAGCAGCTCGCGCGAGAGGCTCGGGCAGTTGACAGTCACGAAGGCGGACTCGCGGCGTGCGCTCCGCTTGTGGATTTCCCGGGCAAGCACGCTCTTCCCGGTGCCGCTCGAGCCCAGGATCAGGATATTGGCGTTGGTTTCCGCGGCCTTGAATGCGATCTGCAGGGCCCGGATCATGGCGGGCTCCTCCGAGGCCAGGTCGACGGGAGGCGCAGCGGACACGATGTCGCTCTCCAGGGCGTGCACCCGGCGCTCCATGGTGCTGGCCTTCGTGACCTTGGCCAGGACGGCCCGGATCTGGTCGGGGGTGAAGGGCTTGGGGATGAAGTCGAAGGCCCCGCGCCTCATGGCCTCGACGGCGGTCGCGATATTGGCGTAGGCCGTGAATAAAATGACCGCCGGGGCCGGATCGAGCTTGGTCAGATGGTCCAGCACGGCCATCCCGTCGTCAGCCCCGAGCTTCAGGTCGAGGAAAACAGCGTCGAAGCCCTCATCCTCGGCCGCCTTTATTGCCTTCGCGGCATTGGGCGCCTCGGACGCCGTGTGTCCTGAGGACTCCACGGCAATCCGCGTCGTCCTGCGTATGGAGGGTTCGTCGTCGACGATAAGGACGCGCATAAGGTGGGTCCGGGAAACGCACTATCTGCCCCGGAACATGACTGACAGAGGAACCGTGAAACAGGTTCCTATTAGATCGTGCAAATTGTCGAATAGCAAGGAGGCCCCCGATTGCAGGACCCCAAAAAAGCCAAGGCGGGGTCGCTTGCGCGACCCCGCCAGGTCCAGCTTCAACTAAGTGCTCTCGTAGGCTTTCGCCCACCGAGATGGCACGGGGAGTATGACCACTTTGACCCGCATGGGTTCCCACTGAAAGCTTGCCAGAAGTGACGCCCGCTCTGAGCGTGCGGCGAGAGCCCGATGCCCCCAGAAATCGCCAAACCGCCCGTCGAAGCCCCCCCGGCCGCTCCCGCCGCGGTCCGCATCACCGACCTCGAGATCAAGGACGCCCAGATCATCTTCGGGGCGGTGTGGCAGCGCCTGGAGGCCGAGGTGGGCCTGGCCCAGCTCCGCTTCCCGAAGGAAATCATACTCTTAGGTGGCGCGCCGGGCGCCGGAAAGGGCTCCAACACCCGGTTCATAGCCAAGGCCCGGGGACTGACCTGCGGCCCGATTGTCATTAGCGCCCTCCTCGATTCCCCCGAGGCGCGCCGGTTCAAGGACGCCGGCAGCATGGTCGGCGACCGCGAGGTCATAGACCTGCTCTTCCACCGCCTTCTCCAGCCCCAGTACCGGGATGGCGTCATCCTCGACGGGTTTCCCCGCACGAAGGTCCAGGTCGAGTGCCTCAAGCTCCTCGTCGACAAGATGCAGGCGCTGCGCAAGGAATTCTACCGCACGCCGGTGGGCATCCATTTCCGCCAGCCCACGATCCACATCATGGTCCTCTTCGTGGACGAGGCGACGAGCGTCGCGCGCCAGATCCGGCGCGGCGTCGAGGTGCGCGCTCACAACAAGGAGGTGCGGCGAACGGGCATCGGCGAGCTCATGGAGGAGCGCTCGACGGATTTCGACAAGGCCCTCGCCCAGCGCCGGTACCGCGTGTTCAAGGAGCAGACATGGGATGCGCTCCAGGAGCTCAAGGAGATCTTCCACTATCATTTTGTGAACGCCCAGGGAACGCTCCCCGAGGTGGAGAAGAACATCCTGCGCGAGCTGGAGTATCAGAGCACGCTGGAGCTCGACCCGAGGACCGTCGACCGCCTGAGGGCGATCCCCGTCGCCAGCGAGATCGTCGTGCACGCGCGCCAGGAGCTCGTCAAACGCCTCGACTCCTACGAGCTCGAGCACGAGGAGCTGTTCAGCACTGTGGCCGTCTTCATCGAGAAGAAGATCATGCCGATCGTTCTGCGGCACGCGATCTCGGGCACGGCGCTCGTCAACACCGAGGACCTGACCCTCGAGGATCCGCGGGCGCTCGCGATGCTGATCGATATCTTCTCGGAGCGCGGCTATCACGCCGCCGTGGACCTGCACCGCATCGAGATCCCTGAGCACGTGGACCTCAAGACGGGCGCCGTGAGGTGCCGCCACAAGAAGGTGTTCCGGATCCAGATCCGGTTCACGGGCTCCGAGATCCGCAGGGGCTAGAACCTACTCGAAGCGGAGGGCCTCGATCGGGTCGAGGGATGCCGCCTTCCACGCGGGATAAAGGCCGAACGCGATCCCGATGATGGAGCAGACGACCACACCCGTGATGGCCCAGCCCCACGGGAACACGACGGAGACAGAAAGGGCGACCGCGAGGGCGTCGCCCGCGCAGGTGCCAAGCACGATGCCGAACAGGCCGCCGGTGACCGAGAGGACGACCGACTCGACCAGGAACTGGGTCAGGATGATGATCTTGCGGGCGCCGACGGCCTTGCGGACGCCGATCTCCTTGGTCCTCTCCGTCACGCTGACGAGCATGATGTTCATGATCCCGACGCCCGCGGCGAGCAGGGCGATCGCGCTGATGATGAAGGCGCCTCCGCTGATCACGTCGGCGATCTTTGCAAAGGCGGCGATGAGCGAGTCGTTGGAGTAGAGCTCAAAGTCGTTCTGCTGCTCGGGCCTGAGGCCGCGCACGACCCTCATGCAGGCGATGCCCTTTTCCATCGTCGTCTGGTAGAGGTCCTGCGAGGGCGCCTGGGTCGCGATGTTGACCGTGTAGTTGTCCGCGCCGAGCTCCATCAGGAACCGCGTGATGGGCACGATCATGAAGCTGTCCTGGCTCTCGCCGAACGAGGAGCCCTTCTTGGCGAAGGTCCCGACGACCGTGTACGTGTGCCCGTCCGCGCTGACGCGCTTGCCGAGCGGGCTCTCGGCGGGGAACAGCTTCTCGACGATGTCCGTTCCGATGACGCAGACGGGGCTCAGGAGGTCGACGTCGGCAGCCGTGAGGTTGCGCCCCGTGTCTATGGCGAACTGGTTCGCCGTCGTGAAATTTTGGTCGGTCCCTATGAAATCGAGCTCGGGCGTGGTCTTGCGGTTGGCATAGGTCGCCGTCACCGGCCTGTTGCGCTCGAAGGCCTTCATGCAGACGACCTCGGTCGCGTCGCCCATCAGGTCGACGTAGCGCTGCGCCTCCGCGAGCGTGATGTTCCGGCGCGAGTCGTACTTGTGGCGGTCGTTGCCGTCCACGGTGATGCCCTGCGGCAGCTTGCCGAACTGGAACATGTTCGAGCCGAGGAAACTCAGTCCGGTCTCGATCGAGCCGCGCAGGGCCGAGACGGCCGTCATGACGCCGATGACCGAGAAGACGCCGATCGTGATCCCGGACATCGTGAGGAACGAACGGAGCTTGTTGACCCCGAGCGAGCTGAAAGCCATCCTTAGGATCTCATTCATAGCGGAGGGCGACGACGGGATCGAGGCGCGACGCGCCGAGCGCCGGCACAAAGCCCGAGACGATGCCCGTCATGATCGCGACAAACATGGACGTGAAGACGAGGCTGACAGAGAAGACGAGGGGGAACGAAGGCATCGCTGACTTCACCACGGCGCAGAGGCCGTAGGTCAGGCCCAGGCCGGCAAAGCCGCCCACGGCGCAGATCGCGACGGCCTCGATCAGGAACTGCAGCAGGATCGTGCGACGGCGCGCTCCCAGCGCCTTGCGGGTGCCGATCTCCTTCGTGCGCTCCCGGACGCTCACGAAAGTGATGTTCATGATGCCGATGGCGCCGACGAATAGGGAGAGGCCCGTCACGAAAAGGCCCGCGAAGGCGATGCCCTGCTTGATCGGGTCCAGCTGCTTCTTGAACGCCTGGCCCTCGTTGATGGAGAAGTTGTCCCGCTCGCCGGGCACCATGCCGCGCACGCGGCGCATCGCGCCGATAAGCTCGTCGCGGGCCTCAGGGACCCTGGTCTTGTCGCGGATCTTCACCTGGAGCTCGGTGTTCTCGTCGCGGATCCCGAAATACTTCCGGTAGGCGCCAAGAGGCATCAGCATGTAGTTGTCGAAGCTGAAGAGCCCGAGGAACGATCCCTGCTTGGCTAGCACCCCGATCACCGTGAAGGGCTGGCCCTGGACCGTGATGGTCCCACCGATCGCCGAGCGCCCTGGAAAGAGCGCGTGCGCGACGTCATAGCCGAGGTTGCAGACCTGGCGCGCCGACTCGCTCTCGGACTCGCTGAACATGCGGCCCTCCTCGAAGTCGGTCGATACGATCCGCCCGTAGTCGGCCGTCGTGCCGCGCGTGAACACGCCGCTGACGCTGGCCCCGTTTGCCTTGACCGTCGACTGCCTGGCGTCGCAGAAGACCGCGACCTCGAGCTCGGAGTTCGGCGTCGCCGCGATGACCGCGTTGAGGGCCACGGCGTCCTGGGGGCGCATCGGCGGCCGGTTCACGTAGTTCCACCAGTCGTCGACCTGGTTCCACGGCCACTTCTGGACGTAGATCACGTCGTCCCCGAGCATGGAGAGGCTGCGGTCGAAACCGATGTCTATGCCGCGGATCGCGGTTCCCATCAGGGTCACGGCGACGATGCCGATGATGACGCCGAGCGCCGTCAGGGCCGAGCGCATCTTGTTGGCGCGGATCTGCGCCATAGCTATGCGGAGCGACTCGGTGATCTCGTAGGCGAGGCGGTCCATGACAGGGTCAGTCGACGGGGCCGTCGCTCTCAATGAGCCCGTCGCGGAGGCGGACGATGCGGCGCGCGTGACGCGCGATGGATTCCTCGTGCGTGACCACGATGAGCGTGTTGCCCAGCTCGTAGAGGTCCTCGAAGAGCGCCATGATCTCGACGCCCGTCTTGGAGTCCAGGTTCCCGGTCGGCTCGTCGGCGAGGATGATCGAGGGCCTGTTCACGAGGGCGCGCGCGATGGCGACGCGCTGGCGCTGGCCGCCGGACAGCTCGTTCGGCTTGTGGTGGATGCGGTCCTTCAGGCCGACGCTCTCCAGGACCTGCCTGGCGCGCTCATGGCGCTCATGGGGCGGGATGCCGGCGTAGATGAGGGGAAGCTCGACGTTCTTTAGGGCGTCGGACCGGGCGAGAAGGTTGAAGGTCTGGAAAACGAAGCCGATCTCGCGGTTGCGTATGTCCGCGAGCTCGTCGTCCACCATCGCGGCCACGTCGTGGTTGTTGAACTCGTACTTGCCGGACGTCGGCGTGTCCAGGCAGCCCAGCATGTTCATCAGGGTCGACTTGCCCGACCCCGACGGGCCCATGATCGCAAGGTACTCGTTCCGGTGGATGCTGAGCGAGACGCCGCGCAGGGCGTGGATCGTCTCGTCGCCCATGTGGTAGAGCTTGGTCACGCCCTCGATGGAGATGACCAGCGGCCCTACCGGGCGCACGGCGCGTGCCTCAACGGGTGCCACAGGGGTCATGGGCGTCCTACTTCGAGTCGGTGCCCTCTGGCTTGGGCTTCTCGATCTTCACGTCGGATCCATCCTTCAGGGTGCGGCTGATCGCCGCATAGGGCCCCGCGACGACCTCGTCGCCGGCGTGGATGCCCGACTTCACCTCGATCATCGCGTTGTCGGCGATTCCCGTCTCGACGCGGACCATCTTCACCTTGTCGCCGTCCTTCACGAACACCACCCGCTGGAGCTTGTCCAGGTCGTGGTGGGCGTCCGTCTTCTCGGTCTCGACCTCGAGGTCGTTGCCGGAGCGCTCCTTGGCCTCCTTCTCCTTCTGCTTCTCAAGGTCCTCGGCGCTCATTCCGACCTTGTCGCGGACGGTGACGCTCTGGATCGGAACGGCGACGACGTCCTTGACCGTCTTGGTCTCGATGTCGGCGGTGGCGCTCATCCCCGGTCGCAGGGCGAGGTCCTTGTCGGAGATGCGGATCTTGACGATGAAATTGGTGACCTCGTCCGAGACGGTCCCGGAATTGGCGGCGCCGCTGCCGGTGCCGCCCGCGTTGTCGGCGGACGCGGCGAGCTCGCGGACGACGCCGCTGAACTTTCGGTCGGGATAGGCGTCGATGCTGATGGTGACCGGGTCCCCGACCTTCACGTTGACGATGTCGTTCTCGTTCACCTTCACGCGGACCTCCATCTTGCTGAGGTCGGCCACGCGCATGATCTCCGTGCCGGCGAACTCCGACGACGACTGGACGCGCTCGGCCACCTCGGACGAGCGGGAGCTGACGGTGCCGTCCATCGGGGAGTAGATCGACGTCTTGGAAAGCGAGTCCTTGGCCTGCTTGAGGAAGCCCTCGGCCTCGTCCACACCCGCGAGCGCGGACTGGCGGTTGGCCTTCGCGGCGTCGAACGCCGTCTTGTAGGACACGTAGTCGAAGTCCGAGACGAGCTTACGGTCGTAAAGGTCCTGGTACTTCTTCAGGTCGGCCTCGGCCTTCTCGAGCTGCACGAGGCTGTTGATGGCGGTGGCCCGGGCGGCGGCGACGGCGGCCACCTGCTGGTCGACCTGGGCCTGGTAGAAGTCGGGCTTGATGGTGACGATCACGTCACCTTTCTTGACCGCCATGCCCTCGCGGAACGGGAGCGAGGTGATCTCGCCGAAGACCTCGGGGGTGATCTTCACCTCGACCTCGGGCTGCACCTTGCCGGTGGCGGTGACGACCTGGACGATGGTCTTCGTGACGGCCTTCTCGGTCGTGATTCCGATGGCCTTGCCGCTGGACTTCTTCTTGGCGACCGCCAGTCCTCCGAGGACAAGCAGGAGCACGGTGGCGCCGATGAGGTACCATTTGAGCTTGGATTTCCGGCGCGGCTTGACCACGGGCGACACGGAGGCGGGCCCGGACGAAAGGGAGGCAGTCATGGAGGGAGCATTCACGGGTAATAGGTTGTGGGTCAAACGTTCATGCCACTTCCCGCGCCTTGCTCTCCGGAAATAACAGCGTGGGGGGACCGCGACCGGTCCCCCCACGCTAACACAACTAACAACGAGCAATTGCGAAGAGAACCGGGGAGCCCGGAAACGGGAACGATATTGCGGCCAGACGCGGCAAAAGCGCGCCGAACCCCCCTGGTGTCGAGGTCGGACTGCATGAAACCGGGCCTGCCGTGGCTTGGCATGACAGCACAACACCACCGGGAACGCAGAAGTTACACTAAACTTTGATGAACGGGTTGGCGGGCGGATAGGCGGGCCCGCCCGCGATCAGCCCGCCCCGGGGGCCTGGGAAGGCACCGTGGCATAGAGCTCGGGCGGCGGCTGCCGGCCGCAGGAAACGGGAAGCGCCCGGGCTGCGGAAACCGGCCGGCCCCTGAGGTACGCGGAAAGGGCCCCGGGCTCCGCGCCCACCCAAGGCGGGATCTCGACAGGGGACGCCGAGACCTCGGGATCCGCCGCCTGAATGCCCCGCGCCGTCGAGAAGACAAGGACAGTGTGCCCGAGGCGCCCGAAAGGCGTGTCGACGTAGTACGAGAGGAGCTCCGGCGAGCGCGTCTCCTGTCCCGACATCATCCGGCGCAGCAGGAAGGACACGCTCTCGACGAAGCATGCGTTTGGCGGGCGCCGCGCAATCGCCCGCCCCGCCAGCTCGCGCTCTCCCACCCACGACCACGCTGCGAACCCCGGGTCGATCGCGCGGAAGAGGGGCCCCGGTGCGGCCTCGTCCCGGGCGACGGTGTTGCGGGTCAGCGACAGGCTCTGCGTGCCATCGGTGTCGGTGTAGAACCAGAGGATGCCCGAGAGCTCGAACACCGTGGCGTAGACGACGCGGGGGTACGGACTGCGCCTGTTCCAGCTGTGCGCGCCGGAGTTCTCGATGCGGGCCACGCGGACCCACCCGAGGTCGCCCAGCAGCGCGCGCGCCGCCGCGGCGTCAGCGAGCCCGTCGGGCGGCGTGACCGACGCGCGGGCCGCGGGCTGCATGGCGCAGAGCAAAAGGACGAGGGCGAGGGCTCGCATGCCCGTGTAAACCCCGGCCACGGCAAGCGGGATTCATAAATGCGACGGGGCGCGCCACATTAGCGCCGAACGGCCGGCGCCGTGCGCCGGATTCTAGTCAACCCTGCCGAGAAGCGAGCGGATCCGGTCCTGGTAGCCGCGGCTCAGGCGAAGCTTCGTGCCATCCTGGAGCACGACCGCGTATTCCCCCTCGAAGGACGGGCTCAGCTTCCTGAGGCGGTCCACGTTCACGATCGTCGAGCGGTGGATCCTGATGAAGCGGTTCGGGTCGAGGCGCTCCTCCAGAGCGGCCATCGTGCCGCGCATGAGGTGGGTGCGCCCCGTCACGTGGAACTTCACATAGTCGCCCTCGGCCTCGATCCAGTCGATCTCGCTCGTCTTCAGGAATATGATCTCCCCGGAGGACTTGAGGAGGATGCGGTCGCGGCTCTCCCCCTCGAGATGCTCGATCAGGCGGGTCAGGCGCGTGTCGACCCCGTCCCTGCGCTTGCGGATGACGAGCTCGCGAGCCCGCTCCAGCGCCGCGGCGAAGCGCGCGTCATCATACGGCTTTAGGAGGTAGTCGACCGCGTTGAACTCGAACGCGCGGAGCGCGTACTCGTCGTACGCGGTCACGAAGACGACGACCGGGGCCGCCTCCCGCCCGACGCGCAGCAGCGTCTCGAACCCGTCGCACCCAACCATCTGCACGTCGAGGAAGACGAGGTCGGGGCGCAGCTGCTGGATGAGCTCGGCGGCCTCGATGCCCCCGGTCGCCTCGCCGACGATCTCAACATCGGCGTCGCGCTCCAGCAGGAGGCGGACGCCGCGCCTTGCGAGGGGCTCGTCGTCTGCGATGAGGGTGCGGATGCGGTTCGTCGCCGCGGGGGGGTGGAGCAAGTGCGCTGCGGTTCGGTTTGGGCTCATGGGCGGCAGGGTAAAGTGATCTCTACGGAGATTCCGCCCGAGGCCTGGCCCCGGACCGTCATGCGGCCCTCAGGGCCGTACAGCTTCGTCAGCCGCTCCCGAGTGTTGGTGAGCCCGGTGCCCTCGACCACGCGCCTGTTGGCCGGGAGCCCAGGGCCGTCGTCCTTCACCTCAAGCCGGAGGAAATCACTCTCGACCCGGCCCGATATGTCAACGATGCCCGGGCCGGACTTCGGCGCAACGCCGTGAAGGATCGCGTTCTCGACAATCGGCTGGAGAAGGAGCCACGGGACCTGGGCGAGCAGCGCCTCCTCCTCGACCGCGATGTTCACGGTGAGGCGGTCCGGAAACCGTGCCTTCTGAATCTCGATGTAGCGTTCCAGAAAATCCATTTCAACCCGAAGCGAAGTTTCGTTGTCGTGGTTACTGTCCAGCGACATCCGGAGGAGAGAACCCAGCCGCGCAATCAAAGTTACAGCCATTTCACTCTTCCCGTCGCGCACCATGACCGAGATCGTGTTCAGGGTGTTGAAGAGGAAATGGGGCTTGAGCTGCTCCCGGAGCGCCTTGAGCTCGGCCTCGATCAGCTTGTTCTCGAGCTGCGCCGCTCGGACCTCCTCGTTCTTGTACTTGCGCTGGAGCTCGCCGCCGTAGCCGAACGCGATCACCGCCCAGTAGCAGGCCATGTCCACGAAATTGTGCCCGACGAAATTTTGCGTCGCCTGCCTCCAGAATCCCCATTCCACCTCATTGAAGAGGATGCGGTAGGCCTCGGTGCGGCCGAGGTAGTAGGTCGCCATCACCACGAAGCTGAAGAGGAAATGGAAGAGTATCCCGCCCACCCACTTGCCGGAGTTGAGGGGCATCCGCTCGCGCAGCATCAGGACGAAGGGCGCCATGCACGCCCACATCGCGGCGCGACCGAACTGGGGGATGGCCATGTCGACGAACCGGCTTCCGCCATGGTCGGAGCGCACGTTGAAGAAGACCTCAAGCGAGAGCACGAGGCCTAGGAAGGCCCAGCCCGCCGAGGTGGCAGCTATCCGTAGCCATCTATTCTTCATCGCATCGACGGGTGTCATTCCGCTGCCCCGTCGGCTTGTTCAAGCCGATACCCTCCAGTTTGCGTCGAATCGACGGAATTCTGCGACGACCGCACCCCCGGGCGCGTCCAAATTGCGGACGCCAAGGCACCGCAAACGAGTTCCCTGCGGGTCAGCCGCGACGCTCCTGCTCCGCCCAGAGCGCCGCGCCCACGATCCCGGCCTCGTTGAAGAATTCGGAGGGCACCATTCTCGCCCGCGGCTTCACGTATTTGAAGAACTTGTCGTGCTTCGCGCTCACGCCGCCCCCGATGATGATCAGCTCGGGCCAGAGGATGTCCTCGAGGACGTTGATGTACTTGCCCAGGCGCTGGCCCCACGCCTTCCACGTGAGGTCCTTTCGGTGCTTGACCGAGGCGGCCACGCGCTTCTCGGCGTCGCGGCCGTCCATCTGCAGGTGGCCGAGCTCGCACGGAAAGAGGGCCCCCCGGAAGAACAGGACCGAGCCGACGCCCGTCCCGAGCGTCAGCATCAGGGCCTTGCCGTCGAAATCCTTGCCGGTTCCAAAGCGCATCTCGGCCAGGCCCGCCGCGGCGGCGTCGTTCGTCAGCGCGACCTGGACGCCTATCACCTTGCTGAACAGGCTGATGCCGTCGCATCCGATGAACTTCTTGTCGAGGTTCGCCGAGGTGAGGATGGTGTTGGTGTGAATCACCCCGGGGAAGCCGATCCCTACGGGACCCCGCCAGCGGAAGTGCGCCGCGATCATTCCCGCCGCGTCGGCCATCTCGCTTGGGGAGAGCCTGAGCGGCGTCTCGATCTTGAACCGCTCCCCGATGAGCTTGCCGGTCGCCGTGTCCACCGGCGCGCCCTTGATCGCCGAGCCGCCGATATCGATTCCGAGTACCTTCATGAGGTCGCACATAGACAGCACCACGGCCGCATTTCAATGCCGTGTTTTGGAGGGCACCCCGAAAGGCGCCCGGGCCATGCCCTTGACGCCGGGGCGGGGCCGCGATGCGCTCATGCGCGTGAAAATCACCTACTATCTCGAGGTCATTTCATCGTGGTGCAACTGGGTCGAGCCGGTCTGGGCGGACCTCAAGGCGCGCTATGCGGGGCGGGTGGATTTTGAGTGGCGGATCGCCCTGATGAAGCCCGGGGACTTCCCGGTCTCGCGCGAGCAGTGCGATTGGTTCTACCGCCGCAGCGGCGGCACGGTGATGCGCTCGCCCGTGATGCTCAACTCGGGATGGTTCGAGAGGCGTCCCGGGGACTCCTTCGACAACCCAAGCCTCGTCGCGGAGGCGGGGAGGGACTTCGGCTTCTTGGACGACACGGTCAGGCTGGCGCTGGCTAGGGCGGCCCTGGTCGACGGCCGCAAGGTTGGCCGGATGACCGAGTCGGTTGCGATCGCGTCCAAGGCCGCCGGGATCCCCGCGGCCAAGCTGCGCGCCCGAGCCGAGTCGGCCGCGGTCAAGGCCCGCGTGGAGGCAAGCACGGCCGAGTTCTTCTCGCACCGGATCTCGCAGCGGCCCGCGTTCATCCTCGAGGACCCGATCGGCGACAAGGCCGTGTTCTCGGGGCTTGTGCGGCTTGAACCCCTGACGGCCACGCTCGACGCGATGCTTTCGGATACGGCGGCGTATGCCGCGCACAAGGCGCACCACGGCGCGCCGCCCAACGTCTGACCCAGAAAAACCATGGACTACGTCAACCTCGGCAGGACCGGACTGAAGGTGTCCCGCGTGTGCATGGGCACGATGACCTACGGGTCCAAGGCGTGGCGCGAGTGGATGATCGAGGAGCCGGAGAGCCAGCCCTTCTTCAGGCGCGCCTTTGAGCTCGGCATCAACTTCTTCGACACGGCTGACATGTACTCCGTCGGCGTCAGCGAGGAGATCGTGGGCCGCGCGATGAAGGAATACGGCCAGGGGCGCGACCGCGTGGTCATAGCCACGAAAGTCTACAACCCGATGGGGAGCGACCCGAACCAGCGCGGCCTCTCGCGCAAGCACATCCGCCATGCCCTCGAGGACAGCCTGCGCCGCCTCGGCACCGACTACGTCGACCTCTACCAGATCCACCGCTTTGATCCCCTGACCCCGGTCGAGGAGACCATGGAGGCCCTGAACGACCTGGTCCGCGAGGGCAAGGTGCTGCACCTGGGGGCCTCGTCGATGTTCGCGTGGCAGCTCTCGAAGATGCTTCACACGGCGGACGCGAGGGGATGGACGCCGTTCGTCACGATGCAGAACCACTACAACCTCCTCTACCGGGAGGAGGAGCGTGAGATGGTCCCGCTCTGCGTCGACCGCGGGGTCGCCCTCATCCCATGGAGCCCGCTGGCCCGGGGCGTGCTCGCGCGCGGCGCCGGCTCGGGCACCGTGCGCGACCGCACGGACGGGTATGCACGCAACCTCTATGGCGAGGCGCTTCCGGCGGCCGACCAGCTTGTCGTCGGCGCCGTCCAGAAGATCGCGGCGGCCCGCGGGGTCGCCCCGGCGCAGGTCGCGCTCGCATGGCTGAGCGGCAAGCCGGGCGTCGTGGCGCCGATCGTGGGGGCGTCCAAGCTCCAGCACCTCGAGGACGCGGTCGCGTCGCTCAGCCTAAAGCTGACGCCCACCGAGGTGAGCGCGCTCGAGGCCCCGTACATCCCCCACGCCATCTCCGGCCACTCATGAGGATGTCGGGCGCCCCGGCGTGGCTTGCGGTGCTCGCGATGGCCGCGTCGCTCCATGCGGCGACCGGCGTCGTCTTTGACGACAGGAATGGCGACGGCGTACGCGGGGACGCCGAGCCGGGCCTTGCCTCAGTCGAGGTGTCGAACGGCGTCGACGTTGCGGTCACGGCGGCGGACGGGAGCTACCAGATCGCGGACCGCGCCGGCGCGGGAGTCTTCGTGGTGAAGCCGCGCGGCTGGGCGCCGGCGCTCGGAAGGGACAACCTGCCGCAGTTCCACCTGCAGCCCGGGCCCGGACGGCGCGCGGACTTCGCTCTGCACCGGGTCGACGAGCCCGACGGCCTGAGGGCGCTCATCTTCACGGACACGCAGCCCGTGTCCCCCGCGGAGGTGGGCTACCTCGAGCGCGGCGTCGTCGACAAGCTCCCCAGGCGGACGGACATCTCCTTTGGCGTCACGCTCGGCGACATCGTCTACGGCAGGACGGACCTCTTTGGCGAGGTTAACGCCGTGATGGCGAAGGCCGGGGTGCCCTGGTACGCGCTGCCGGGGAACCACGACCTTGTTCTCGGCACGCCCGACGAGGCCGCCGCGGTCGCGCCGTTCGAGGCCGTCTATGGTCCCTCGACGTACGCGTTCCACGCGGGACCCGCGCTCTTCGTCGCCCTCGACGACGTGCGCCCGCTGGGCGGCCCCCGCTTCATCGGCGGGCTCCGCGAGGAGCAGATTCAGTTCCTGGGCAACCTCCTGCGCCTGGCGCCGGCCGACGAGTGGGTCGTGCTGATGATGCACATCCCGATCTTCTCGCCGGACCCGTCGGGTACGGAGGCCTTCAGGAAGGCGGACCGCCTAAGGCTTTTTGCGCTCCTCGAGGGGCGCACACGGCTCCTCATCCTCTCCGGGCACACGCATTACCAGCGCCACGTGATGTACGGCCCCGCGGACGGGTGGAACGGAGCCGCTCCGCTCCACGACTACAACGTCGCCGCGGCGTGCGGCGGTTTCTGGGGAGGCCCGCGGGATGCCGAGGGCATCCCGGTATCGACCATGTGGGATGGCACGCCGCCCGGCTATGCGGTCCTCGGTTTTCACGGCGACGCGGTGTCTCTCGACTATGTCCCCGCGCGCCTGCCCGAGGACGCGCAGCTCGCCCTCCATGTCCCGCAGGCCGTGGCTCCGGGACAGGGCTACGTGTCCTTCTACGCGAATGTCTTCAACGGCGACGACGGTTGGATTGTCGAGGCACGCGTCGATGACCGCGCCTGGGGGCCGATCAAGCGCATCCTCGGGTGGGACCCCACCTACGCCGCCGCCTTCCTGGCCCAGGACGCAGCGGGCAAGCCGCTGCCCGGGCCCAGGTTGCCCGACCCCGTGGTCTGCTACCACCTGTGGCGGGGAAGCCTCCCGGCCGACCTCGCTCCGGGAGCGCACAACGTCGAGGTGCGGGCCACGGACCCCCAAGGTCGCGTATTCACGGGGGGCGAAGCCTTCGCCATCGCCCGTCCCTGACGGGCCCGCGTTGAGGCAATGCCCGACGCTACTTGAACAGCCATTCGGTGAGCAAAAGTCCAAAATAGAACTGCCACGTCTTTCTTGAGCCTTCCTGCAGGAGTACTGATCGATCGTAGAGCAGGTAACTGGACGTCTTCCCGTTCTTGCGAATCACCACGCGGCTGCCAGGGGCAATCCTATAGGGCGGTATACCCTTCCCCGCCTTGAATCCGCGCTTGATCCGCGCCAGCTCTCTCTCGAATAAACGCCGCTGGTCAGCGTCGAGGGTTATCGTCCGCGGGCCGCCCACTTCACTGACTGTTATGATGCTTGCCATGAGGTCCTACCAGTTGTGGAAGGGATTCCAGCAACCGTTTCCGGATTCTTTCTTGGCCCCCGGCGATTCGTAATCGATCCCGTCATGCGAATACGTCGTGGATGTCTCCTCATCCCCCGCCATATGGGTCCCGCTCATGTAACCAACCGATCCGTATACAGTTATCTTGTGCGGAAATGTCGTCAAATTGAAGGCCATCGCCTTTGCGAGCAGCTCGGCCACGGGCCGGGGCTCCGGACCCTTTGGATCCGCATGCCCGGTGTTGCATCCGGATAGGTAGATGTCCGCGGCATCGCACCAATTGAGCGTCATGAGGGCCGTAGCCGCCTTGGCGATTGTTGGCCCAAAGATATCATCGACGGAGGACGGGCATCCGTGAGCAACGATTTCGAGCAGGCCGAGACACGGTTTCTTGGGATCCAATTGCAACTCCTGCTGTGTCAATTTGACCAGGTCAGCCAGGCTATCGTAATCCGTCACTCGTCCCCAATTCGCAGGCAAAGCCCCGTCGACATCCCCATCTTCATCAGTCAGCGCATTCGGATCCCATCCCTTTGCGCACGTAGCAATGACGCTCTTGCCATTCGCCATGTTTATCCCGTGGTCGCGATGGAACCGGTCACTTTGAAATGCCGGTCATGTTCCGTGAGGACGATCCATGGCCAAAAAATCGAATCGGGTTGAACGCCGGTTCCTTTCATGGAGTTCGAATGCGCCGCCATTTCATACGCATTGGAGCCATGGGGAAAGCCGGATTCCACGTAATTTTGCGTAGGAAAAGCCCATGACGGGCCGGCCTTAGGCTGCCCTCATGGACAGCGCTCGTCTCCTCCCATGCCGTCAGCCCGCTCCATCTCGGTCTGCATGGCCCTCACGGTCGCCCTGAGGCTGGCCGCGGCGTCCACGGATCCCGGGGTTGGATGCGAGGGCACACCGCCGCTCCGGGTCTTCACGGCGCGCGACACCGGGGTCCCCACAATGGCATGGTCGGCCGCGCAGGACCAGGACGGGAGGATGTACTTCGGCTGCGACACGGTGGTCTCGTTCGACGGGGACCGCTGGCACCCCGAAAACGTCGACCCAACGGCATTTGTCCGCGGGCTGGACGTGGGTCCGAACGGACGCATCTGGGTCGCCGCGACGAACCAGATCGGCTACCTTGAGCCCGCGGCACGCGGGGTCCTCGAATACCATTCGCTGGTGGACCGGCTTACCGAGGGCACGCCCAGCCTCGGCGACGTGTGGCGCGCCTACGCCCTTGGCGACGACGCGGCCGTCTTCGTCGCCCATGACCGCGTGCTGCGGTGGGACGGCCAGAAATTCACAACGTGGCCGTTTCCCGGGATGCACCTGCTCTGGTCCACCCGGACGGCCAAAGGTATCTACGTCGACTATCCCCCGCTCGGGCTCCTGAAGATGGGCCCAGACGGGCCTGCGGTCGCCGTGCCGGCGTCGGTCATCGGCCCTTCCGCCGTAGGCTGGATCGACGATTCGGGACCCGACTGGCTCCTCCTGACGCCGCAGGGTCTCAAGGTCCTGCATGACGGCGCCTGCACGCCGCTGCGCTCAGCCGCCTCCACGTTTATCCAGTCAAACACCGCCACCTGCGCCCTCCGCCTGAAAAACGGCACGCTGGCGGTGGGCACGTTGAAGGGCGGCATCGCGCTGTTCGGGCACACGGGCGAGGTCCTGCGCATCTTCAACCACGGCACCGGGCTGCCCTCGAACCAGGTGTACTCGCTCTTCGTTGACCGGGACGGCGCCCTGTGGGGAATGGGACCCGCGCACATCTTCCGCCTCGGCATGAATTCCGGCACCGCGCTCTACGACGAGCGCTCGGGGTATCCCGCGGGAGGCGCCTATTCGCTGGATGCGAGCTCAGGATCCATCGTCATCTCCTCGCACAATGACGCGTTCCGGCTGGATCCCTCGCCGGATTCCGGCGGCGCCGGCAGGTTTGACGCCCTCGGCCTCACGAGCGGACGCGTCTACAGCATCCTCTCCGTCGCGCGGGGAGTGGCCGTGAGCGACCTGCAGGGACTCGGCCTGCTTGACCGGGGCGCGCGAAGGCCGCTCGGCTCGATCAGCGAGGGCGTGCTCAGGACCGGCCTGTCGCGCGCGCGGCCCGGATGGATCCTCGCGTCGCTCATCGACCGCGTCGTCTCGGTCGACCCGGCCACCGGCGAAACGCTCGTCGTCGCCAGCGGCCTGCCGGATTACGGAGAAACGGTCGTCGACGATTCGTCGGGACGCGTCTGGATCGGGACCCCTTCGCGCGGGATCTTCGTCGCGGAGCCCGGCGACACCAGGGCCGTGCCAGCCGGGCCCCGCTTCGGCTCCCTGCCGCCGGCCGGCACCGCGTATGTGACGATGGCCGGAGACGCGGTCGTGGTGTTGACCAGCGCGGGAGGCTTCGTCCTCGACCCGTCGTCGCGCCGTTTCCAGCGCATCGAGAATCTTCCCGTCGGAATCCCGTCGGCTGTCTCTAACGCGGACGGCGCAGGGGCCGTGTGGGCGGCCCTTTACCCCGACTCCGGCGGCCACTCTTCCCGGATCGGGCGGATCAGCGTCTCAGGGGGCGTCGCGACATGGAGCCCGCGCTCCCTTGAGGGAAACGCCTCGCTGGGATCGATCCTCGGGCTCCGCGTCATCGGCGCCGGCGAGCACGAGGAGCTGTGGATTTCAGGAACGGAGGGCCTGCTTCGCGCCCGCCACGCGGCGCTCCTCCCGCAGCCGCCCCCCAAGAAGCCTCAGGTCCGGGCGTGGGTGATGGCCGACACTCCCGCGGGACGCGCACCCGTCGCGGGCGTGCTGCCGTATTCGACGCGGGGCGTGCACATCGAGTACGCCTCGCTCGACTACGGCATGAGGGACTCCGAGGGCTTCCAGACGCTCCTGGGCGGCGCCGAGAACGAATGGTCGCCGGCGACCGACTCCGCCGAGCGAGACATCTCGGGGCTCCGGGAGGGCGGCTACGACTTCAGGGTGCGGCTCGTGACAGACTCGGGCGAAGCCGGCAGCGTCGCGCAGCTGCGCTTCGGCATTGCGCCTCCCTGGTGGAGGACCCCGCTCGCGAGGGCGGCGTTTGCTCTGGCCGCCGTCCTTGGCGCGGCGGGCCTCCTAAGGCTTCGCACGCGCGCGCTCAAGCGCCGCGCCGAAGCCCTCGAGGGGATGGTGCGCAAGCGGACGGAGGAGCTCGAGAAGGCGAACGCCGCCAAGACGGAATTTGTGGCGAGCATGAGCCATGAGATCCGGAACCCGATGGGCGGCATCCTCTCTTCCGCGACGGAACTGGCGGAGACGCCGCTGGAGCCCGGACAGCAGAGGCTCGTCACCACATTGCAGAGCTGCGCCGTGTTCCTGGCCTCGCTCGTGGAGGATGTCCTCGACTACGCCGCCATCGAGGCCGGCGCCTACGCGATGACGCGGTCGAGCTTCAGGCCCCGGGACATCCTCGACACCGTCGTGACGATGCTCGAGCCGCGCGCCGCCGAGGGCTGCATGGGCGTCGCCGTCGACCCGGACCTTCCCGAGCACCTGGTCGGCGACGCGGCGCGCATCCAGCAGGTGATGGTGAATTTTGCCGCGAACTCCCTTAAGTTTGGGGGAAAGTCCGTCTGGCTCTCGGCGCGCACCGACGGGGACCAAGTCATGTTCACCGTAGCCGATGACGGGGTAGGCGTCCCCGCCGACGAGCAGAAGAACCTGTTCATCCGCTTCTCCCGGCTCAAGTCGGCTCGCACCGCGGCGATTCCCGGCTCGGGCCTCGGCCTGGCGGTGTGCCGCGCCCTCGCCGACCGGATGGGCGGATCCGTCGGCTTTGCCCCGGCGCCCGGCGGCGGCTCGATTTTCCACCTGCGGATCCCGCTTCTCGCGGCCCCGGTACCCGAGGCGGCGCCCTCGCCTGACGGCAAGGGCAGGCGGGTCCTCGTCGTCGAGGACATCGACTACAATGCCCGGGCCCTCGGACTCATGCTGGGCAGGCTCGGGTTCGACGTCACCCTTGCGGCCGACGGCGAGCAGGCGCTCGCCTGCCTGGCAAGGGAAAGCTTCCACGCGGTCTTCCTCGACTGCGACCTTCCCCTCATGGGGGGCATCGAGGTGGCGCGGCGCCTTCGCGCCTCGGAGTCGACGGGATCCCGGACGCTGGTTGTCGCGACCACGGCGCTCTCGGGGGCGCACGAGCGCAGCGCCTGCATCGCAGCCGGAATGGACGCCTTCCTGTCAAAGCCGATCACGCCCGCGAAGCTCCGCGCCGCGCTCGCCGGCGCGGACGCCGGCGACGCGACCGGATCCCAGGAAGCGTCGCCACGCATGGGCAACGGCCCCGGCATCGACCTTGGGTTGCTCGCGCACCTGGCCGACGGGTCGGTGGGGAGCCTCGAGCGGGAGCTCGAGAAATTCATCGCGTCGCTGGAGGCGGCCCTTTGCGGCGTGCGGGAGGCGCACAGGGCGGGCTCGCGGCCGGCGGTCTCCTCCGCGGCGCACCGCGTCCTTTCGCTGGCGAGGATGATCGGCGCCGATGCGCTCGCGGCCCCCGCCGCCGACATCCAGGACTTCGCCTCGGCCTTCACCGAGGCCGAGCTCGCGGGCGAGATCGGGATCCTCGTGGGGCGCGCCAGCTCGCTCACCGGCGAGCTGCGCGACCGCGCCGAGAGGAGCAGCCTCAGTCCTTTTCGGGCCTCTTGAACTCCTTGTGGTCCTTCTTCTCGAGGTCCTGGATCTCAGCGACTATCTTCACCGCGTCATCGTTCTTCCCTGCGGTAATCGCGTCGGAGAGCTTCGCGAACTCGTCCTCCATCGCCATGATGCCGCTCTTGAAGTCCTCGACGAACTTTGCGCGCTGGTCCTCGGGGAGGTCCTGGGCCTTCGCCGGCGTCAGGGCCTCGGCCTCCTTCATCGCGGCCTGCATCTTCGAGAGCAGCTCGAGCGAGGAGGCGTTCTGCGTCGGGTCGGCCACCTGCTTGCGCAGCTTCCTGAAGGCCTTCCCCACCTTGTCCATCCGCACCTCGAGGTCGGTCTTCTTGTCCGCGTCGGGGACCGCCGCGGGCACTGCGGTCGGGGGCGGCGGGACGGTCGCCTGGTCATCCGCCTTGAGCAGCGTCGTTGTGGCCGGGACGGCCAGGAGCAGGACAAAAGCGCATCTGATCTTCATGTTTTGATGGGTCGTGGTTGGGAAGTGACGGGGCGCGGGCAACATGTCACATGACGCACCGCCGGGCAATTCGTTTCACGGCTGCCTGAGCCGGCCCGTGGCCGCCCCGCGGCCGAGCTCGTGGATCAGGATCGCGGCCGCGGCGGAGACGTTGAGCGACTCGACCCTGCGCGCGCCCGCGATCGTGACGAGGCGCGTGCAGGCCGCCGCGACGTCTGGAGCCAGGCCGTGCTCCTCGTTGCCCAGGACGAGGGCCCATGGCACGCCGGCAGGGTCCGACGCCGAGCCTCCCCGGGTGGCCGCGCCGACCACGTCGAATCCGGCCGAGGACAGGGAGCGCAGGAAGGACGCAATGTCCGGGACCGTCCACACCTCGATCACGTCGAGGGCGCCCTCGGCCACGCGGTAGGCCGCCCCGCCCGGCCTGGCCGCACCGGGCTCGCCTGCGACGACGATGCGGGGAACGCCGAGATAGGCCGCCGTGCGGGCTATGGCGCCGAGGTTGTGGGCGTTGCCGATCCGGTCGAGGACGACAACGTTCTCGCGGCGGCGTCCCCAGGCCGTGGCATCCGCCTGCGTCGCCGTGCGCGGCGCCTCCTGCTTCACGACCGCGACGATGCCGCCGTGGTGGATCGAGTCCGCGATCTTCTCGAGCTCCGCCGGCTCCACGCATCGGTAGACGCGGCGCGAGGCGGCGAGCGCCTTGCACATGAGCCCGACCTTCTTCGAGGTGGGCTGGTCGAAGAAAAGCCTGACGATGGACGCGCTGTCCCTCTGGAACCTGGCGCGGACCGCCGCGAGCCCGCAGATCGTGATTTCGTTGTCCTTCATGCGCTCGTCGTGCCTGTGACCGTGAACTCCTCACGGTCGTGATAGAGGTGGCTTATCCTGACACCGGAGGCGTGCCTCGAAAAGGGCGAATCCGCCGCCCTCAGGTCGCCGAGCAGGGCGACCGGGTCGACCCGGCCGAACTTGAAGTTGATGATGAAGCGCCTGCACCAGCCCCCGGCGAGCCAGGGCGCGGCGACCAAGCGCAGGATCCGGTGCGGGTCCTCCAGCATGTCGCAGAAGAGCCAGTCGTAGGTCGCGTCCTTTCCCGGCGAGAAGCCGAAGGCATCGTCCTTTCGGTGGTCGACCAGGGGATTGCCGAGCGCGCCGCCCTTCAGGGGCCCGTTGTCGACGGCGGTGACCCGCGCGCCCCGCTTCGCGGCGCTGTAGCTCCATCCGCCGGGGGCGGCCCCGAGGTCGCACACGGTCTCGCCCGGCTCCGGCTCCGAGCCTACGATGCCGTAGGCCTCCTCGACCTTGAGGTAGGACCGGGAGGGGGCGAGGTCGTCGTCCGCCATCCGCCACTGCCCGCACAGGAACGCGCTGCGCGAGACCCTGATGGTCCCGAAATCCGTGAACCAGGCGAAGAGCCCCCGGGCCGCCCCGATCCTCGGCCTCTCCAGCGAGGCCAGCTTCGCGATCCTGCTGAGCTTCTTCTTGAGCAGCTCGCCGAAGGCCGCCTCCACGGAGGCGACGCGCCGGCCGAGGCCCACGATCTCCTGGCCCCCCGCAAACATGCACGGCCACACCCCGTCGATGCGCTCGCCCTTGATGCTTCCCGAGAAGTAATCCAGGAGGCCCTGGGCCAGCTCGTTGACGCCCTTTCCGGTGATCGTCTCGGGCGACTCAATGATGGCGTGGGCGAAGGCGGAATCGCGAAGCCTCTCGCCTTTCCCGTCCGCCTCCCACGCGGTGAGCGCCCAGCCCGGACCATTCTCGATGGCCGGCACGCCAAGCTCCATCATCTCGCGCGCAAGCAGCCCCTCGAAACCCGATTGGCAAGCCACGAGGGCCCCGTTGGATGGCATCCGGGCGATCCAATCCTACGCGCGTGCCGCGTTCAAAGCAAAAGCCCGAGGGGCGAGACACCGTGGCCGAAGGCGATATGCGCGACCGAGATCCGGTCCCCGTCCAGCATGAATCCGCCCTGGAACGGGTTCTCCGCAAGGAAGAGGGGCGTGTCCAGGTCCGCAAAGGAGAAGCCCCCGAGCCCGGCGGCGAAGCAGGCCGAGGCCGTCATCGCCAGTATCGACTCGATGTTGCCGCCGATCATGAGGCCGATGCCGCGGTCCCGGGCCACCGCCGCCACCTGCAGCGCCTCGGATATCCCCGCCTTCATAAGCTTGATGTTGATGACGGTCGCCGCCCGGGCGTCCGCCACGCGCCGGGCGTCGGAAGCGGTGGTCACGGATTCGTCGGCAGCGACGGGCCAGCCCGATTCCTCGGCGAGCAGGCGCATCCCGGCGAGATCGTCCTTGGGCAGCCACTGCTCTAGGAGTGCCGGCGCGATGCCGCGCGCCCTCAGGCCGGCGACAAGCTGCGAGGCGCCGGCCCGGTCGATCCCGGCGTTGCCGTCGAGGATGAGCGGCGAGCCGGGGGCCGACTCAAGGATCGCGCTGATGCGGTCGAGGTCGGCGCCCACGCCGCCGGGGCCGCCGACCTTGGCCTTGATGGACCGGATGCCCCGCTGCCGTATGGCGAGGGCCGCCTGCCTCGCGCCCTCCGCCGTGCCCGTGGTCACGGTCATGTCGGTCTCGAGCTCGGTGCCCGCCTCGCCGAAGAACCGCCACATGGGGACCCGGTCGCTCCGGTTGCAGGCATCGAGGAGCGCGGTCTCCAGGCCGCAGAGCGCCGCGCCGCAGGACGGTCCCGATGCGCCCCGGAATTCCGACGCCCTTTCCCCCAGGTCCCGCGCATTGCGTCCCGGCAGCCAATTCGAGGCGCGCGCCAGCATCGCAAGGGCGTCCGCCTGCGTCTCGCCGTTGTAGGCCGGAAAGGGCGCCGCCTCGCCATACCCCACCGTCCCGTCGTTCAGCGTCACGGTGACGAGGACGTTCGCCGCGACGCCAAGGCTGCCGCGCGAGATGCCAAACGGCTCAAGCAGCGCGATGTCGATCGGGTCGACGCGCACCGTCCTTATCGCCGTCGGTACCAGCGCGAGGTTCATGGCGCGATACTCGCGCGGCGGGGATGAATTGCAAATCGGCAGGGGGGCGGTGTAGCACTACGGCGATGCGCGTCCTGGTTGCCTTCGACAAGTTCAAGGACTCGATCTCGGCGCAGACGGCATGCGATGTGGCCGCCGGGGCGGTGGCCGCCTCCGGACGCGGGTTGGCCGTGGACTCCTGCCCCCTGTCGGACGGCGGCGAGGGGTTTGCCTCCATATTGACCCGGGCTGCGGGCGGCGCGGAGACACCCGTCGCCGCGACGGGCCCCCGGGGAGACCCGGTCACCGCCTCCTTTGGCATGGTAAGCGTTGAGAACATCCCGGAGCGGGCGCGCTCCCTCCTCGGCACCCCGGCGTCCGGAGGCGGCCGGATTGCCGTGGTCGAGATGGCTTCGGCGAGCGGCCTGGCCCTCCTCTCCCTGGAGAGGCGCGACCCGCTGCTCACCTCCTCCGTGGGAACGGGCCAGGTCATTCGCGCATCCGCGGACGGAGTCCGGGCTGTGCTCCTCGGGGTCGGCGGTAGCGCGACGCATGACCTCGGCTTGGGGGCGCTGGGCGCGCTCGGGCTCAGGTACCGGGACCGGGACGGGGGTGTCGTTGACCCGGTCACGCCCGCCGACTGGCCGCGCCTCCATGCTATCGAGGGACGGCTCGCCAGGGGATTCCCCCCCATCCTCATCGCGTGCGACGTCGACAATCCCCTGCTTGGGCCGCGTGGCGCGCTGGCGACGTACGGGCACCAGAAAGGGCTTCGGCCCGGCGACGCATCACATCTTGAGGCCGAGACGGCGAGGCTCGCCGCGCTCCTGTGCCGCGCCTTCGGCCAACCGGATGATCTCGCGCTCAGGCCCGGGGCGGGCGCCGCGGGTGGCATCGCATTCGGGCTCATGGCGGCCGCGGGGGCGACGCTGATCCCCGGTTATGAGCTCGTCGCGTCATGGCTCGACGTCGAGCGCCGCCTTGCGCAGGCCGACATCGTGATCACCGGAGAGGGCCGTTTCGACGCGTCGTCCCTTGAGGGCAAGGGGCCGGGCGCCGTGGCGCGCAGCGCGCTCGCCCAGGGCAAGGAGGTCCACGTGTTCGCGGGCGAGGTCCGGCTCACGGGAAAGATCCCGGGGCTCCACACGCACGCCATCACGCCCCAGGGAGTGCCGCTCGCGGAGGCGCTCTCGAACGCCCCCGCCTTCCTTTTCAGCTCCGTGAAGCGCGCATTGGCCGCCGGATGAAACGTCTCGACGGTGCCCGGCGTCCCGATGTTATGTCCCGGATGCTCAGCTCCCTGCCTCGACCGATCCGGCGCGCCGCGTCCTGCGTCGCGTCGCTGGCGGGGCTGATTGGCTGCAGCGCGAACCCGTCGCCCGGCCCGGCGACGGCGCCCACCCCGACGCCCGTGGCCAAGGCGCCCACGCCCCCGCCCAAGCCCCTGTTCGACCCGGATCACCCCGTGATGCTTGGCATCGACGTCCTCGAGGCCGAGGGCTTCGCGCCCCTGCGAGGAAAGACGATCGGCCTCCTCACCCACCCGGCGGGCGTGAACATGTTCGGGACCAGCACGATCGAGATCCTGCGCCATGCGCCGGGCGTCCACCTGGCCGTCCTCTTCGGCCCCGAGCACGGCGTCCGGGGCGAATTCATCGCGGGCACGAACATCCCCGACTACGTCGACGCCCGCACCGGGCTGCCGGTGCACTCGCTCTACAATGGAAGCGCCCTGGGCGGAAAGCCCACGAAGGCGATGCTCAAGGGCCTGGATGCCGTGGTCATCGACCTCCAAGACGTCGGTTCCCGCGCCTACACCTTCGTCAGCGCGATGAAGATGTGCATGGAGGGGTGCTTCGAGAACGGCGTCGAGGTGATCGTTCTGGACCGGCCCAACCCGCTCGGGGGCCAAAAGGTGGACGGGCCGCCCCTCGACCCGCAGTGGGTCAGCTATGTAGGCGAGTTCCGGGTGCCGTACGTGCACGGGCTGACCATCGGCGAGCTCGCCAAGATGGCGAAGCAGGCGCCGGACATCCTCAAGATACCCGACGCCGCACGGCTCAATGGGAGGCTGACCGTCATCCCCATGCGCGGCTGGCACCGCTCGATGCGCTGGCCGGAGACCGGCCTCACGTGGATCCCCACGTCGCAGGGCATACCCACCTTCGCGGCGACGGAGGGATTCGCCATGGTGGGCCTCGGCACGCAGATCGGGGGGTTTAAGAGCGGGATCGGGACCGACTACCCGTTCCGCGGCATCTCCTACCACGGCGTCCGCTTCGACGTCCTCGAGCGCGAGCTCAAGGCCCTCAAGATCCCGGGCATCGGCTTCAGGCGGGTCAGCGTCCCGGACCCGAAGACGGGCAAGTCGGACCTGGGGTTGTACGTCGAGATCACGGACTACGACCAATGGAGGCCGACCGAGCTTGGCCTCAACCTGATCCGGCTCGCCTGCAAGTATGACCCGCGGACGTTCACCAACGCCACCAGGCCCGAGATAAACATATTCCGGAAATGCCTCGGTTCGACGGCCTTCTACAACGACGTCGTCGCCCACGGCTCCAAGGTGGACGTCGAGGCCTACGTCCGCGAATGGCAGGCGAGAAACGCCGTCTACCAGCAGCAAAGCCGCCGATTCTGGCTATATTACTGAAGGTCCGCTCCCGATAGGCGCCCCGGCCGCCTCGCACCAAAAAAAATCGCCAACGGCGCGGGCGTTGCCAACGTTGGCAATCCCCCGTCCCGAACACCCTCTCATGAACAAGAAGCGCAGGAAATCCCACTTCAAGGTCGGCATCATCGGCGCCGGGGCCATCGGCCAGGACCACGTCGCGAGCTTCAGGCTGCACCCGGCCGCGCAGGTGGTCGCGGTCGCCGACGTGTCGCGCGAGCGGGCGCAGGAGACCGCCAGGCGGTTCGACATCCCGGACGTCTACACGGACTACAGGGAGATGCTCCGCCGCGACGACATCGACCTGGTCTCGATCGCGCTTCCGAACTATCTCCACGCGAAGGCGGCGCTCGACGGCCTGCGCGCCGGGAAGCACGTCATGCTCGACAAGCCCATGGCGACGAATGCCAGGGACGGGGCCAAGCTCGCCGCGGAGGCGGCGAAGCGCGGCCTGCTCTTCATGGTGGGCCAGAATTTCCGGTTCAACGGGGACACGCAGACGGCCAAACAGGTCATCGACACGGGGGCACTCGGCGAGATCTACCACGCTAAGACGTCGTGGAGCCGCCGCGCGGGAATACCGAGGATCGGCTCCTGGTTCACGCAGAAGCGCTTTGCGGGCGGCGGCTGCACGTACGACATAGGCGTCCACGCGCTCGACCGCTGCCTCTTCCTGATGGGCGAGTTCGACGCGGCCTCGGTGAGCGGGCAGACCTATGCGAAGTTCGGACCCAGGGGCCTCGGCAACGGGGGATGGGGACGCAGCGAGATCGACAAGAAGGCGACGTTCGACGTGGACGACCTGTCGATCGCGCTCATCAAGCTGAAGAGCGGCCGCACCGTCCTCCTGGAGACGTCTTGGGCGGCCCACGGGCCGCTCGTCGACGTGAACTCCACGCAGCTCTTCGGGACGGACGCGGGCCTCATCCTGCCTCCTGTCCAGCTCTTCAAGCAGACGCGAACCGGGTACACGACGCAGTTCGTCGATCCCCTCCCCCCGCCGGTCAACACCAACCGGATGGTGCACTTCGTCGACTGCCTCCTCGGCAACGCCACCCCCTTCATCAAGCCCACTGAATCCGTCGCCGTGCAGAAGATCCTGGACGCGATCTACACGTCGGATGCGACCGGCAGGGAGATCCGCATCACATGAGCGCCTCCCCGGCAAAGTCGAGGAAGAGGACCCCCGTCGCGCTCCAGCTTTGGTCCGTGCGCGAGGAGGTGAAGCGGGACTTCGCGGCGGCGGTCGCGGAGGTGGCGGCGATCGGCTACGAGGGCGTCGAGCTCGCGGGATACGGCAACCTCGACGCGAAGGGCGCAAAGGCCGCGCTCGACGCGGCGGGCCTCAAGGTCGCCGGGATGCACGTGGGCTTTGACAGCCTGAAGCGTGAGCTGAACACCGTGGTCGCCGACGCCCTCGAGCTGGGCTGCAGGCATGTCGCCTGCTCCTACTGGCCGCCCGTGCACTTCGTGTCGGCCGCGGTGTGCGAGAGCATGGGCGAGCAGCTCGGAGAGATCGGGGCCCTGATGCGCCCCTACGGCATCCGGTTCGGTTTCCACAACCATGGCTCCGAGTTCAAGATCTTCGACGGCAGGCCCGCGTTCGACTGGATCCTTGGCGCGGCCGAGCCGCGCAACCTGTTCGCCGAGGTCGACGTATTCTGGGTGCACGACGCGGGATACTCGCCCGGCAGGTTCATCCGCGACCATGGCTCCCGGATCCCCCTCATCCACCTCAAGGATGCGAAGGAGATCGGGGGCGGCCCCGTGGACTTCGACGAGGTGTTCGCGGCGTGCGACGCCGTCGGGGCCGTCGAGTGGTACATCGTCGAGCAGGAGAACTACAGCCACGCCCCGATGAAGTCCGTCGCCCTTTGCCACCAGCAGCTCAAGGCCTGGAGGCGCGCCTGAGGCCCCCGCAGAATCACTGACAAACCGAAAAGCCCAACCCTAACATGCGTCGTCCCGTAACACTCTTCACCGGCCAGTGGGCCGACCTGCCGCTCGAGGAACTTGCGCCCCTCGTCAAGAACATGGGATACGACGGCGTCGAGCTCGCGTGCTGGGGCGACCACTTCGAGGTCGACAAGGCCCTCGGCTCGAAGGCGTACATCCGCGACAAGTGGGACCTCCTCTCCTCCCACGGACTCTCGTGCACCGCGGTCTCGAACCACCTTGTCGGGCAGGCCGTGTGCGACCTGATCGACGACCGGCACCGCTCCATCCTGCCGCCCGACGTGTGGGGCGACGGCAAGCCCGAGGGCGTGCGCAGGCGCGCCGCCAGGAAGATGATCGACACGGCGAAGGCGGCGCGGCGCTTCTTCGATGCCAGGCCCGGCAAGCCCGCGGCCGGGGTCCCGGGCATAGTCAACGGCTTCACGGGCTCGTCCATCTGGCACTCGATCTACGCCTTCCCCCCGACATCCCAGGAATACTGGGAGAAGGGGTTCGAGGACTTCGGCCGCCGCTGGGGCCCCATCCTCGAGGCGTTCGACGCCTGCAACGTGAACTTCGGCCTCGAGGTGCACCCGACCGAGATCGCCTTCGACACCGCGAGCGCGCAGCGCGCGGTGGACGCCGTCAAGGGCCACAAGCGGTTCGGGTTCAACTACGACCCCTCGCACCTGGGCTACCAGGGCGTGGACTACGTGAAGTTCATCCGGGCGTTCGGCAAGCGCATCTTCCACGTCCACATGAAGGACGTGTGGTGGGGCCATGGCGACGGCTCGGCGGGCGTGTTCGGCGGCCATACGAGCTTCGGCGACCCCCGCAGGTTCTGGGACTTCAGGTCCCTCGGCCACGGCGACATCAAGTTTGAGGACATCGTCGTGGCCCTGAACGACGTCGGCTACCGAGGGCCCCTGTCCGTAGAGTGGGAGGACATCCGCATGGACCGCGTGCACGGCGCCACCGAGGCGGCCGCCTTCGTGCGCAAGGTCGACTTCCCCTCGAGCTCCGTCGCGTTCGACGCGGCCTTCGACAAGAAGAACCAGTAGCCGGCGGGGTCGCGGCCCAAGCATCCATGAACAGAAAACTACGGTACGGAATGATCGGCGGCGGACGGGGTGCGTTCATCGGGGGCGTGCACCGGATCGCGGCCGCCATGGACGGCAAGGCCGAGCTCGTGGCCGGCGCGTTCTCGAGCGACCCCGCCCGCGCCCGAGCCTCCGGGACCGACCTCTTTGTCGAGCCCGCGCGCGCCTACGGCTCCTACAGGGAGATGGTGAGGGCCGAGTCGCGCATGCCTGCGGCCAGGCGCCTGGACTTCGTCGTCATCGTCACCCCCAACCACCAGCACTTCGAGCCCGCGCGGCTCTTCCTCGAGGCGGGCTTCAACGTGGTGTGCGACAAGCCGGTCACCTTTGACTTGGCCCAGGCCAGGAAGCTGAGGGACGTCGTCCGCAAGTCGAAGAAGGTCTTCGTCCTCACCCACAACTACACCGGCAACGCCATGGTGAAGCAGGCCCGCGCCTTCGTCAGGGACGGGACGCTGGGCACGGTCCGCAAGGTCGTCGTCGAGTACCCCCAGGGATGGCTCGCGGACGCCGTGGAGCGCACGGGCCAAAAGCAGGCGTCCTGGAGGACGGACCCGAAGCGCAGCGGGGCAGCGGGCTGCATGGGCGACATAGGGACGCACGCCGAGAACCTCGCCCGCTACATCACCGGCCTCGAGATCGCCGAGCTGTGCGCCGAGCTCACGACGTTCGTGAAGGGCCGCAGGCTCGACGACGACGGTAATGTCCTGCTGCGCTACAAGGGAGGCGCCAGGGGGGTCCTCCACGCCTCGCAGATCTGCGTCGGCGACGAGAACGAGCTCAACATCCGGGTCTACGGGACCAAGGCGGGCCTCGAGTGGCACCAGGAGCACCCGAACGAGCTCATCCTCAAGTTCGGCGACAGGCCGAGGCAGGTGTGGCGCAGGGGCAACGGCTACGACGGCGACGAGGCGAAGCGATTCACCCGCATACCCGCCGGGCACCCCGAGGGCTACCTCGAGGCCTTCGGCAACATCTACGCCGAGGCCTTCCGCGGGATCGCGGCCGAGGTCGCCGGGCGCAGGGTGCCCCGGAACCTCGACTTCCCGACGATCGACGACGGCGTCGAGGGGATGGCCTTCATAGAGGCCGTGGTCCGGAGCAGCCGCCTCGGCGCGCGCTGGGTGAAGCCCGCCCGCTGAGCGGCGCCGGCATCGCGGGCGGGCGCACCATGAAGCGGCACCCCGTGGCAAGGGCCGGAGAGATCGCGCCCGGCGGGCGCAAGATCGTCACGGCGGGCCGCCTCGAGATCGGCGTTTTCAACGTCGGCGGGGAGATCAGGGCCTACCGCAACGCCTGCCCCCACGCCGGGGCCCCCGTCTGCCTCGGCAGGATCTCCGGCACGTCGCAGCCGTCCAAGGTATATGAATACATCTACGGGAGCGAGGGCTGCATCCTGCGGTGCCCCTGGCACGGCTGGGAGTTCGACCTGCGGACCGGGGCGCACCTCGTCGACCCCGACAACCGCCTCAAGGAGGTGCCCGTCGAGCGCGCGGAGGGCCTGGACCGGTACCCGCTCGAGCAGAGCGACGGGATGCTCTACGTCTTGCTGCCCGACTGAACCCGCGCCAGGATCCCGGCAACCCGATGCCCCTCATCGACGCAGACGTCCACAATGCCTTCGCCGACATCCGCGGGGAGCTCGGGCCGTTCCTGCCGAGGCTCTGGCAGGATTTCGCGGACCGCCACGGGATCGCCGTGCCGCCCGCAGGCTACGTCTCCCCCGTGGGCGTCCAGCGGGAGGATGCGAGGCCCCCGTCAGGCGGCATCGCCGGGAGCGACCCAGACCACCTGATCAAGGACCACCTCGACCGGCACAAGGTCGACTTCGCGATCCTCACCGGCTCGCATGTCCTCGGGGTGTCGACGCACTTCGACCCCGACTGGGGCAACGCCCTGGCGGCCGCCTACAACATGAACCTCGTGGGCAGGTGGCTCGACAAGTCGCCGCGGTTCCGGGGCTCCATCGTCATCAACCACTCGGACCCCGAGAACGCGGCGAGGGAGATCAGGCGGTGCGCCGCCGACAGGCGGTTCGTGCAGGTCCTGATGGGAGCCGGCTCAAACCGGCTCTTCGGCCAGCGCTTCTACCACCCCATCTACGAGGCGGCCGCCGAGGCGGGCCTGCCCGTGGCTATCCACCCGGGCACCGAGGGCGCCGGGACGGCGGACACCCCCACCCCCGCCGGGCGGCCGACCCGGTATTTCGAGTGGCACAACATCGTGCCGATAAACGCCATGGCGCACGTCAACTCGCTCGTCTGCGAGGGCGTCTTCGAGAAGTTCCCCACGCTCAGGTTCGTGGCGATCGAGTGCGGCATAGCGTGGCTGCCGCACCTCATGTGGCGAATGGACAAGAACTACAAGGGCCTTCGTTCGCAGGTCCCGTGGCTCAAGCGCCTCCCGAGCGAGTACATCAGGGAGCACATCCGCGTGTCCACGCAGCCGACCGAGGAGCCGGACGACCCGAGGCACCT
>Ga0302324_100003999_pt1 | contig 32934 bp, 32 predicted proteins | sample Palsa_T0_1_FD_201949 | JGI IMG/M metagenome (GOLD analysis project Ga0302324, IMG submission 201949) | Peat permafrost microbial communities from Stordalen Mire near Abisko, Sweden - Palsa_T0_1 | ecosystem: Environmental > Terrestrial > Soil > Palsa > Peat permafrost | place: Sweden: Abisko... | reverse complement strand
TTGGGGAACGTCTGGCTGGGTTCAAGATCCCCGAGCACATCGAGTTCGCGACTGAGCTTCCACGCAACGCACTCGGTAAGACCATGAAACACCTGCTGAACGCCAACCAGCCGATGGTTCACGCGGGGTAGGCATGGGCACCCTCGAACGTGAGCTTTTGGTTGCGGCCGGGCTGCATCGCAGACGCCAACGACGAGGCGCAGTTCTCCGGATTGCGCACGGTGGGTGAGCTGACCAGGTCGCCTGGGCACGACGTGCAGGTCATGGTGGCTGGTACGGGCCACGTCCCCGTGCACAAGATCAAGGAGAACATGGGCCTCTAGCGCGAGGTGTGTCACGAGGCGCCATTCCATACGCCCGACCCGCTCACCACCGACATCGCGCCGGGCTACGGCCACATCACGAGCGACATGGGTGCGGCGATGACCGGCTGGTACGGCACGGCCATGCTCTGCTACTTCACGCCCAGGGAACACCGGGGCCTGCCCCCGACCGCGACGATGTCAAGGCCGACGTCATCGCCCACAAGGCCGCCGCGCACGCGGCCGACTTGGCCAAGGGGGATCCTGGCCCGCAGGCTTGGGACGACGTCTTGAGCGAGGCACGCTTTTAGTTCCGGTGGGAGGATCAGTTCCACCTCTCATTGGACCCGATGACGGCCCGTAACTACCACAGGAGCCGCTGCCGCCGGTGCCGCAAAAGACGGCCCAGATGGCTCACCCGTGTGGAGAGTACGCGACGGTTCCAGCAGAGTTGGGCAAATGTTGTGCGCTGGTCGGTAGCACGTGGAACCAGGGCTGGCATGGTTATGGCATTGAAACTCGGGTTTCAATGCGATCTCTGCGATGGCGCACTGAGACTGATCAAGATTGAACGGGGTGGAACGACAAGTCGGCATCCTGCCGGACGTTCGCTGGCTCAACCCCCCAACGAGGTGTCTTATGGACAAGCCAGTTCGAGAAGGCAACCGATCACCCAATCGCGACCTCAATGGACTTGTCGTCCAGACCCTCTTCGGGTATCTCGAAACGCGGGCTCCCGCAGGGAGCGTCGACCGGATGCTGGAGTTGGCCGGCGAGACGCGGACCATCGCGGAGCTGAGCGATGCCGCGACCTGGAGCACCTATGCGCAATATCGGAGGTTGCTCGAGGCGGCTGGCGAAGTGCTGGGCGGTCCCGACCACTTGTCGCAGGTCGGGCTGCACGTCTATGACTCGATCCAATCTCCCGAATTGTTCGAAGCTCTTTCGGTATTCCCCACGCCAGCCGATCTCTACGCCACTCTCCCGGCACTAACCGAGACGATCTCACCAATTACCGAGCTGCTCACGGAGAGCACCGGGCCGAACGAGCGCCGGGTAAGCGTTCGGTTCAAAGACGGCTACGAACCGTTCCGAGAGAACTGTGCCTTCAGCATGAGCTTGCATGCAGCTGTGCCGAGGCTGTTCGGGTTTCGAGACGTCGAGGTGTTCCACGAGTCCTGCCAGTGTGACGGCGCGCCCTACTGTCAGGCGCGCGTACGCTGGGAAACCGACAGCGATGCCGTCAAGGCGTCCCGTGCTGAGCTCGCGGCTCATGCGTCCCAGGCCCGTCTCGAAGAGCTCCACCACACGGTGGCGCAGCTGGTCTCGGGCGACAGCCTCGAGGTGGTCCTGACTCACGTAATGGCCGCCGCGGCGCGGGCGGTCCCGGCTTTGTCCCACATCCTGGCCGTCAGACCCAGCGCCCGGGCCGATCGGTGGCTGTACAGCGACGGGATTGAGGGTCCCGCGTGTGCCGCCATCGTTGAGCAACTAGAGGAGTCGGGCCCTGAAGTGGCGGGCCACCTGTGTGCGACCGAGGTCGTCTCGGACCGTAACCACTACGGTCACCTGGTCGCCGTGCGTTCCGAGGCTGGCTCGTTCGAGCCGACCGAACGAGCCAGCCTTCAATCCTACGCTCGCTTGGCGGCAAGCGCCCTGGATTCGGAGGCCTCCGTCTCAGAAGCCCGTCAGCAGGCGACTACGGCCCACGCGCTACTGACCCTGTCGAGCTCACTGGCCGACCTGGCCTCGACCGAAGAAATGATCCTCCGGCTCGTCCACGCCGTGCCCTCGGTGGTCGACTGCGATCGGGTTGCCATCTGGGTAACCGACCCAGACGGCCTGTCGGCAAAGATGAGTGCCAGTTTCGGCTATGACGGGGCATTTTGCGCCGAGTCTTCCCGCTTCGAGCTTCCCCCCGCCTATGCGAATGACAATTCCGAGGTCTTCCACCACGATCTGGGCATTACCCAGACGGCGGCGCTGAGCGCGGCCCTTTCGGCGGCGGGTGCCGTGGCGGCGTTGTCCTTCCCAATCATGTACGACAGCGAGATGTACGGGTGGATCACCATCGACGTCACCGATCACCCCGAGCGGCTCGACGACAACGACGACATCATCGAGCGCCTCCGAGGCCTGGCCGGGCAGGGCGCCATTGCAGTGCGCAACGCTCGTCTGCTCGACGAGATCCGCCACCAGGCCCTGCACGACAACCTGACGGGCCTGCCCAACCGGGTCCTGATCCTCGACCGTGGGAACCAGACCTTGGCGCGAGCCCGGCGCGAGCACTTCGAGGTGGCGGCCCTATTCATCGACCTCGACGGCTTCAAGGACGTCAACGACACCTTCGGGCACGCCACGGGCGACAGGTTGTTAAAGGCGGTGGCGGCCCGCTTCGCCGGCACGCTGCGAGAGTCCGACACTGTGGCCCGCCTCGGTGGCGACGAGTTCGTCGTCATCGCCGAGGGCATCTCCTTGGCCGCCGGACCTGAATTGGTGGCCGAGCGCCTCTTGGACGTGCTGGCCGAACCGTTCCATCTCGGCGATGACGCCGAAACGTCGATCAGCATCTCGGCCAGCATCGGCATCGCCGTCGGGCTACGCGAGAGTGCCGAGGACCTATTGCGCGATGCCGACATCGCCCTCTATGCCGCCAAGGATGCGGGTAGGAATCGCTTCGTGATCTTCGAGGCCGAGATGCAGACCGCGCTGCGCAGCCGTCATGAGCTGGAGATGGACCTCCAGGCGGCCATCGGCACCGACCAGTTCTATCTGCTGTACCAACCGGTCTTCGGGCTCTCGGACATGTCCGTCGTGGGTGTCGAGGCCCTCTTGCGTTGGCAGCACCCCACACGTGGTCCCCTGGAACCCTACGAGTTCATCCCCGCACTTGAAGCGTCGGGCCTGATCATCCCCGTCGGTCGTTGGGTCCTGAGCGAAGCCTGTCGCCAGGCCATGGCCTGGCGGCAGGGGAGACAGGTCACCAAGATGTCGGTCAACGTGTCGGCCCGCCAGTTCGACTCCGACTCCCTGCTTGACGATGTCCGGGCTGCTCTGGCCGCATCCGGGCTCCCGCCCGACGACCTGATCATCGAGATCACCGAGACGAGTCTCATGCGGAACACAAAGATGGCCCAAAAGCAGCTGCAGGTTCTCAAGGCTCTCGGCGTGCGTCTAGCCATCGACGACTTCGGCACCGGGTACTCTTCGCTTGCCTACCTCCAACAGTTCCCGGTCGACTCGCTCAAGATCGACCGATCGTTCATCTCGGGGATGGCCAAGTCACCCGAGGGTGACGCCCTCATCCACACGCTCATACAACTAGGCAAGGCCATGCACTTAGAGACCCTCGCCGAAGGGATCGAAGAGACAAGCCAACTGACCCAGCTCCAGTCCGAAAGCTGCGATGTCGGACAGGGCTTCCTCTTCGCTCGGCCGCTGGCGCCCGATGAGGTCGAGGCGTTCTTCAAGCTAGCCAACCATCCGGCCGTCGTCTGACCAACGGTGATCGACCGGGCTTCTGCAAGCCCGACTGACGCGTGTCGCGGCTCTCCGAACCTCGATCTTGACGTCAGTACACGGTCAACAGATCGACCTTCGTGCCCTTCGCCACCAAGCCGTTGAACAGGGCCAAGCCCAGGCAGCCTGAGCCTTGTCGGGTGGTACTTTCAACGTCATGTCCCGGGGTCGGGTTAGCACCAACCGGACCCGGCATAGCCGCGTCCAAGTGGGGGTCCGTCTGAAAGACGCCTCGTGAGCGTAAGGGCCACCATGGTCTTCAGCGGACGAGTCGCGACGCAATCATGACAGTCGGCGGGCCAGTTGGACGCGTGACTTTACGTCGAGCTTCCGAAAGACTTTGCTCAGGTGATATTCGGCTGTACTAGGACTGATGAATAGTCGAGCCGCAATGTCTCTGTTGGTGTGTCCCTCCGCGACGAAGTTGCCCCGAACCACCGTCCATGTCGAGGAGCTCCGAGATTAGGTTGGCGAACGTCTGACTGTGTTCAAGATCCCCGAGGACCTGGAGTTCGCTACTCAGCTCCCTCGCAACGAGCTGGGCAAGACTATGAAGCACCTGGTGCACACAGATCAGCCGAGGAACCGCACGAAGCCGGCCAGACGGAGACCAATGTACCAGAAGGGCGCGAAAGCCGGCCGAAGTCCGGCGCGGGTCAGTTCTCTCGGGGTGTCCGTTGCAGCAACTCGATGCGAAGGCCGTCGAGCACCGAGACACAGAGCATGATGATGTCCTCCGTCTCCTTGTGGACTTCTGTGCGGGTGCGTCCGAGGGTCGTGGCTCCGTACGATTCGAGACGGCGTGCCTCGGCGTCGACGTCGTCGACCTGGATGCACAGATGAGTAAGGCCGAGATGGGCCCGCGACTGCGATGGCGTCCCCAGGGGTCCGGGCACGGTCCAGCACATGAGCTCGATGCGGAAGCCGTCCTTCATGATGTAGCGCATGCGCTGTTGGGCGCGTCCGCCGTCAATCTCGGCGAGATCGGCGACCTCGTCGCCGGAGGAGAATGTGGCACCGGCTTCGAAACCCAACGCCTCGGTGAAAAACTGGACGGCGGCGCCGAGGTCGGACACCGCCAGGCCGATGTGCGACAGGACCAGCGTCATGGTGGCACTGTAGACGGAATCGACATGGCGGGCGATGCCGCCCGCTGAGGAAAGGACGTATCGATGGCCGCTGACCTTGACGTTGTCGTTATCGGATCGGGCGCCGCAGGGTTAACGGCTGCGCTCACCGCCCGCGCCGAGGGGGCGCGGGTGGCAATCGCCGAGTCCGAAACGGTCGTGGGTGGCGCGACCCGCCTCTCGGCCGGTTGGGTGATGGCCGCGGAGACGGAACTCCAGCGACAGGCCGGACTGCAGGACAGCGCAGAGAACCTCTTCCACGAGTACATGTTCATCAACCAGTTCGGCCTGCAGCCAGCGCTGGTCCGCTGCCTGGCTCAGGGCGGCGCCGACGCGATCTCGTGGCTCCTCGAGCAGGGAGTACGGTTCGACCCCGACATCAAGAAGGGTGGGCCGGAACTCGTCCCCCGCACGCACGCGCCGGAAGGATACGGCCAAGGAATCGTCGACCTGCTCGAGCGCCAGTGCCGCCAACAGGGCATCGACATCGCACTCGGTCAGCGCGTCGATCGTCTGCTCACGCGCGGTGACGCTGTCGTGGGCATTTCTGTCGGCGACGACGAACTCGAGGCTGGCGCGGTTGTTCTCGCGACCGGCGGTTTCGGTGCCAACCGCGTGCTCGTCGACGAACATCTGCCGAGCGTGGGCCGCCTGGGTGACTGGGTCTTCTACATCGGCCCGACGAGCTCTCGAGGCGACGCGCTGGCACTGGGGGAGTCCGTCGGTGCCGCGATGACCGGTCACGACCACTTCATCTCGCTTCCCGTACCAAGGCCGGATGGCCACGACTTTGACTCCTACCTGCCGGCATGGATGCTGGTCGTGGGGCCTGACGGCCGACGGCTCTGCGACGAGACATCTCCGTATGGCATCACCTGCGGACTGTTGAACGAGGCCGGTGGGCGGGTCTTCGGATTCTTCGACGAGGAAATCCTGACTCACAACGGCACGCCTGAGTTGCCAACGTTCAAACCCCACCCCAGCGGAGCGCTCCGCCCGGTGGCGTTCTGGACGAGCGATACCATCCGGCGTTGCATCGACGGGGGCAGCATCGTCCGAGGGGAGAGCCTCGATGAGCTGTTCTCGATGCTGGACCTGCCGTTGACAGCCACGGCCGGGGCAGTGCGCAGGTACAACGAATCGGCCACGCTCGGCGAGGACCGGGACTTCGGGAAGGACCCCCGCTTCGTCCGTCCGATCACGCAGCCGCCGTTCTACGGCGTGGAGCTACGCCCAGCGGCCATCGGCGGCACCAGCTACGGCGTGCAAATCGACGCGTCCGGCCAGGTCCTCGGCGAAAGCCAGGCGCCCATCGAGGGATTGTTCGCCGCGGGAGAATGCACCGGCGGAACTCTCGGATCGCGCTATCTGAGCAGTGGCAACAGTCTCGGTAACTGCTTCGTGTTCGGTCGGGTGGCCGGTCGATCCGCGGCCAGATATGCGTTGGGCGGGCCGGCGCAATAGCAATAGGAGGCAGCGGAGCAGTGGGACCCGCCTTCCCCGGATCAGACTGGCTCCACCTCCACCCACTGACCACCCCTCTTCGCGGACGTTCGAGCCGCGTCGAGCACCGATTGGCATGCGGCGCCGTCGGCAAACGTCGGCGCAGGCGGATCCTGGTCTGAGGGCGTGCCGAGTATCTGTGCTCGCATCCGCTCATACAGACGCGTGAAGAGCGCCAGGTCAAGTCCCGAAATATGCCACCCGGTACCCTTCGCGTACGCCGGCCAGAACTCAACGGGTGGCGGATCGGGTGGGAGTTGTGGCAGATCCTCCGGATCGGGAACTTCGTGTGGTCCGTGCCCTACGTCAATCATGACGGAATCGCCTTCCAGCCAGGCAACGCCGCCTGTCCCGCTGATCTTCGTTGTGGCGATGGTAGGGCCAGGAATGGCACACGAACTGTGGAGAATGCCTGTGCAGCCGCCGACGAGCCGGAACTGCACGGTGTACGTGTCGTCGGCGGTCATGGCGCGACGCGGTGCGAGGGTTTCGAGCAGCGCGCTGACCGCCTCGAACTCCCCGACAGTGGATCGGACCTGATCGATGATGTGAGAGCCCAGCGCCCCGAGCCAGCCACCGCCGTCGGCAGCGGATTCCCACCACGGCGGGAGCTCGGTCGTCGGGTCGGTCAGCGATGGGCGGTGGCGGATGATGATCGCTTTTGTCGGGTCACCTATCGCGCCTGACGCGACGACGCGGCGCAGCGATTCCTGCGTCGTCCCGAAGCGGTACTCGTTGCCCATGAAGTGCACCACCCCGGAGCGTTCGGCGGCCGACAGCAGCTCCCTCGCCTGTGCCAGATTGAGCGCAAACGGTTTTTCGCACAGCACGTGCTTACCGGCGGCTATGGCGGCCAAGGTGATCTCGGCGTGCGTATGAGGCGGGGTGGTGACGCTCACCACGTTCACTCCGGGCAACGTGAGTGCCTCGTCAAGGTTCCCCAGTCCGTGCGGAACTCCGAGTGCCTTGGCGCGAACGGCAGCCTTCTGAGTGTCACGACCGACGAGGGCGAGCACGTCGAACCCGGCGTTGCGCAGGGCCCTCACATGCGCGAGCACTCCGTAGTTCGTTCCAATGACGACTGCTCCGATGTTCGTGTTCATCTTTTGGTTCTCTTTCCCTCCGAGAAAAGGGGATCAGCTCCATTCTCATCCCGGTGGGCCGTCATGTCATGTAGGTGCCCGCCAGACCGAACGCCACGTGCGCGGTGCCGACGGCCGATGGAGGGTCGCAAATGGTCCGCTGCACACGCCTCCGCCTCACCACTGTCCCACCCCCACGGTCACGCGACGCCGGGGTAGATGGCGCGCCGCCGGCTTGCGAATGTGAGCGAGTATTTGCTATCTTTGGGTGCCCACGACGGAACGGGAGGGTGATGGATCTTCTTCTGCGGGGGGCCTCGCTCGTTGACGGAACAGGCGCGCCCGCCCGGCCTGCCGACGTCGCCGTCGATGGTGAGCGCATCACTGGAGTCGCTTCTCCTGGTCGGTTGACGCCCACCCATGGCACCGAGGTGATCGATCTGGACGGCCTTGTCTTGGCTCCCGGGTTCATCGACATCCACACCCACTACGACGCCCAGATTCTCTGGGATGGCGACCTGACGCCGTCGAGCTGGCACGGGGTGAGCAGCGTTGTCATGGGCAACTGCGGCTTCGGCGTCGCCCCGACGCGTCCGGAGCATCGCGACATCATTGTGCGGACATTCGAGAACGTCGAAGGCATGTCGATGGATGCCCTCAACGAAGGCATCGACTGGTGCTTCGAGACATTCCCCGAATACTTGGCCGCAGTCGATCAACGGCGAAAGCGGATCAACGTGGGTGCATTCGTGGGACATTCCACGCTGCGCCTGTTCGTCATCGGCCCCGAGGAGCGCACGGCGACGCCCGAGGAGGTGTCGAAGATGCGCACTGTCCTGAAGGAGGCCATGCAGCAGGGTGCGATCGGATTCTCGACCTCGCGCCAGCCAAATCATCAGGGGGCGTTCGGCCGACCGGTGCCGAGTCGTTTTGCCGATGTGGAGGAGGTGTACGCCCTCACGGCGGTGCTGGGAGAGCTCGGCAAGGGGGTCGTTGAGGTCTCCATCGGTCCGGGGCTGTTCGTAGACCAGTTCTCCGAGTTGGCTGTCAAGTACGGAGTGCCGGTTACCTGGACGGCGCTCGTGGCGCGGGCGGACAAGCCTGGCGCAGCGCTGCGGACGGTCGAGCGGGGCGCAGGCTTGCCCGGTGAGGTCTACCCGCAGATCGCATGCCGTCCGATCGTGATGCAGATGAGCCTGGCCGACCCCACGCCGTTGGGAGAGATCGACGAGTGGAAAGAGGTCCTGGCCCTGCCCAGGGCCGAACGCGGCCGCATCTATCAGGATCCGGCATGGCGCGACCGAGCCCGCCCGACGACGCTGGAGGCTTGGAGTCATCGCTGGGCCAAGATCGACGTGGACGAGACGACCACTCATCATGACGTTCTCGGGATGAAGCTGAGTGACCTCGCTGCCGCCCGCGGGACAAACCCCTTCGACCTGATGCTCGACCTCGCGCTGGGCGATGACCTGGCGACCCGGTTCCGCGTAGTGATGGACAACGACGGCGATGACGAGATCGGCGACCTGCTCGCTGACAAGCGGACCCTCCTCGGCCTCTCCGACGCGGGAGCTCACGCCAGTCAGCTCTGTGACGCGTGCTACTCGACGCATCTGCTGGGCCACTGGGTCCGGGAGCGCAAGGCGCTCTCGCTCGAGGATGCAGTATGGCGCTTGACGGGTCAGCCGCACCACGCCTTCCGGATCGCGGATCGTGGCCTGGTCCGCGAAGGGTACTTTGCGGACCTGGTCGCCTTCGACCCCAATACCGTCGGGACGATGCCCGTCGACCGCGTCGCCGACCAGCCAGGGGGCGCGGATCGGCTCTTGGTGCGCAGCACAGGCATGCATCACATGTGGGTGAACGGGACGGCGACGCGCCGCGACGAGGAGGAAGTGGCCGGGGTCGCCCCGGGCCGGTTGTTACGCTCCTGAGCCCCGCACACACGGCGGAGCTCGCAGCACCGTGCGGGAGGCGGACGAAGGCGTCGTTGAAACTCAGGATTCGGAAGAAGCCGGGGGAAACGACGGGAAAAAGCCGTTCACGGTGCCCCTCGTGGCGAGAGAGATCGCCCGATCCAACTCGTAGTTCTTGTCGTAGTGGCTCTCGAGGGCCAAGAGCAGCGATGTACCCATGACAGCGCGGACCGTGATGTCGAGCGGCTCGAGTTTGTATCCGTACCGATCCTCAACCTCGCGCCACGACTCCTCCAGTCGATGCAGCGCGACCGAGAAGTGGTCCTTGTAGAAGTGTCTGGCGATCTTGGGATCACCGAAAAGGACGAGGCCGAGAAGCGGGAGCACCTCCTCGAGGGTCGAGATGAGCTGGTGGTAGAGACTGTTCAAGGTTTCCAGCTGGCGCTCGGGTGTAAGTGGCTCATCGCGGTCGACGACCTCGCCGGCGGCCACCAGATTGTTGACGGCCAGGTTCAGTGGCTCGACGACGGCCTCCAAGAAGAGATGTTCCTTGCTGTCGAAGTGCTGGTAGATGACCGCTTCGCTAATACCGCCATGGTCGGCGATCGCCTTGATGGTCGTGCCGTTGACATCGCCAATTTCGCTGAAGGCCTTTCGGGCGGCCTTCAAGATCGAACTTCTGCGAGCCTCGGCCGGGAGCCGGCGAGCCCGGGGCGTCTCGTTGGCGCTCTTCGTGACGCGAGCGGATCGCCGAGCTCGTTGACTCGTGGGTGGGTTCGACTTAGCCACCGGTGTCGCTGCTTTCCACGCCAAGGACAAAGAGCCAGACGTCCACGGTAGGGCGGGAGGACGGATCACATCGTCGCAGGAAGCTCACGGGTAGGGGAACGCTAGCAGAGCGAATGCTCGCAAAGTGACTGAGCAGTTGCTTACTGCGTACTACTCGACGCACCTGCTCGGCCACTGGGTCCGACGGATCACCTGCCCTGAACCCGTAAGGCATCACATCTCCTCGTGTTCATCTTTGAAAGTAGTCACGCATGCGAATCTGCTCACCTTGACCCCCCAGCGTGTCGAGGAGCGTGCGCAGAGCGGAGAATCCCGCCTCACCGAGTGCGGAACGAAGTTCAACCTCGATGCTCTTAGCGGCGCTCCTTTGGGCTTCGAGATACTTGATCCCCAGCGCGGTGACGGTCACCGACTTCTCTCGTCCGCTTGATGCCGAATTGGCAACCGACACGTAGCCACGGTCGCTGAGCTGGGCAACGACCTTGGCCGCACCCTGGCGCGTGATACCAATCTCCCGCCCGATGGCTGAGATCGTCGATCCTGCGGGATTCGAGCACAAGCGCAGCGCTCGCCCGTCCGGGAACCGGCGTTCGCCGAATCCCGCAGCCGCCATCGCCTCGTCCAGTCGAACTTGGTAACCGATCCAGCCGTGTCGCAGCGCCGGTCCGAGGCCAATCGACTCCTTTTGCGAGGTGATGCGCTTGCCGACATCGGCATCGGAAGGATTGGGACCGGCGTGCACCGGGAAGATGGTAGCAGAATGTAAACCAGGTTGACAATCTGTATCGGGCGCCGCATACTGCGGTGATGCGTCGTCCTCTTGGATCAAATCCACAAAGGGCACGAACGCTGCTCGCTGTCCCTTTCGTGGCGGCCCTTCTACTCGCCATTTGCGGAAGCCCGGGCGTGGCCTCCGATTCCCCGTCCAACAGCGTCGTCTACCATTTCGGTGTCGTCGGGAACAGAGGCAAGATCGCCCAGCTTGAGCGCGGCAGGCCGACTGTCGTCGTTGGCATCGAAGGGGTCATCGTCCAAATCGCCACCTCTAACTCAGACGGCTATGCGCTCAGCTCGAACGGCACGGTCTGGGCGTGGGGTGTGAACAGCTACGGCGAGCTCGGCGATGGACAACTCACGCCGTATGAGACCGAGGCCGTCAAGGTCGACTTCCCGGTCGGCGTCAAGATCACCGCGCTCGCCAACCCGATGCCCTTCGACGCCGGCCTGGCGATCGACTCGAATGGTCACGCCTGGGGCTGGGGCCTCAACGGCAACGACGATCTCTGCCTGTCCCCTCTCATCGAAACCCGCCCCCAGCAACTCCCCCTCTCCGACGTGACCCTCGTCACCGGCGCTCGCACGCACGCGCTCTTCGACTCGAACGGCCTTCTCTACGCCTGCGGCAGCGGCGACGCCGGAGAGCTCGGCAACGGGTCAACAACTTCGACCAGCACCCCAACCCCCGTCATCGGGTTCCCGAGCGGCACCAAGATCACCGCTCTCACCTCATCGTGGGAGGGGTCGGGCGCGCTACTCGCCAACGGCGATTACTACGACTGGGGCTACAACGCGGCAGGCCAGCTCGGCATGGGCACCACCGCCAACAGCGCAACACCCGCCAAGGTCGACCTTCCCGGCCCGATCGTCCACGTGTCCCAAGGCGGCAGTGGGCCGAACAATGGACAGACCGTCGCTCTTTTGAAGAATGGATCGGTCTGGACATGGGGGAATAACGATCGAGGCCAGCTCGGCATCGGCAGTCGAACCAACTCTGACATCCCCGTACAGGTCCACGTCCCCAGGCGGGTCACGCTCGTCGAGGTGAACTCCGGTGGCTACGCCAGCTACGGCATCGACAACACCGGACGGCTATGGGCCTGGGGCGACAACAGTAACGGGCAGCTTGGCACCGGATTGCAGCACCGCGACGAAACACTCCCCGTTGACGTCCGAATCCACCTCACCCAAGTGTCATCTACGGCACAAAACGTCGCCGGGCTCGACGAGCACTCCTGATGAGAACCTTCGGCACGAAGAGCACGATCGTAAGGCTGACTTCTATCCAAACGTGAACTGGCCCGAGGGCGAGACGTCGAGCCGTATTGCCCCACCGTTCGAGTCGCCACTCGGAGTTTGTGGCCGTCCCCCCCGGATTTTGATAACCCTGGCCCGACCCTTCGCCGCTCCCGCCACGACCCCAAGGGGCTGTGGCTCGGGGCATATGCATCTGCGCTGGGCCGGAATCGCGTGCGTGCACCCCCCAGGACCTCCGCTTCACAAACTCATCACATGAAGCTCATGGTCCGCTCATGGTTGCGCATCATCATCGGTTATGACCCGAGGAGGCACACCATCATGTCGAGGATCCTTACTGCTGTTGGAACTCCGCGATTTAAGGTGATTCTTATCGTGGTTGCCCTCCTCGCAGTCGTCGGTGGAGGCACGGCAGCCAGCGTCGCCCTCACCTCAAAGAGCGCGACCGGGAGCGCCCCGCCGGCCGCGGCAAGGCCCGCAGCTCCCCTCAGCCCCACAACCTCAACGACGACCCCGGCGTCTTCGGTCCCGACGACGTCCATACCGCAACCGCGTGTACCGGCGGTGCCGACCGCTCCAACGTCAGGTGGCGCCACCGTTGCTACCACGTCCAACTTGATTAGCGACACGTGCCTGTACAGCCACGAGGCCAACGACGACCCCATTCTTCAGCCAGGGGTGACTGGACAGTCAATGGCCCACGACTTCTTTGGGAACGTGTCCACATCGGCCACATCGACAGCGCCCGGTCTCGTCGGAGGACTGACGAGCTGCACGACAAGCGTTGATGCTTCCGCCTATTGGACCCCTGTGCTGTATCAGAACGGCGTGGCCATCACTCCAGAGCGGGATCTTATTTACTGGTCGGGTCTGCAAGCGAAGAATCCGGCGGTGACCGCCCCACCGGCTGGGCTGGAGATGATTGCTGGTGACGAAAGTGCCACCGCACCCCAGTCGACAAAGGTGATTGACTGGCGCTGTGCTGAGCAGACTCTGACGCCGCAGCCGGTCTCTGCGACTCCCGTCAACTGTGCTGGTACCAATGGCATAGAACTTCGGATCACCTTCCCTTCGTGCTGGAATGGCACCAGCCTCTCAGGGGCCACCCAGACCAACGTGGTGTACCCCACCAAGGGTGCGGTCTGTCCGGCTGGATATCCCGTGCGCATCCCGACGGTGATCTTCCACGTGGTGTATCCGATCACCTCAGCTGCCGGAATTACCCTTTCCATGGGACCGGGCCAGCAGGGCTCCACCGACACCGCCCATGGCGACTTCATCAACGGCTGGAATCAAAGCGTGCTTTCCGGTCTCATCAGTGGATGCGCCAGCACCACCCACACCTGTGGTCATGTAACCGGCCCCGGTGCCAATGTTCGCTCAAAGGTGGCCTAGGGCCGATGGGGATCTCAGAAGGTTCATCCCAGCTCATATTTGAATCACTCATCGCTTCCTCACACTTGAGGTGTTCGGTCATCGATATGGCCACTGAAGGTTGGTGTTGACATGCTTGGAATGCAGATGAGCGGTTCGAATGGGATCCTTTCAGTACCTTCTGAGCACCTTCCCGGACTCATTGTATTGGTCGTCGTGTCGCCGTTGCTCTGGGTCACCCTGAGTACCCTGCGCTCGATGGCCCGAGCCGGTTCCGCCCGGGCCTCGCAACTTTTAAAGCGTTACGACGCTCTGAGCTTCACTGCCAAGGCCGTTCTGTTTGCCACCTTGGTGGGTGCTCTCGTCCATGCTGCCATCATTCCGACCCATTGGGCCGACGAGCGGGTGACAGCGATTCTGTTCATCATCGATGCGGCGGCATTTCTCGTCGCCTTCTACTGGACATTCACGAACCGCAATCATTGGCGGGCGGTCTCGGTAGCTATAACCGGCGGTACGGCAATCGCCTACTCCATCTACATCCTGTGCGGCTGGGAGACCATGGATCTGGTAGGACTGCTGACCACCACCATTGAGTTTGCCGCCACCCTCATGGTGGTCTCCCCGGTACTTTCAAGCTCGCCCTCCCGTGAGCACCGAGTCGCCCTCGCCGCTCTTCCCTTGGCCCTCGCCACCCTGCTGGGCACCGGGGCGATCGCCAGCGCGACGACGGCGACCGTGGCCCAGTCATCTCCCAGCTCACACGCGACGTCATCCATGTCTATGGCGCCCTCAGCCACGCCTTCGTCGACCAAGCCTCTTTCGCTGGCCACAATCTCTCCGGCAGGCCCGATCACATGGCCCGACACCACCATGGCGATGGCGCCTGGCATGAAGATGGCCATTCCCGATTGCACGGCTCAGCCGACCGCAGCGCAGCAGCGAGCCGCGGTCTCTCTGGTCGACCAAACAGTCAGAGCCACCGCTCGGTTCACGAGTTTGGCCGCCGCGAAGGCTGCTGGCTATGTCCCACTTACACCGACCGGGCAGAAGATCGTGCACTACATCAATCCGTCAATCTATCGCCAAGGTGAGAAACTAAGCCCCGCTTCCATTCCGGTGCTCGTCTACGTCAATACCGCACATGGTGCCGTCCTCTCTGCTGCCATGTACCTCATGCCACAAGGTGCTGGAACCTCGGATCTTCCACAACCCGGCGGGTGCTTGACCCAGTGGCACGTCCACACCGACCTTTGTATCGGGGACGGCAAAGTCGTCGGTACCGACCAAGCCGGATCATGCGCCGCGGGAAGCTTCAACAGAGTTACTCCACCGATGATGCACGTCTGGATGACGCCCGTCACCGGCGGCCCCTTGGCCCCGGATCCATCAGCTCGTTCGGAGGTTCTGGGGGCGCTACGCGTACCGACGCTCAGCCAGCCCAACGGTACGGCCTAGCGAGATCAGAGTGACCGAAGCCTCCTCTTCGAAGGCCTCATCGAAGGAGTCGACGAGGCCCAGTGAGTGTGCTTCCATAGAGGTACAGCCCAGACTCTACGGATCACCTGTATAACGCCGGCCTCGGGCGATGACCAGGGGGACAATCTCGAGTCGGATTCTGGGTACGTCTTCCAGATTCCATGACGCTGTCCCGACCCCTGGCCGCTCCCGCCACGGCCCCAAGGGGATGCGGCTCGGTGCAAGATCCGACCGCCCCCGCCACCGGCTTCGCCGGCATCGGGTCCCCAGGGCGGCCCGGATCCGGGCCAGGGGTAGTCGTGCCCACAAACGGCACCAGCGGGGCACCCTATCGGGATCTTGCCTCCTGAGGGTAGCAGCACGCACCTGTGGCGCGACCTTGGTGCCAAGGAGCCATCGGGTCGCCGAGCTCTGTGGCCAAAGCTGCAGGTGCCGATCTCCATCATCCGTTCCTCTCGTTCGAGTGCGGTCCCGTTCCGTCATCTGCGTTCATATTGCACTCCCCGCCTTCGGGCGAGGCGCAGCCTCGGGTGGCCGCCATACGGGTCATGGCTCGGTGCATCTCGTCCGAAGTCGGGGGCCGGGGAGCGTCGTCAGCGGCCCTTCCGTTCGCATGGCATCGAGGAAGAGGGCCATGACTCGCCGCGATGCGGACGGCGCATCCCGGCGCGTGACGGTGAGGACGGCGGTGTTCGCGATAAGAAGGAGCAGCCGGTCCTCGCTGACCACCTCCGGTGGTAGTGCGCCCGCCATTTTGACCCGGTCCATCAGCTCGATGGCCATCGAGTTTGCCTGGTCCCCGAGCTCCTCGACGGCCGCGTCGGCAGGCAGGACAGTGGCCAGTAGGTCGCTGAAGCCGGCGTCACCCTCCTGCATGGCGCAGACCCCGAAGATCGTGGCCCAAGGTGATGACAGCGAACGAGGTCGCCTTGCGGATCCACAAAGGCACAAATGAGCGTCCCACCGCTCCAACCTGCCAGCACACTAGGGGGCGACTGTTGTGTATCCCTTGAAGTGACCGTTGAGAACTTGGCCTGCTTTGTTGATCAATTCGGCCTCGGAGAACGGCTTGTCGAGCAGGACGACGCCCGGCTCCAGCCTTCCCTGTGAGGCCAGCACGGGTTGGGCGTAGCCGGACATGAAGAGGATTTCGATGTCGGGGCGCAATGCCCGTACCCGCGCCGCGACCTCCTTGCCGAGCATCTGGGGCATCACGACATCGGTGAGGAGCAGATGGATCGCACCCACATGGCCGGCGACAACGGCAAGGGCATCGGGGCCGTTAGCGGCCGTGAGCACGTTGTAGCCGTTGCGTACGAAGATCCGTTCGGTCACATCGCGGAGCGCCTCCTCGTCCTCGACGACCAGGACCGTCTCTCCCGCTGGTATCCGCTGATGGGGCTCGTCTTCGGGGACAACCACGGCAGCTTCTTCGGTGACCGGCAGCAGGATAGTAAAGGTGGTCCCCACGCCGAGCTGCGAGTGGACTGTGATCGTTGCGTCGGATTCGGTGACGATCCCATAGACCGTGGCGAGGCCGAGGCCGGTACCGGCCCCCGCCCCTTTGGTGGTGTAGAAGGGATCGAAAGCGTGGCTCATCACATCGGCCGACATACCCTCCCCACTATCGCTCACACGCAGTCGGACATATCGTCCGGGCACGGTAGGAGAGCCAGTGACTGCCGAGTCGGCCTCGACGGTGACATTGGCGGTGTCGATGCGCAGGGCGCCGCCGTCAGGCATGGCGTCGCTGGCGTTGATGGCCAGGTTGACCAGGACCTGCGCGATCTGGCCGGGGTCGGCCAGGACAGGCCACGGACCGTCACTCAATGCGGTGCTGAGCTCGACATCTTCGCCCAGGGTTCGGCGGAGAAGCTCCTCGATCCCGCGTACCCCATCGTTGAGGTCGAGCACCTGGGGCCGGACTACCTCTCGTCGCGCGAAGGCCAGAAGCTGGTGGGTCAGGTCTGTGGCGCGTCGAGCGGCCCGTTCGATCTGCTCGACATCGCGCTGCGCTTCCCCACACCGCTGCGCACACTCGGGTGGGCAGCCCTCGAGCGTCCGCAACTGCTCGGCGACGAAGGCAGCGTAGTTGAGGATCACTCCCAGCAGGTTATTGAAGTCATGGGCGACACCACCAGCAAGGCGTCCAAGCACCTCAAGGCGCTCGCCTTGGACGATTTGGGCCTGCCGTGGCCCTCTGGAGTCATCAGCGGGGTGGCGGTCCTCGTCGATCCCGGCTGTGCTTTGGTTGAGACCTTCCCGCCGTCCGGGCCGCCGCCGGGAGACGGTGAGCAGGCCGACGATCGACCCCGCCTCGTCAAGGATCGCTGTCGTGGTCGTGGTTACTGGCACGGATGACCCGTCTTTCGCCACCCGCTCAGCCCGGTATTCCTCGACGGGCTCGCCGTTGATAGCGCTGTGCCACACCGCGCTCTCCGCATCCCGGCGTTCCGGTGCCACCAGGACTTCACCTTGGCTTCCGATTATCTCCTCGGCGGTGTAGCCGTAGAGCTCGGCCGCAGCCGGGTTCCAGGTCTCGACCACGCCGGCCGGGCTCAGACCGACGATGGCATCGTGGGACGCCGCGCAGATCGCACCAAGTCGAGACCTCAGCACGGCGAGCCCTTCGTGTTCCGTTTTCTTGCTCATATGGACCCCAAAGCCGCTATTCCGAAGCGGTGCGACGCGGCAACATCAACACCACGGCCCGGATGGCGCAGGAACCGGTTTGGTGCCCTGTCTTTGGTAGCCATTTGCGTGCTCCTCTACTTGATCGCTCATAAACACAGCACCCGCGACCTTCACGTAACATCTGTGACCGTCCATGAAACCGTATAGCTGGTACCGAGCGGGCTGGAGCACGACGCAACACCGACAATGAGGTCATCGTGGGCAGATGCCGCCTTACTGAAGCCCACCACTCCGATGAGAACGAGCGTTAGGGCAAGTCCCCGTTGAGCAATCCTGTGGAGCCCGTGGGTGAAGTGCGAAGTGCCAGTCATATCATTATCCATTTCGTTTCAACGTCAGTGGATAAGCCAATTTCCGTGCTGGGCGGGCCGGCGAGGGGGGTCCCGAGAAGGGACACGCCCTGGGAATTCGCGCTCGCTCGCCGTGACGCTCAGGGGTGGGGGTGATCTCTCTCATTCGCATCCAGACGCCTTTCGCTGCCAACCACAAGGGATGATCAGCAGCCATTGTCTGGAGCTGCAGGAACTCTGCAAGAGAGGCGCTCTCTTATCGAGATGTCGCTCTGATAATCACATATACGATGCATCAAGCGGAACAATCACTGAAGCGGTGTATTGCTCACGCCGAGCTTGTTCGGGATTTCCGTTTATCTAGAGAAATCCAAACCGAACATCCACTTCGTCGAAAATAGTAAGACCGAAATACCTATCCCAGCCCAACGCTTGGCCATCACTGACACAACAATGGCCGTAGAGGCCTTTTGGAACCATCCGGCTGATCACGCTCTTGTTCAACCCCTGTCCTGTCATGCTGGGTCGCACCTCTGCGCGGACCTGAGCGACGAAGTCGCCGGCCGATGGCGGTTAGGCAGCACTCCCTCACTCGGGACCCCTTCGGGACCCGTTCTCCGCAGAGGCAACTGGAACAATGCACCGACTGAACTTTCAGTTTTCGTGTCCTGTCCTTCCGGCATGATCACCAGGTACGAGCTGAGTGCGGTCAGGTCAAACAGGCGCCGAACTTGTGGCGTCGGATCGAAAACCACAAGTCGACCTCCTTGCGGTTACGCGTTACTGATCCGACCTACACCGTGGCGTAGGGGACGGGATGATCCCCGCCGAGCTCAGTGAAGCGCTCATTGAGGGCCTGGGCGATGACGTCGTGGTCATGGTCACTGGGGGAGAGGATTCCATAGAGGAACGCTTCCAGATCGAATCCGGTGCTCATACCTCCCAGTTCGAAGTAGCGGAGCCAAAGTTCACCGTGGGAGAGCCCAGCCTCTTTGCGGTAGGCATCGAGAACGTCGAGTTCCGGCTCAGCCATCGAGTCCCCATTCGGGACGGAGCTCTGGCGGTTTAGCCGAGAGCACTCCATTGTGGACGAGCGACACACTCACTCCGTCGGCGCCGTCCACGCAGGATCGAGCAAGGTCGACCACGAGCCGAAGAGCCCCGTCGACGACGTCGGGATCAGCGGGCATGGCGGTCACCCGCCGGAAAGCTGCGCTCGAGCTACGACGACGAGACTGCCGCGAGACGATAGGCATGCCCCCAAGTCTTCTGGTCCGAGATGGCCATGCTCGGGAAGCGAACGTTCGAGTCGTGTCACCTCAGCTCACCTCTTCTTTCCTAGATGTAGGTGTCGTCACGACGAACTACGTTTCCTTGTCCGTCGTCAATGACTGTCCGGTGTCGACGCATGCCAGAGCTCAAACCCGCGATCAACGAAAGAACGGCTCCGACTGCTCCCACGGCCATCAAGATGATGCCGACCGTGTGAATGTTGAATCCATGCTGGTCGGGATTTACCGTGACGGCGAAATCCAAAACTGCTCCAACAGCGAAGACCACGATGCTTGTAGCTAGCCCACCAATCATTTGACTTGCTCCCTACGGAATGCCTCGTTGGTGCTCATTGATTGCTCCTCTGGTTGATCACCGGTCCGTTCGCGATGCGAAAGATCCAGTCTCTCACCAGCGTGCGCCGAGGGGAGTAATAAATGCAGCAACAGTTGATGGAGCTATCGGGACGTGTGGACCAGGGCTTCCCAAAACGCCCCTCGATCGGAATTGTTCTACCTACGCGACCAACGGGCAGGTCCATCAGCTCAGCTTCTCCACCTTGGCCGTCGCCCTCTTTCCTTCTGGCGTGTCCTGCTCTTTGGCTCGAGTCTCGCCCGCCGTCCGCCCTTCATAGGGCGGGATCAACGCGTCGTCCGTGTCGATTGTTCCGCCAGGATTGGGGTTCGGACCTTCGTGAAAGTCGTTGCCTATGCGGTCTGACTTGGGCGGATTGATTTCCTGCTGCGTTTTGTCCTTAGGTTCTTCCATTGCTTTTCCTTTGGTCGGGAATTCGGTTTCACGATGTGGTGCTCGGACAACTCCAGTTGAGTCCCAGCCAGTGGTGTACGTCGGATTCACCATCGCAGCGAGCGGCATGACGTACTGGGTCGGCGAGGCCATGCACAGGACCGACTACAAAGACCTACCCTCGGGCAGCGACAAGACCGACCAGGCCACGAAAAGCGCGGCGGCCAACGCCGCGCACCTGGCCCGCCTCTTAGCCAGCGCACCCTACCCAGCCTGAGCCGGTCACGGTGCGTCTGGTCCCCGACCGATCCACGGTCGACTCGTGCCCCTTGGGCTCGGGCGGGCGAGAAGACCAGCGCGGACCCCCTCGACCGACACCTCGAGGCCCACTCAGTGCCGCTGTCCTTTTGGCACTTCGACAACCGCCGGGCTGCTTGGGTCCGACGCCACCGGTAGCTGTCGTCGATGCCCTGGCCGACGACGATCTTCAGCTCGCTCTCTACCTCTGCTATGAGCTGCACTACCGAGGCCTGGCCGGAACGGACGCCGACTGGGAGTGGGACCCAGCGCTGCTGGGCTTCCGGGCCGAACTCGAACGCGCCTTCCTGCAGCGTCTGCGAGACGAAATCGGTCCGGTTCGACGCGTGCCACTTGGCGATGTTCGAGGTGCCCTCAGCGAGTTGATCGCCGGAGAATCAGGTCCATCACTGTCTTCGTTTCTCCTTGAGTCAGGGACGTTGGTCCAGCTCCAAGAGTTCTGTATGCACCGCTCGGCCTACCAGCTCAAAGAGGCCGATCCCCATACCTTTGCCATCCCGAGACTCTCCGGTGTCGCCAAGGCAGCCATGGTCGAGATCCAGCACGATGAGTACGGCGGTGGCCGGGCCGCTGATATGCATTCGGTCCTCTTTGGCACCACCATGACGGCGCTCGGCCTCGATCCCACCTATGGGGCATACCTCGACCGGCTGCCAGGGGCGACATTGGCCACCGTCAACTTGGCATCGATGTTCGGCCTGCACCGACGGTGGCGGGCCGCGCTCGTCGGTCATCTGGCCGTCTTCGAGATGACCTCGGTCGGACCGATGGAACGCTACAGCCGGGTTCTCGCCCGCCTGGGCATCGGCCTCGAGGGGCGCCGGTTCTATGACGTCCATGTGGAAGCCGACGTCCGTCACGGAGTAATCGCGTTGGAGCGGATGGTGGCCGGGCTCATCGAGGCCGAACCGTATCTCGGCGCCGACCTGCTCTTCGGAGCTGCTGGCGTTCTGTGGGTCGAGGAACGCTTCGCCCGCCATCTGCTCACCACCTGGTCGATGGGCTGCTCGTCGCTCACTTGCCCGGGCGTAGATCCGAGCCTACGAGCACACCACGGCACCCGAGGCTCAGCGGTTTCGCCCTTCACGTTGCGCCCGGTTCACGAGCGTCGGGGTTTCAGGACTGGATCTTCCTGATGGCGATCAAGCCCATCGAAGATGTTCAGTCGCCTTCAACCGACGCCGTTACTCCGGCCACATCGGGACGGAAATCAGAGCTCGATCTCACAAAGAAGAATACCGGACCGCTCTGGCGTCAGTATCTGCGCGCCATGGGACCCGGCTTAGTCACTGGGGCCTCGGACGACGACCCCTCGGGTATTGCCACCTATTCGCAAGCTGGAGCGCAATACGGTCTGTCGTTCTTGTGGGCGGCCTTGTTGACGCTGCCCTTGATGGCCGCGGTGCAAGAGATCTGTGACCGCACGGCACTTGCCACCGGTGTGGGTCTCGGCGAGTTGGCCGTCAAGCGCTTCAACCGGACCGGTCGCACCGTGCTGGCTGTGCTCCTGGTCGCCCTCATCGTGGCCAACGCCCTCAACGTGGCCGCCGACCTGGTTGCCGTCGGCTCGGGTATGCAGCTGCTCCACGCCGGACCGACCTGGCTCTGGGCCCTTTTGGCGGGTGTCCTCATCTCCACCCTGCTGGTGCTTGGCGACTTCGCTCGTATCGCGCTGGTCTTCAAGGTGCTGTGCGCCGCGTTGTTGTCCTATCTCGTGGTAGCCGTCTTGGTCACCCATCAGTGGGGCAGTGTCCTCGGCCATACGATCATTCCTCATATCGAGTTCAACAAGGCCTACCTCGCTCTCCTGGTCGCCGTGCTCGGCACGACCATTTCGCCGTACCTGTTCTTCTGGCAGAGTGCGCATCGCCTCGAAGAGATGCGCGACGAGCCGGAGGGCGGAACACGGGCACAGCCCCTCAGGCAACAGAGCGCCAAACGAGCCAAGCGCAAGCAATCGACAAGCCGATTCGACGTGTTCGGCGGCATGGCGTTCTCCAACCTCGTGATGTTCGCCATCATCGTGGCCACGGCCGAGACCCTGCACACTCACAACGTGACCAACGTCCAAAGTGCCGCCCAAGCAGCGGACGCCCTCAAGCCTTTCGCCGGTCACTTCGCCAGTGCGATCTTCGCCCTCGGCTTCATTGGCAGTGGGTTTCTGGCCATCCCCGTGCTCGCCGGCTCGGGTTCGGTCGGCATGGCCGGACTCATGGGAAAAGAGTGGGGATTCTCACGCTCGGTTCGGAAAGCCCCGGTCTTCTACGGGCTCGTTGCTTTAGGCACGGTGGGGGGCACCGCGCTCAGCCTCTTACACGTCAATCCCATCAAGTTGCTCATCTTTGTGGCCGTCCTCAACGGTGTCATCGCCGCGCCTTTCCTCATTGTGGTCATGAAGGTATCGAGCAGCAAGCGACTCATGGGCGACTACGTCAACGGCAAGGCCGCCAAGATTCTCGGGTGGAGCACAGCGGTTCTCATGGCTGTCGCCGCCATCGCCCTATTCGCCACCGGAGGTCTCAGCTTGTGATCCTTGAACGACTATCGAGGCCACGATAAGGAGGATCGTCTTGCCCTAACACCGGCTTAGGATTTTTCTTCGTCGGGCAGGATCATTGCTCGAGAGCGTTAGCCTTTCGATGACTCGGTGCTGTTCGTCATCCACTCGGTGCCTTGTTAGTGGCGCTTCCTTGTCGATATTCACGCTCTAGCGGACAGCACGTCTCAGTGAAGGAGACTCGCCACCACATTGATAATGAGCCCGATGATGACCGCACCGAAAAGATAGGAGATCAGGGCGTGTCGCAAGGCTGTCCGTCTCATGGCCTTGGAGGTCAGGTTGGTGTCGGAGACCTGAAAGGTCATACCGATGGTAAAGGCCAGATAGGCGAAATCGGCATATTCTGGTGGTGACTTCTCGTTGAAGTCGACTCCACCATCGGTCCCGGTGTAGTAGATGCGCGCATAGCGCAGCGTGAACATCGTGTGGACGGCTCCCCAGGCAAGGACCACGCTGATCACGCCGATGGTGAGGAGGAATGCCTTCATTCCCCCGTGGGCGTTGGCCACCTTGATGAGGATCAGCCCTACTGACGCCAACTCAACTATAGCAGCGACCAATATGACTGATTCGGCCAACGCATAGCTAGGGTCCTCCCTGACAGCATCCTCCGAGCATGCGGACGCGCTCATGGGTAGCACCCTGGTCCATACTCTGACGATGTACAGAATGGCTGCTAGGTCCCAGCCCAGTAGGACCGCTCCTTGCCAGGGCAGAAGGATCGCTGCCACAACGCCGCTCGCCAACCCAACAGCCAGTGCGAGGAGGACGCGACGGAGGGCAAACCCCCAATGGAGCCCCCGAAAGCGGGCATCTGATGTTGTTGGCACACTGCATATTGGCCCGCCAAGGTGCGCTCCGTGAGGACCCTCGACCGGAAGAACGTGAGTTCCTGCGTCAACGCCAACGTGGTTGGATGAACTTGAAGCTGACTCGGTCAGTAGACGTTAAAGCTCGGCGATAAGGTGCCGTGGCCACTGAGTGCACGAAGCACCTCTAGGCAGCGGCCACTTCGCACCGCGCGCTCGACAAGAAAAGCGCCGCTCGCAACCAACACCTCGGGCAGTGGGTCAACATCTGTCCCGAGGTCCATGCCGTGGAGCAGCAGTTCCGCCGTCCGGGACCTTAAGTAGCTGTCGAGGGTCCCTTCGCCAAATGCAGTACCCACCTTGGCCTCCTCGGATGCAGCAGCTACCACACTGCCAACACGCGGTCAGAGGCGGCTCGCACCGCGGCCACCGGTATGGCGGGGAGCTGACGGCGGCTCGCTAGATCTTCCCAGGAAAGCCAATGCCCCATTCGGCGCTGTCTTCAGCAGAGCGCGGCGGGTGGCGATGATGAATTAGATATCCGGCGACTTCCATGCGGCGCTCCAGATACAGGATCACACCTGGAGCTGAGTAGCTGCTAGATAGCACGTTCACCAGTTGGTTATCGGGGATGCCTTGAACGTCCAGGCGGTATCCATCGGGACCCGTGAAGGTGAGAAGCCATTCACTGCCAACCTTCTGAAGTACGGCGCCAGTCGCATGCGGATTTACCTGGATGTCGATGTCGTCGTTCGCCATACCACTGTCCTTAACCGGACAAGACCGCAACCCGGCGGATTGGCTCTGTCCGGACTAGGGCCTTTAGTCCTGACTCCTTCTCACTGCGTCTCATTTTGCGAAATAATCACATCGTCTCCCAAAAGTCAACACATTTCCCGAATCTTCCGGGCAACCACCGGTCCGCGTCCTACGGCGCTGGTGCTGGCTGGGTGCACAACCGCATCGACTCCGACCAGTGCGCCCACAACCACCACACGCGCTGCGCCATGACGACAGCGACCGTGCCGCCCACTCCGACCACGGCAGCGCCCACGACCACCACGACGGCACCACCGATCGTGTTCCCGCCGTCGAACCTCAACGACGCTCAGAACCTAGCGAACACAGCGGACATGTCCGATGTGGCGACGTCCAGACTTTTTTCCCGTGTCTGGGGCGGAGCGGGCCAATTGGAAGGCCGACTGACCTGCGCCATTCGCGACAAGCTCGTCAAGGCCATGCCGCTATCTCTTCAACTTCGTCAACGCGACCTCGTGATCCAAAAAGCAGGTCGATAGATGACGTGGCCAATCGTCTGAGCTTCGAATCGCTTCCGGTCACCGAGCCGCGGCACCTCGAGAGGGGTAGCCCCGACCGCCGGGAGTGCGGCAGTCCGGCACATTCGGGGTCTGCCTCGCTGCCTCACTGCCCGAGAAAGCGCGTAAGCATTTCGTTCGGTTCGGCCTTGTTATTCGGCATTGGGCGAATCAACAGTTGAGGCCCAAAGGCCTGCGGTAGACGTAGTTGGTAATCTCGCCTATCTGAACAGTCCGAGTGACAGGAGAGTCGAGTGGCCTTTGGACGAAAAGATGACACTCAGGGCGCCTCGGCTCCCGCCGGAGATGGGCCCACCACGATCTCGGGTCGTTCTTCCCTGCCTCAGGCTGCCGCGGGGCGTATCCAGCGCCTCGAGCAACTCGAGGAGACGGACAAGAGCGCATTCACATCCGATCTCTCGGTGAACGAGTACGTGCTGGTGCACAAGCTCGGTTTCGATCCGCTCGGTTACGTCATGGGGACTTCGATCTACCACGTTGGCCTGCAATACGGGGGCTGGCGCAAGTCGATGGAACTTGAGGTCCTGACGGCGGCTATGTACAACGCCCGGGAGCTGGCGATCGACCGTATGCGCACCGAGGCCCACGCACTAAAGGCGGACGGGATTGTCGGCGTGCACTTGGCCATCCAGCAACACGCGTGGGGGGCGGGTGAGCTTGAGTTCGTGGCCCAGGGCACCGCGGTCACATCCAAGGACCCGAACCCCTCACTCAAGCTGGCCGATGGAGGCCCCTTCACCTCCGACCTTTCGGGCCAGGACTTCTTCACCTTGGTTAAGGCGGGACACTTCCCCCGTGCCCTCGTCTTCGGCACCTGCGTCTACCACGTGGCCCACCAGAGCGTGCGCCAAGCGATGAAGATGACGGGCCGGAACATGGAGATTCCTCTCTTCACCGAGGCCGTCTATACGGCACGCGAGTTGGCCATGAGCCGTATGGAGGATGAAGCGGCCCACCACGGTGCCGACGGGATCGTCGGTGTGCGGTCTGGCGTGTACAACCACATCTGGGGTGAGCACGCCACCGAGTTCCTGGCCATCGGCACCGGTGTGACCACCTCACCAGAGAGCGGGCTGGCGGAGCCATCCATGACACTCTCCTTGAACGGCTGATCGCCCCTCCACACTTGGCGGCTCCAGGCTTGGGATTCCCCTTCCTATGCCCCGAGAAAGCGCGCCCACGCCGGATGGCGGTTCATCTCGGGCGGATCGTCGCCAATCCGGGTCCACCTCGCACTGAAGAGCGGAATGGCGCACCCGAAGCCTGCCCCCGTACGTTCATTGGCGACCGGCCTCCGGAGTGCCCCCAACGCCGGGAGTGGGGCGGTTTCGACGGGGGTTCGAACATAGTCCCGTCACCTCCACTCGGAGCGCAGGTCAGAGGCTTGAAAGTGGAGCCCCGTAGCGTGACGAGGCCCGACAATTGGGCGCCAACCAATCGCCTTGGAGCGGGAGACGGCGAATTGAGCTGCGCGCAGCGGCCGGCGCTGTCGTGGACGGCATCCTCGAAAAAGCTACGCTCGTGGCTCTGACCGACCGGCGAGGTGCCGAACGTTTCTCTTCTCGGACCTTGCCGGTGTCCACATGTCGGGGCCGCGTCGTGCGGTAGATAGGCGGCGGGGGATTGCGTTCGAGAGGGGGGTTGTGCTCTTCGTTCACGAGGTCCACAAAGTTGTAGGGAAGGCTGCGGCCCGGTTCGAGGGCGCCTATCGAAACGGGTGGATGCCCACCCTGGCCGAAACGTCCGACGCCCGGCTGGTCTGGTATTTCGATCTTGCCCACGGGAGCGGGCTCGCCTACCGCGTCGTAACGGTCACTGCGGTCAGAGATGGCGCTGCCTGGGCCAGGCTGGCCGAGCGAATGGCGAGCGGCGACCTTCAGTCGTGGGCGCGGGACCTCGACGGGCTCCAACACGAGTCCCTTGGCCGGATCATGGCACCACTCGAGTGGTCGCCATCGCTCGGGTCACTGGAGGACATACCGACCGATCCCACCGAACACGAACCCACGATGTATATGGAAGACACGATGTGGCCGTTCCCCGGAAAAGTCCAGGACTACATTCAGGCCGCCGGAGACGTGTACCAACAGGCACTCAGCGCCGAGGGGTCACAGGTGCAGATGCACATCGAGCTTGCCCTCCAGTCCATGCCGGGAGCGGGGAGGTATCCCGAAGTCACCCTCATGCAGAAGCTGTCGAGCCTTCCCCCGTTGATCCGGCTGCTTACCCACGACATCCCTGCAGCGGTCGTTCAACCCGGATCATGGATGCACGAAGCACTTGAGCTCCGGGATCAGTGGCAGAGCAGGCTGCTGCGCACAGCGGTGTGGTCGCCACTCCAGTGAGGTAGTCCTGATGGCCCAGCAGACGAAGGCCGACGACCCGTGCCGGCACTTCATACACCGCGCCAAACCCAAGGGGGACATCTGACAGATGCTGTTCATGCACGAGACCCACAAAGTGATCGGCCAGCACGCCTCGGCTTTCGAGGACTTGTACCGGGAGGAATGGATGGCCGCGCTAGCCCTGAGCAGCGACGCTCGGCTGGTGTGGTACCTGAACCACGCCATGGGCAGCGGACCGGCCTACCAGGTCGTTACCATCACCGCACTCTCCGACGGAGCGGCATGGGAGGCCCTGGCACACCGGATGCTGCTCGGTGATTTGAGCGACCTCACCTCGCGGCTCGAGGCCGAACGCTACGAGGTCACGGGAAAGCTGCTCATGCCCGTCTACTGGTCGGCGATGCAGGAGCTCGACCTCGCGGAGGTCCCTACGGACGGCCGTGAGCACGAACTGTCGGTCTACATGCAGGACACCGGCTGGCCTAACGCACCCCTCGACGACTACATCGAATTGTGGAATCACGACTACTGGCATTTCATGCGCCAGATCCCGCCGGAGAGGAAGCTGCTCGACATCCTGGCCTGCTTCCAGGTGGCACACGGCTCGGGCATCCGACCTGAGGCAATCCTCATGCAGAAGATCATGAACTTCTCGACCTTGGGACACCTGCTCACCAGCGTTGAGGAGTACGACCCGACGACATGGCCGGGTACCTACATGACAAAGGGACTGGACTTGCGCGACCAATGGGAAAGCAAGCTGCTGCGAACGAGCTACTGGTCGCCCCTCTGGTAGTCGACGTTCAGGACGAGCCGAAGAACTGGCGCACAAGGGTGAGAGGGCGCCCTTGGTGAGGCCACCTGGTCATAATCGGGGACTTGCCGGCCCTCCCGAGAAGTCATGGTCAGAGCGACGAAAATTAGAAATCCGGCGCCGAATTCGCCGAGACGGTGTCGAGACCCAGGACCGCTGCGAGGTCGCAAGAACTTGACTGCACACAGGCTGCGACGACCTCGTCGAAGTACTGAACGAGCGAACGCTTGCCTTGCTTGAAATACAGGCGGATAGCGGTGAGGAACCAGCCTTCAGCCATTTCCGTCAAGGCCACGATTTTGGCAGCCGAATGCCGATTGCTCGCCCGGCTCTCGAGCGTGGTCACCAGATTCGCTTCAAACCCTCGATAGCCAAGTAAAAAGTGTTCTCCGGCGAGTCTCGGCTCCATCGCCAGGACCAAACGGATCTGATTCAGCAGTGGTCGCTCGTACCCTTGCTTGCAGAGCTCCCGCAGAACGGCGTGCAGGCTGACGAGCATTGGCTCAGACGGCGGCCGCTCTCGCAGGCGACGCACCGCAAAATCCCTCTTGACCGCGAGATGATCAAACAGGATCGCCTCTTTCGTGGCGAAATGGCGAAAGACCGTGCGTCGATTTACACCCGCGCAGTCTGCGATCTGATCGATCGTGGTTCCCTCGTAGCCGCGGCTCACAAACAATTCGAGGGCCGCCTCGGTTATGCGTGCGCGCGTCTCTTGGGCTTTGCGATCGCGGATCGGGGTCTCCACCACACACACTGAGCGTAGTGGATCGTTCCTCGTAGAGAGGTGGAGCGATGGTCACCTAAGCTCGTTCTTACTTCTGACCTCTCGTCTCCGATGTTCGGCCCTTGACACCGGACAGTTCGCGCCACTAGTGTCACCATGCCTGCACCGAACTGGTCGGGCACGAGAAACTCCAGGGGGGGGGCGGGTGAAGACCATCGCAGCAGTTCTGGTTGCGGCTGCCGCGTTAGCAGCGACGACCGTATCCTGTTCCGCGTCATCGGCGGCCAGCGGGGTCCCTACGAACCCGCACTTTGCATCACCCGTCTACGGCAGGGCCGCAACGTTGAGCGGTCCGATCACGGTGGGTCACATCATCGATCCCGAATCCGGTGCCACCACCGGATCCCCGTCCAGCTATGGCTACACCGATGAAGAGTTCTTCGCCTCCGGCACAGCCAGCGCCTTTCGCGCCACCTCCGACCCGAGCGACGGGCGCTGGAAGATCGCTCCGACCACTTCGGCCACCTACCGGACGCGGATCGTGGTCCGGCTGCCGACTAATCCGAAGCGGTTCAATGGCACGGTGGTCGTGGAGTGGCTGAACGTATCCTCGGGCGAGTCTGCCCCCGATTGGGACTATCTCAACCCCATGCTGACTCGAGACGGCTACGCCTATATCGGCGTCTCCGCTCAGGCGCTGGGCATCGAGGGCGGCACCGGTATCACCAGCACGAGTGCCAGCTCCGGGCTGATCAAACAAGAGCCGTCTCGCTACGGAAGTCTCCATCAACCAGGCGACGAGTACGCCCTAGACATCTTCGCTCAGGTAGGTCGGGCGCTACGCTTGGACAAGTCCACCACCGTCCTCGCCGGCCTGCATCCCAGCCACATCGTGGCCGTCGGCGAATCCCAGTCGGCCTTCTACCTGACCACCTTCGCTGACGCCCTCCAGCCGCTGACCCAGACGTTCGACGGGATATTCATCCACAGCCGGGGCGGCACCGGCGCTCCTTTGAGTGGAGCGTCCATCACGGGCTCCAGCAGCGGAGGTCCCGCCGACCTGCGCATCCGCACCGACCTCACCGTCCCGGTGTTCATGTTCGAGACGGAAACCGACGTGACGAAACTCGGCTACGCGCCCGCACAGCAACCGGACACCAGCCGCATCCGCACGTGGGAGGTGGCCGGGACCTCCCACGCAGACTCGTACATCGTGGGCAGCTACGCCAGCGTCTTGGGCTGCAAGGCCGAGATCAACGACGGCCCACAACACCCGGTCGTCCAAGCAGCGTTCACCGCGTTCGCCAAGTGGGTCACTGCCGGGACGCCGCCTCCGTCACCGCGGCCGTTCGTCCTGGCGAGCCAAAATCCGGTGACGTTGGCCCGCGACGCCCAGGGCAACGTCATCGGCGGCGTACGCACGCCGGCAGTGGACATCCCCTCCTCGTCCCTCAGCGGGGTCCCCGCGGCGGGGGCGAGCGTGTTGTGCTCGCTGTTCGGGTCGACCACACCGTTCACCCCATCGCAGATGGCGCAGCTCTACGGCAACAAGGCCACCTACTTGGCCCGCTACGAGAAGAGCCTCAACCAGGCGATCTCGGGGGGGTACATCCTCCCCCAGGACAGAGCGGGTCTCTTGGCCCAGGCCGAACAGGTTCAATTTCCGTCGTGATACCTGGACGGTTTCGGAATCGCCCGAAGATCTGAGTCACCCGCGCATCCGTCAGAAGCGCCAGATTTCTTCGCGGCAGTGTCAGAAGCTTCTTTGGAGATCTCAACCCGCCCGCGATGATGACCATGCGACACCTGGAGAGCCCGCGCCCAGATTTCAGGTTCGTTCAGTAAAGACCCGCCTCTCAGGCCGGATCAGTTGAGAGGATAGCCGTGGCCGCCGCTTGAAACATGCCCCCAATGGTGTGGGCCAAGGACGTCGTGAGGCCGGTGACTTGGGCGGCAGCTTCGCCCCGGAGTTGGCGCACCGATTCTTGGAGGGCGTACATGCCGTACATCCCACTGTGGGTGTAGTTGAGGCCACCACCGTTGGTGTTGACGGGCAACCGGCCGCCCACGGCGGTGTTGCCTTCCGCCACGAACGCGCCGGAGTCGCCTCGCGACACGAACCCCAGGTCTTCCAGGGCGATCAGAGGGAGGATGGCGGTTGCGTCGTAGAGCATGGCGTGATCGATGTCAGATGGTGTGAGCCCAGCCTCTGTAAAGGCCGCCGCCCCGGCGCGCCGAAATGCATCCGAGGAGGTGAGGTCATGCATCTGGCTTGCCATCGCCGCGCCCGTGGCCTCGCCGGCGCCGAGCAGGTAGACGGGTGCGCGTGGTAGGTCACGCGCCCGTTCGGCCGAGGTGACGACGATCGCGCCGCCGGCATCGGTTGTCACGCAACACATCGGGCGAGTGAACGGGTAGGCGATCAGAGGGGCGTCGAGCACGTCGGCGACGGTGATGGCGTCGCGGCGCAACGCCCGAGGGTTAGAGGTCGCCCAGTTGCGTTGTGCCACTACGACCTCGGCGAGGGCTCGGCGGTCAAGTCCCCGGTCGCGAAGGAATCGAAGGGTGCCCAGCGTGAGGAGTGTCATGGGGCCGGCCGTCCCGAAGGGCAACTCGAACTGTCCCTGCCAGGAGTCGGCGGTGGGCCGGTAGGCGGAGCCGCCGATGTGAGAGCGGCCACTCTCGCCGTGCGCGATCAGCACTACTTCGCACTGGCCGGCCAGTATGGCCGCAACGGCGTGGTGGAGATGAACTAGGTTCGAGCAGCCGCCCATCATGGTGGCGTCGACCCAGCGAGCCTCAATCCCAAGCGAGTGCGCCAGCGAGGTCGGAAGATATGGATTCAAGCCGCTGATCGCCACGCCGTCAACGTCGGCGGGCTTCAGACCGCAGTCGGTGAGGGCACGGCGGGCGGCGTCCGTCGCCAAGCCGAGCGACGATTGCAAGACCGTCCCTATCTCGGCAGTCTCCGCCGCGCCGACGATGGCGGCCGTTGCCGGGCCCGTCACGGTCGCGGCCGGAACAGCGGCAACGTGAAGTCACCGACCGCGTGGTAGACGACTTCTACAGGGAGGTCGAGCGGCAACAGGTCTGGATCGGGTGAAACCTCGACGATATTGGTCAGCAGTCGAGGACCCTCTTCTAGCTCGACCACGCCGATTACGTAGGGCGCCTCAAATCCCGGTGGCGAAAGGTGGCTGATCACGTAGCTGTACAACGCACCACGACCCGAAGAGCGGACGACGTCGATGTCGTCGCTGGTGCATTGCGGGCAAAACGGCTGTGGTGGGAAATAGGTCGACTCGCACGCGCGGCATCGTTGGAGGCGGAGCTCACCTTCGGCAATGCCATCCCAGAAGTGCTTCGTCTCGGGTGTAGCAACTGGCTGTGGGTGAGGAGTCGACGACGTCATGTTCTAGTAACTATGCCGGCAGTAACTATGCCGGCCGGCTCCCAAGGAGGCTCTCAATCCCGGTCACGTGGGCTCCAATTAGCGGTTAGGGGCAGAGTGGGTGAGAGCGGGGCGGGGCTTTGGCGGGGGCGATCTCGACCCGATCGATCAGGTCGCGCAGGAGTTGCTGGATGGCGTCGGGGCTGCCGTCCGCTTGGGCCGTACGTACCGCAACCGCCGACTACCGCCGGCTTGCGTGATCAGCGTCACCGGCCGTACATCGCTGGGTTGTCGGGGGTGGGCCAATCGGGGAGTAGGCCGAGATCACCGCAAAGCTGCTGCGCCTCGACCTCGCGGGCTTCGCTGGCGAGGCGGGCGTCTGCGGCGTCGGGGTTGCGCACGATCCATGACACGGCGGCACCGACAGCGTCGGGCGGAGGGCCAGAGGAGGTGTCGAATTCGAAACCGAACCCAGCCATGTCCTGGGCCATGCGTTCGGTGGCGA